>Ga0315314_1001939_pt1 | contig 17562 bp, 34 predicted proteins | sample TDP9_MG_FD_203631 | JGI IMG/M metagenome (GOLD analysis project Ga0315314, IMG submission 203631) | Freshwater sediment microbial communities from Lake Towuti, South Sulawesi, Indonesia - TDP9 | ecosystem: Environmental > Aquatic > Freshwater > Lake > Sediment | place: Indonesia: South Sulawesi...
AGTTTTCTTTGATTTGAAAGAAAAAGCAATACTGCTAAGCCCATCGAAAGAGGGAGACTTCAAGTTCAATCCGCAGACTAGGTACGGCAAAAACATGCTACACATGAAGAAATTAATCGAGAAAATTCTACCAGAAGGAATCGCAACTCCCACGTTATTCCCCTGTACATGGATCGACAATTACAAAGGCTGGCTCATCGATTTGACAAAACCTGTAAAGGAAGAAACAAGGACAGATGACATTTAAATGTAGTTGAACTGGATGAAAATGCCCACTAAGAGCCTCTATTAGACATGTTTGACCGAGGCAAAACATCCGAATACGCCCCTCAAAACGGGTGCAAAAAGTATTTAAGCGCAGTGTGAGTGCAGTATGACGGAGGGAGAAGATAGCCAGAACTTCGGATATGGTGGAGATAAGGGTGTTCCTGCCCCGAAAAATCGTCAGGCGGTTGAATAAAAAAGTGGGGACGTGGGGTAATTCTCAGTCGGAGGTCTGCCGCCACATCATAACGAATGTTCTGGCACCAGTAAAGAGCGGAGGTGTCCAAGTTGGCGGAAGCGACTAAAAAGCTCGAACAGATAATGAGGAGGAGAATGGACACATACGTTGTCCAAGTCTTCAGGGACATAAATAATGAACTGACGGACGAGGAGCTCGAGCAGCTCTTCCACGAACTACTAGAACTCATACCTACAGTAGCCAAAGCATTCTTAGAGCACTTTATCATACTTCCCAAGCCACAGAGGCAACCAGTAATGACAGTCCCACTTCCTAAAGAAGAAGCTATAGGACTACTTGAACATATCAGGGACAAACAAATGACACCAATGACGAAGGAAGAGATGCGGAAATACATTGAGTCCGCTGAAGGGCAGGAACTATCGAAGATGACACCAGAAGAAGCTTTCGAGGCGGGGAAGCGCGGAGATGGTAGTGCATACGATCTCGCAGGCAGGAAGGTCGCGCTCTCCCTGCTGAGGTTCTTCGAGCGCCATCCTGAGATAAATCCACAGCTAACCTATTATCTGCATCCACCTGAACAAGATACAGGGATACAGATCGATAGCATCTTAGATGAGCAAGCACAAAAGGAGATCGATGAAGTAGGGCCAACGGGAGCGATGTTCGGGTGGGCACTCAGTAGCGTCAAGTGGCTGTTGAAGGAAGGCGATTAAGGGTCGAAGCATGGCAGAAATTTCAGTACCACCAGAAGTAGATGAACTGCTTAAGGCGTATAAGAGAAAGAAGAAGGGAAGGAGGACAAAACTAACAGATGCGCAGTGGGGAGAAGTAAGGAAGTATCTAGCCACCGTATCGAATGTTGGGGAATTCCTAGCAAAAAATTATGACTATTCCAGCAAAGACTACGGTAGTATTAGAAACTATTTTAGTTCTCATAAGTGGCCACTCGGAGCAAAGAGAGAAATTGGGAGAAAGCCAAAGAGGCCGAAGAAAAAAAAGGTTCCAACACCCGAGGAAATCATCGAAAAGACTGTGGCAGAGAAGGAGAGGGAGAAAGCTACAAAAATCGCAACAGACCACATGGAAGATGTGTACCACTTGGGAAACTTGGTAAAGAGCTACGGATCCAAGGCATCCGAGATTGGATTCCACGATGACGCACTAGACAAGCCCGATCTGGATAAATTCACCAAGACAGCACTTGACTTTTTTATCAAGTACCGGGACAAGGTGCAGGAGCTCGAAGAGAAGTTGATGGTAGTTACAGCGACCGGCAGGACAGTGAAAAAAGGATACGTTGCCGCGGTCCAGAGACTCAGGCTAGTAGAGATGGTGATTGAATTGATCGAGGAAACTACGCCGGAGCTGGTGATTGATTTTTCTCCCCTAAGGCGAGTAATCGCAGGGAGAGCCAAGGAGCTACCCGAGGGCTGATAGAAAGTTATTAAAGTCAATGGGATAAAAAATAAGGAGGAGATAAAATGGCGGCAGCAGCAAAACCACCTGAAGAGACGATGCCGGGGGGAGAAGTGCCAGCGGAGGAGGAAACACCGCAAGCACAAATCGTCGAAAAGAGAGGCAAGGAGCAGATAATCAAAGAACCACTGCTGGAGGAGGAGTTTATACCGATGCTCATCGACTTTCAAACTGGAACAGGGATCAAGGACCCGGTTAAGGCCGCGAAGATGCTGGCGAAGGGACTTGCAGAACTTGGCGTAGATCCGTACACGCAATACGATGAGGCAAAACGGTTGGCAGTGCAATGGAGTCAGATGAGGGAGTTGATACAAGGGGGCCCATTAACACAGGAGGCATACGACGCTGCGGGCGCGGTCGTGGCGAAGGAAGCGGCGAAAAAAGTTATAGCGGGCCCAGGTAAGGGACCGACTGATGTAATGGAACGCTTGATAGAAAAGCTCATGCCGTACAGGCTCGTGATGGACATGTTTTCGGGGCGGCCAATGCACGGACTACAGGGCGAGGACAGCGATTCTGAGGTGATGCGCGAGCTCAGAAAACTAGGGGATCGGTTCGACGCGCACATAGCGAGCGACAAGGAGGCGGAGCGAGAGAGAAGGACGGAGGAGAGGTTCAACAAGCTCGAGCAAAAGATCGAGGGCAGAAAGGAAACCGAGTCGTCAGAGGTAGTGAAGAAACTGGAGGAGATCAAGTCGAGCCTAAGCCCGAAGGAAACCGATACGATAAAGAAGCTCGAGGAGATAAAGGCCGCTCTGACCGAAAAGGAACGTGCCAAGGATATTGATTCGCTGAAGGAGATGATGGGCAATATTAAGACAGGATTAGAAGCCAAGATCGCAGGTCTATCGACATCGATGGATCAGGGCGCACCAAAGAAGGATGTTATGACGCAGGCGACTGACCTACTCAACTCGTTTGGGACCTTCTACACAGGGTTCGGTAAGGCGGCAGAGTCACTCGGCTTCGAGTCGAAGGAGGACAAACTGACGGGCGACATGAGGAAGGACATGATTAAGCTGGGCCAGAACATAGTTAAGGTGGTCGGGGACGCCGTGAAGTACCGAGGAGAGAAGCCACCCAAGCAAGCGGTGCAACAGCTACCAGAAACAGCATATATACCAGTAGCAGATACACAGCCCCAGCAGCCTCAACCAGCACAACCAGCCCAGCCAGCCCAGCCAGCCCTAGCACCGCAGCAGGAAGTAGCCCCGATAGTAGTGAGGCCATTTGCTAAAAAGCCCAAGCCAGCCGAGGCACAGCCACCCAGTGAAACGCCAGCTGCGACACCAGCAGAGACACCAGCCACGACTCCAAGCGAGACTTCAGAGGGGTAATCGATTTGCCAAAAGAAGTGGTCATCAGGTTCTCAATACCCACCAGCGATGAGATCAAGGAAGTTGCTGAGAAGCTAGGGAAAGCACTGGGCGATGAGGTCGATAAAGTAGTACAAGATCTCGTCAAAAAAGTCGGTGAAGCCGGTGAATTAAGCGGCTTAATAAAGGTCGAAGTCAAGCCCGAAGAGAAGCCAGCAATAGCTCCAGCAGAAGCGGCTCCAACCCAATCGTGCGAATTGTGCGCTAATAATCAAAACGATGAGATATGCAATGAGTGCCGTGGCCACGATCACTTCAAACCCAAAGAGTAATTAATCAGTTGAGGTGAGCGGACGGAGCTCGATGAAATAATTGAGGGCATCAAAATAGCATCGGGGAGCCCCCGTCAAGCCAGGCGTTGGATAACAAACTTTATCTTATCGTCAATGTCATCGGAAGCCCTCGAGTACGCGGTCGAAAACAATGTGGATCCTTGGGCCACCGTAGTCGACAAGTACCGGCTAGAGCACCCCTTGATAAAATGGGCGGCGCAGGGGTTGCTACAGAAGTACTGGAACGGCAGGGGTGGACTTGGGGAAACCCTGTCAGATGTGAGAAAAGTCGCCAACCACTTAGCCGAGAATCCAGTCAATCGCGAACTCCTAAAGAGGCCCGATGTGGTTAAATGGCTCAATAAAGCAGTCTTTTGGGCGTACCACTGCGCCTACAACTTCGCATGGCCGTGACCGCGGGGAAGGTCTCTGTGATGGGAGTCCTGAAGATGAAGAAGAAGAAACTGGAGAAGCCTAAGCCAAAGAAGAAGGAGCTCTCTTGGTATAGGGGACTCAGGCGTAGGCAGCGGCTAGTCCTACAAGCGATGGTTGCGGTGATCGGGCTCCAAGCCATAATGAATCTCATCTACCTCACGCTTCCGATCTGGTCACTGACGATATACGAGTGGAACATGCTAGTCATAAGCTCGGATACCTCCTTTCTAGCCCTCTACTACGCGCTCTACGCGATCTGGACTTACGACGTGGTGATAGACACGGCGCGAGGGGAGATACTTGATCGCTTGGGGGTTCCGTTCATCAAGAGCCTCGTGGAATTTGGGAAGAAAGTGGATAAACGCTGGAGTCAGCTGACGCCCAAGCAGCAAGCCAGCATCTTGAATAAGACCGAAGTAATCATCGACAAGGTGTTCGATAGTCTCGGCAAGGAGAGACCCAAGCCGGAGCGGAAAAAGGTTAAGCAGATGAGAGTATGAGCGTAACCATAAAGAGACTCCCAAAGGACGAGTTCAGGAAATACATATACGCGCCACCGCTTGAAGTACCACCGAACTACTCAGCTATCGAAGCATTCAAGAAGGGAATCGAGACCGGCCACTGGTCGGACTACGAAGTGGCTGCGCGAAGGATATGCCGCCTGATAATCGAGGCCGCTGAGAAGAACGAGACAGTCAGGCGATGGCTTCTCACAACATTCGTGATCGGGGACGAGGCATGGAATAAGCTGATGCAGGCGCTCGGAAGGGAGACGCCGGACATCGCCAAGCAGATAAACGCGCTCGGCCCATCCCACCACATGCTGTGCTGGTGCGTCTTTTCCGCAGCCTATATCGTGGGCGACTTGTAGGGATACTATGGCTAACAAGGGCGAGTTCCTGCAAATCCGAAGCCGCCTCCATAGTATTGAGGGTCAGCTAAAGGATCTGGAGGTTAGGATCTCAACCATAGAGCGTCAAATTAATGTAGAACAACAACAATCTAAGTCTCTGGCTCACGGATGAGTTCGTATACGGAAATAAGAGATAGGGCAGCCGCAGTTATCAATCCAGAGACAATCAGGGCCTTTTTTAGCGTCATTGAAACCATAACTTATTATACTTAGGCATTTAATTCTTTTTTGGTGTAGTTGGAATGGCAAAATGGGGAAAGGTAGCGGCAGTGGGGTTGGTGAGCGGAGCGATCGGTGCAGCTTCTACAGTCGTGCTGACGGGAGAAGGAGGGATGCAGCACGTACCCTATACGCAGCATGTCGCAATGTTAGTAACTGATGGAAACCGTAAATGGGTGAAGCCCGCGATCACGCACTTTATAATTTATGGAGCTCTTGGTGCAGCAATAGCCGCAATCGTAACCTAAGATGAGCCCATGAAGACATGGAAGAAGATTGCGATAGCCGCTGGTGTTATCGGGGCAACTTACCTCGGGGGTCACGTGATTCATCATCTGGACAAGCTACAGGCCATCGACGACATGACAATAGAGCTTCCTGAAGGGGCAAGGGTGCTCAACGTGGGGTGCAAAAACTGGTCGATATTCGCGGGCAAGCTGAGCCGCTTCGAGGTCACAAACATAGACATGGTCCCCAGGGACGTTCCAAACTTCGTATTGGCGGATGTGCGGGATCTAAGCATGTTTCCAGACGGCGCATTTGAGGCAGTTTTATGCAGCCACGTAGCAGAACATATCCCCCGAGAAGACGTTGGCTTGGCGATCTCCGAAATGAGACGGGTATGCAGGGACCCAAGCCACATTTACATCGTTTTACCTCGCTGGTGGATCCCAGTTAGCTGGCTGTGCAGGGATCATTGCTGGGTTCCAGTGGGCAACACGATGGTCCCAAACCCGCTGAAAGCATAGCGATACGTTTATAAGTAGGCGCATTAAAACAAAAGTCAGGTGAAACTGAATGGTAGGATTCGGTCCAGTTTCTGTGTCCATACCCAGCTGGATGTCAAAGGAGCAATTAATCGGAGCCACTGGTTGTGCAGGCGGGCTAATTTTCAGCGACTACCTAGCCGCATCGCTAATATCCCGTCTCGGATGGACGGGGGGAACAGCACTCGTCGCCGCAGCGGCGGGTAAGGTTGGCCTCGGAGCATTGACTTGGTACGGCGCATCGAAGATGACAGGCGCACTGGCAAAACCCTTGCTCGGGCTCGCATCAGTAGGGTGCTTCGCAAGTGTCCTCATTGACGTGGCCAGGTACATTTGGCCGATGGTATCCACTCCATCTGCCAGATTGGGGGCAGCTTATCGGGCCGGAGCAGTGCGGGCTGCCGCAGCTGCTCCAGCAGCTAGGCTGGCTCCAGCGGGCATCAGGGTGCGGGCAGAAACTCCTGAGGCATATGCTCTGGGCGGGTTTTAAAGCAAGTCCCCGGCCTTAAGGCAGGTGAGACGATGGAGGCCGAGGTCATTGCTAGATATAGGGCTTGGGTCGCTAGCCTTCCAGTTTTCGAGCGCGACCAGCCCTACCTCAATTTTCAAGGGAGATACTGGACGCCCAATGAAGTCTTAAGAGAAATGGAACTAGGGACCCCAATAGGTAAATTGCTCATGGCCGCTGAGCAAAAACTGATGGAGCGTGGCGGCTGATGTCAAACGACGACCTGATCAAGGAGCGCGTGAAACGATGGGTCGGAACTCTTACTCTCGAGCAAAAGACGAAGCCGACGGTATTCACCATGAGTGGCAGAATGTTTACTCCCGAGCAAGTCCTAGAGGAGATCGAGAAGGACACGCCGATGGGCAAGACCTTTAAAGCGGCGGAAGCCAAACTGCTCGAACGATCGCTTCAGAAGAAGAAGCAGGCGGGATTATAATGGTTCAAAACGCGGCGCTAGTAACCAACCCCAACAGGGACTCACCAGAAAACGGCGGAACTCAAGGCCCATACGCATACGGCGTAGTGTGGATGAGGTCCATCATCAACGCTCTTGCGTTTAGGGGGGCTAGACAGGTGTTGGAGGGGGATGTCGCCGTTGGCAGCAAGTTTGAAGATGCCGCTCGATCGATGGATCCATCCATTGTAGTGGGCTTCGGTCACGGTGCGTCGGATATGTGGGTAGGTCAATACATAGAAGCAGAAGGCTATTCAATCCTCTTAACGCCAGCTAACGCCGACTTGATGGTTGGGCGGGTGATATATCTACTATCGTGCTATACGGCACAGGAGCTAGGGCCAGAGATAGTGCGAAGCGGGGCTATAGCTTATGCTGGCTATAACCAGGCGTTCACTTGGGTCGGCTCGGATACGAGTTCTCCAGCGACGGACTTGCAGGCCGCTCCCTTCGGAAGGGCGGCTACAGCTTATCCCAGGGAACTCGTCAGAGGCAAGACGGTGAAGGAAGCGAAGGATAAAGCCATCGAGGTTTTCAACCAGGAGATAGAGCGGTGGGAGCAGAGCGACGACATATACGCTCGAGAGGTAGTGAAGTGGCTCCTGTGGGATCGGGATGCCTTCACAGTCCTTGGCGATGAGACGGCAGTTGGTTTCATACCACGGACTCCTACCGTACTCATAGTGGCGGGCGCGATAGCGGCGGCAGCAGCCGCATACGGGATCTACAGGTGGAGAAAGAGGAGATGATTATGGCGGCAGCAGCGCAGAAGGGCGTAAACTGGTCCAACGTCGGAATGGGAGTCGGCATAGCTGCGCTTGGAGTGGGTGTCGGCTACGGCCTTTACAGATATATCGGTGGGCGGGCTGGCTACAGCGACCTGGAAAACACGGCTAAACGGATACGCGACGACATGATAAAAAAAGAGGAACGCTTGGCGGCAGCGACGGATCCAGAGCTGAGGGCGGCAATTTTAGAGGACTACGAGAGAGAAGGTCGCGCACTATGCGAGGTCGTCGTCCCGAAAATGGCCGAGATCGCCGGTCAAGACGAGTTATCGATCATGGAAGCTCTCGGGATCGGCATTATTGTCTATCTTGCGTTTAGGGGAGCGCCATACATAGCTCAAGCAATCAAGAGACTGAGGGAAGTAAAACCCGCGCTCCAGCCGAGCGCCTACGATGCCGTGCTAACGGGGATGATGCCCGACCAGCTGGCGGCGATAGGTATGACATCGGCGGACATCGGGCTGACGGACTACGCGATCTACGAGGCGCAGAGACAACTCGGCGTGGTCCCACCTGCCATGTATCAAGTGTCCGATAAGCTTGCCGCGAGCATAAGCAACTGCATGATCTCCTATATGGCGGGCGCTCCCATCGCCACGATCGGGGCCGTGAGCGCATCCGTAGCCGCATCCGCCATAGCGAGCTATGCCGTATACGGGACTCTGGCTGCGGCGGGCGTGTGCGTGGCCGGTGCCGCGATTACATCCGGGGCCCTCATAACCGTTCTACAAGCCATCGGCACAATCAAATTATTCTTCGGGTGCTAGGATGGATGCAAAAAAAGCGGCGATCTTGGCCAGCATTGGAATCGGTGGAGCGGTAGCAACCTACTTGATTTTAAGAACGTACCAACCAACTCCGCCTCTCGACATCTACTGCCCATATTGCGGCGCTGGACCATTCCACTCTTACGAGGAGCTGATGGCGCACATAGAAGCCGCACATCCTGGAGCACCGCCAGTCTACATCTGCATGTATGACGGACTACCATTTTCAAGTCTTGAAGAACTCGAGGAACACATCATCGCGGCGCACCGAACCCTGTGGCTCAAGGTCGGCAAGTTCCCAGGAGCGGGGGACCCGACGAACACGATAGAGGTGAGCACGGATCGCGGCATAGTAGGGACCGTTGAGAGCGGCAGGGCAGGCGAGTACCCTGAGACCAATATACCCCTCTCGAAGGACGACACGTGGGTGATGCTGAGGAATCTTAACGGGAGCGCACTGGAACTGGTTAAATACCCGCTAATCGGGGGCATAGCGCTCGCGGACTTCAGGGTTTTAGAACATTCCGCTTTTTTCAGAGATGAGCCCTGGCATCCCAATGCACTCGGAGAACGCTGGTCGCTAGATTGGGTAAAATTCTCCCTGCCAGCCCTCCAGATACCGCCGCAGGTGACTGTCCGCCTCGAGGCGGTGGCGTGGGTCCCGTCCACATTGAAGGTATATTACTCGCCAACGCGAACATTTGAGGCTAGCTACGAGGTAGGAACCTGGAGCATCAGCCAGTTTTATCCGGCGAGAGCCGTGATCGAGTTTGCGATCAGGGCGGGCGGGTATATCAGGCTGGAAGGGCTTAGCGGGCGGGCGTTTATACTCAAGCGGTACTGGCGGGGACTCCAGCTCCTCGCAGCCAATCCGTACAGCGAGGATCTGCATGAAGGGGAGGTCCAAGACTACTGGTCAAATTACGAGCTGAGGAACAAATGGAACTGGCTCGTCTTCCAGGTGGTAGGTCGATAAGTTTATAGCTAACGATAAATAAAAAAGGAGTGGATAAAAATGGCATCAATACCCGTAACATTGGATAGGAACAAGACATTGAGGATTTACTACAAGCGAGTGACCGTTAACTACACCCTCACCGTCAACGCTCAGGCCAACAGCACCGCAGTCGGGATCAGCGTAACCGTGGACGGCAGAACCGTGGGAACGCCTGGCTCAGTAACCCTTCCTGCCGGGAGCTATACCGCAACAGCACCAGACAGGATCACAGTCGATGGCATCGAGTACGCATACGACAGGTACGATTTGGTGTGACCCCAATGGCAAAGGCATGGCTGATAGCACTAGCCGTAGTCGGCGTTGCAGGAGCAGGAGTAGCGTACTACCTATTAACGCGACTCCCGCCAGGAAAATACAACCTAACCGTAAACGCGTTTGCAGACAGCACATCAGTAGTAATCCAGGTAACAGTAGACTCCCAAGTGCTCGCAACTCCAGGACGGCTAGCTTTAGACACAGGGGATTACACCGTGGCGGTTCCAGACCAAATAACCGTCGACGGCATCGCATACACCTACGACAGGTATGAGGCGATATAAATGGTGAACATTCCAATAACCCTCGATCGGAGCAAGACGCTGACGATACGCTACAAGCGGCGGAAGCGCGACGTCCGATTCGACAGGAGATCGGGAGTACCGGACTACCTCTACCGAGTGGGCGAATGGATCGTAGCCAATGCCAGTATAGTGGATGCCGAAACCGGAGTCGGCCTTGCCGGAAAGACAGTGAGAATTTCTATCGTCAGAGGTATGCAGACACTATTGGACGAGGACGACGTGTCCAGGTCGGATGGTTGGATAATCAAGCAAGTGAAGGACACCAGGGCCGATGGATACACCGTGACATGGTCCTTCGCCGGAGATGACACATACAATCCATTGTCGGCATCCTACACCAAGACGCTACCGGGTGCTTAAAATGGAAATGCGGATCGACGGTCAAAGCGCGAGGTTAGGCGAAGTGCCCACCGTGATCACCTACACGAGGCAGTGGCCCTACGGTCGATACACGTACCCAGAGGGCGGCCGGTTCATCAGGGAGTACGGCAGGAGCGCCCCATTACCCGAAGCGCTCATGGAGATAAAGCGAGCGGGACAAATCAGAATTGTCATAGAAAAAGTGGCGATCCCACAAAGCGCCGCAGTTCCCGCATACACAGCCATCGGGGGCAAAGCCTACCCATTCTGGGATGTGCCGGAGAAGCTCGAGGAAGCTCGCGCCGAGAGAGGGCCAAGCCCGCCATACGAGAGGGAATACTTGGCGGGATTGGGCAAACCCCCAGCTACGGGCGGATTCAGCAAGGCGAACAAACGCGAACCAGTGATATAAAAGGAGGTTCAACGTGGGTAGAGGCGACCTGCTGATAGGGCTAGGTGTGGGAATCGGGATTGGGGCTACCGTAGGATACCTCTTCTTTAAGTGGAGGCAGAGCCCAACTACTGTAAAAGCAACCAGCTTCACCCGCGATGAACAAGGAAGGATTATCGAGATTATAGAAAGGCCGATGTAATGTCGGATTGGAAGGGTCTAGTACTGGCGGAGGAGACCGCCGCGGAAATTGATAGGTTAAAGCCGAAGATCACGGAGGTGGCTAGACCCCGGCCGAAGGGAATACTGCTCCCTTGGGAGGATACGGTAATCGGGGAGCGGATCGTGTACGTTCGGGCCAAAGCGTTCTCGCTGACTCTGGATTAGGACCGTCGTTTATCAGTTTACTACTTCGTGAACGAGCGCAAGGTGGCCGAGGATGTCGCGCCGGTGAATGCAGGGGAGGAAGCACATGTGGACTTCGATTCGCCGATTATCTACAGGGTAATATTGTACTGTGCGCCAGGGAACACCGCGCACGTCAGGTTGAAGATTTTGAGGTAGAGTTAATGACTGTTATAGCATTATCACCAGTTCATCACGTTAAAATGGTTCTGAAGGAGGGAGTATTGACGGCGGATGGAACGGAACAAACATTAATCGAGGCCACCGGAATCATGAATATGGAGGGCTATGTAGATCTAAGCGCCATGGTCGGGGGCGACCGAGTGGTGCTCAATCGATACGTGAAGATCGAGAGCGGAGGCGCATACACGCTTCACGCGACGGCAGCATACGTAGGGGTACAGCCACAACCCCTCATCCGCTTTCCATTTATAGCGGGCTACTACGGGATCAGAGTTACCCTCCAGCAGACAGCAGGCATAAATAAGAGGTTCCCGTACCAGTTCTTCAAGGAGGTGTAGCCTTGGAAATTCCAACTCCGTCCACAGTACACTGTCCAAAATGCGGTGAGCCTATGAAGATGGAGCGTATAGAGGACGCTCAAACCAAAGTCAAGCTCGAGAACTCAGGGTACGTTGCAGGAGCGAGGGGAATGTGCGACTGCGGTGTGACGGCGGTGCTGGCGATGAAAAAACTACCTGAAAATCCGACCTTCACCCTAATGTTTAATATATACAAACTAGAAACAGGGAAGTGATAGAATGTCCCCCGATTTCCCTAGCTCAGGTGGTGGGGCCAGTGCGGCAGAAGTGTGGGCTTACGCGGCGAGAACTCTGACAGGGTTCACGGGGGCACCGCGATCAGACTTGGTTGGCGCTAATGAATCGATCTATACCAGACTCGACGCTGCAATCACGACCCGCTCAAGCCACAGCGCAGCAGATATATGGAGCGTGGCGACAAGGCAACTGACTGCTATAACAGGCACACCGAGAACAGACCTGCTGGGTGAGGATGCGAGCTTCGAGGCAGGATCAGGGGTGAGGAAGATTCGCATTGACGATATACCCGTATTTGAAACTCCTGTGGAAACATCAATAGCGATGGACGGCACAGAGAAGATTTTAGTAGAAAAAACGGACGATAAGATGGGGCTACTCGACGGTTATGTTGATCTAACGCCGATGCAGGCGGGCGATACCATAGTGATCCGGGAATACATGAAGGTGAAGGCTGCTGGAGCTTACGTTAAATATGCAGAGGAAACATACACAAACGCTCAGACTATTCCACTGCTTCACATCGTCACCAAGACTGCCAAAACATCAATAAAAGTCACTGCCCAGCAGACAGCGGGAACGAACAGGACCCTCGATGTACAGTTCTTCAGGAGAAGGGAAGCTTAATGGCTAACACTTGGACTGCTCTGGGACAGGGCATCGCATTCGCCGCCGGAAAAAATATGTTGGCAATACTAAACGGCGGAACTAGAGTTTTACGCGTTAGGAGAATCGGGCTCATAAATGCTCAAACCGCTGCTGTTACAGGTGTGCTATGTCTCGGGGAGGTTCGGATATATACGGGAGCAGGCCTCTCAGGACACACTACTGTAACACCAGTCCCGCACGACAGTTCAAATTCCGCGCTGGATACCGTAACCATAGGCACGGCAGGCACACCTACTGGTTCATCATCTGTTTTAAGGCGTTATATTTGGAGTTCTGATGAGGCAGCGGTAGGAACCGGCACGTGGGATGAGTGGGAATGTCTTGTTCCCCTGGGTCTAGTATGGGACGCAGGGTATGGAGATCAAAACGTCCAGCCATTAGTATTGAGACAAAATGAAATGCTGTGTATATATAACACGACCGGTGCGGCCGGACTAGTTGACATCTGGATTGAATTTACGGACGAGGCATCATAGTTGCCAGATACTTGGAGACTTCGAGCACAAGACATAGGGCTTTCGGCAAACAAGGTCCTGTTTTCCATTCTTAACAAGAGCAAGAGCATAATCAGAATCAAAGGCTTGTGGATGCTTAACAGTCAGACGGTCACTATTACTGGTGTTATGTGTAGTGGGCAAATCCGAAAATACGCCAATGCAGGCATTTCCGGTAGCTCCGCCTATGACAGGCTTAATCAGCTCTTCACCAACATTTGGTTTCAAACGGGCGGTACTCCGTCTGGTACTTATAGCACTATTAGGAGATACGCTTTCAGCTCAGATGAGATCGCTGTTGGGGGTACTGCGGTAGATGAACTTGAAACAATGTTCAAGTACCCGTTATGGCGCGTCATAGAGCCCCTACAGCCATTAACCCTGAGGCAGAACGAGATGTTGGTGATATGGAACAACACAGGGAGCATAGGTCAAGTAGAAATCGAGGTAGAGCTCACAATAGAAATAATACCAGATGGGGTAGCAGAAACGATCGTGGCTAAAGACTACCCGATGAACTATATCAAGTCTGGTAAAGCAGGGGAGCTCAGATCTAAAATAGGTTAGAATGCCCCAGCAGACTTGGCCCCCTCTCTATCTTTAAGCAATTTCAGTGCAGTCTCAACCGCATGACTGTAGTTGCGGAACCTGTCCTCAGCTATCTTATCCAAAACCCACTTGTCGAGCTCTCTATCCTTGATGTAGATGTTGCGGTTGGTGCCCATCCAAGCCCTGCTATTTTATAGCATATACTCTTAAAAACCCAGCGATTCAGTTAACCCTCGGAGGAAATAGAAATGGCACCACAATTAGCGTACGACGGATTTTGGGGTCCAGTAGCATTTGGCACAGACGGCGTAATCATAGGGCTGGAGAAGGCGACCCTGAAGCGGCTCGCCGACACGGACGCACTCGAACTATATAACGACATCCACCGGGTAGCTCACCCGGGCCAGCACCCGATGATCGCTGAAATGATCGAGAAAAACAGCGGGTATATCCGTGCCCTGGTTGAAGCTGTAAACGACAACTCCAAGCAGGGATACGGCGGATTGGCGGCAGACGGAAACGAGCTGACCGCACAGTGGTTCACCCCGGAGGACTTCCACGTGTCGGGCAGCGACTCCCTACCGCACTACAGCGGATGGCAGAGGTGGCAGTACGCAGCTGGCATCGAGACATTCATCGGCGGCACGACTCTCGAGGAAGAGGGCCTGGTCATCCTGGGCTTCGCCAACCCAGTGTCGGGACCAATATCGGACGCAGTAAAGATCTACAAGGGAACTGAGGAAAGCGTGGTCGAGCCACTTAACTGGCTGACCAAACTGATATGCTGCAAGGCATTCGACCCGTTAAAGGCCAAGGAGATGAGCGGCATCTACTGGGGCGGTTGCAGGGATTGGACGCAGAACGAGTTTTACGGCGGAGGCAGTCGTGACCTACCGATTCACGAGCTGAGGAAGCCGATCATCATACCCCCTGAAACGGCCTGGCACATAGACGTCAAGTACCTCGACAGCGGATCGGACGCACTCACACCACTAGGCTTCAGAGTCCGTACGGCACAGGCAGCTTGGAACCTGGCGTTCTAGGCCGACTAATGCCTGAGTAGACAAGACACAAGAGGGAAGGCATATGATCGGCATAGCACCAGAGGCATGGAAGCAGCTACTTGAGCCGAAGCAAGTAGTCCACTTCGTCGGGTCACACCCAGAGTACTGGCAGGAGCGAGTGGCAGGCAAGTACTTCAGGGTAATGCTGACCCAGCAGATACCCTACGACCGGGCGTACATCCTCGGGGCCGGAGCGTCATACAGCGCAGACATATCGGACGACAACGCCGCGATAGGAGATCTCGGACTGTACCCGGACAACACCATGACGCTGTACGAGATACTGCTAGGGATGAAGAGCACGAGCGGCTCGATGCTCTGCTACCCGCGATACCCGCCGAACGAGTGGTTCATCACCCTCGAGGAAGGCGGGTTCATCCCCAACGTGGCGAACAACAACCTGAGATACCTGGGGCCGTGGTCGGAGGAGATAACTCCATACGACAGGCCGCAGGTCAGACTCCACACCATCAAGGACGAGGAGAGCGTCGGAATAATGCTCTACAACGATGCGCCCATCCACAACAAGGTGGTACTGGGCTGGATCGTGAACCGATGCCTGATGAAATTCGTGAACAAGGAGGATCTGACGGACAAGGAGCTCGAGCGGTGCAGGGAACTGATACACGCGGGCCTGGTGACGCGGGGTCACTGGGGGGAGACAGTACCGTAGGTGATATGAATGGCAATGTTCGAGCGCAGCCTGTTCAACAAGCCGATAGCCCTAACCCATCAGAACATGGCGAGCGGAGTATCCAGCGACATCACTACGGGCACGCTATTCTTCGGGATTCCCTGGAACAAGCTCGGCTACCTGAAGCGCATCGAAGCGCACGGGCCGTCGGGAGTGTTCATAGAGGTCTGGGACGACTTTGAGGATCCAGTCACGGATGCGAGCGGGTTCGTGAAGCGCAAGGACCTGTTCATACCCTGCGTGTGCGATCTACCTGAGGGGCAACTGATCGAGGACATAGACGAAGACATACCGATCTTGGGAGACATCTATGCGTTCCCGAGCCTTAGCGGAGTGGACCTGACAATAACTGTGCGAACCATGTAAGCTCAAGGCGCGGAACGCAAAGACCGCGCCCTTCTTCTTTTAGAAAAAGCTTATAAGCAAAAACGTTACGAATATGTAACGGTACTATGGGCAAGAAAGACGATCTAGAGGCAGCGGAGAAAGCTAGAAAAGTGGGAGAATTAGTCGGAAGGACCGTACATATAGCGAAACGTGCAGTGGAGATGTTGGAAGATCACGAAAAGAGGATTAAGGCTTTGGAGAAGAAATATGGGATCTCTAGGGAAAGTTAAGGTCGATGATGTCGTTAGGATACCCTCGGCGGTCAAGAGGTTCTATGATTTAGTCGAAGGGGATTTCCTAGATTTCCAGCCAAGTGAGACGCATCCAGACCTCATATTTGTTAAGATAATAAGAAAGGATAAGCGGAAAGGGAAGAAGAAATGAAGATCGCGGTACTGTTTCGCCCATCAAACGCGGTCGGTAGCAGCAATGAAGCGCTCAACATCGTGAGGGGCGATCCCAACATTTTCATCCCAGTTTCAAATGCCTCAATCGGTGGAAAACCAGGTATACGCGAGGTCGACACGCTGTTCGGTAGCCCCATGTACTATCCCATAGCATCGCTGAAGCATGGACTGAATGCGCTTGATAAACAAATCGGTCTTGATGGAATCCTAATTTGTACGGTGGGCGGGGAGCTGTACGACGCATTACCGTGGATGGTCGGACGATGGCCCGTGGCCTGGCGCTTCAACATCAACCCGCTAGAGCACACCTTTGACCCGGGCATGGTGGACTTCGTGCCGCAGATCCTACACACCCTCACCCAGGTCGATGCCATCGTGCCGTGCTCGCCGTTCATGGAGGATAACTTGAAAGCACTCGGAGCGATGAACACGACTACCATCCCGACGTGCTTGGACACGCAGGAGTGCAAACTTGCGAAGCCAACTACGGATCTGGTCGTCAGCCTCACGCGGATTTCGCCAGTAAAAAATCTTCTGTACTCCATCCTCGCAATGAACATGGTGGTGAATGAAATCCCGACCGCCGAGTACATGATATGCGGGTCGGGAGATCTGGCAGGTGCCGTCACCAACTGGCTGATGAGGCTGAACGAGCCGCGAATAACATACCACGGGTTCGTGCCAGCGCAGAGGATTCTATCGAAAGCAAAGCTGTTCCTACAGGCCTCGATCTCGGAGAACTTCAGCCTTTCAGTATTGGAAGCGATGGCGCACGGAGTGCCAGTGGTTGCATCCAACATTCCAGGGCACGCGATTGGGAATTTTTACTTCGACTCGATCAAGGAAATCGTCGATCAGGTGAAGCTCTTACTGACAGACGATAAAGAGTGGCAAATCAGTAGGGAGTGGGGCCTAAAGGTGGTTAAGGAGTACGATGTGCGCAAGGTGGTGCCCCAGTGGGTGGGCCTGTTCGAGAAATTGCAGAAATTAAAGGAGTTGAAGAGGGGAGTATCTTGAGAACATGGCTTGGCGTAGAGCTGTGGTTATGGATAGCCCTCATCGTGGACTTGATAATCTTATGCACAGCAATTCTCCTAAAGTGACTAGGTAGAGGCGATAAGGAGGTGTGTAAATGGGTCTAAAAAAGGAAGACCTTGAAGGTATGAAAGCTGGCATTAGAACTGAGTTGGATTACCACAAGGGCCAGCTAGCTTACCATAGAACCTGATGAGGAATAAAATGATCGTTAAGATAATCGAATGGTACAAGCGTTTGGGCCCTACTAGCCGCTGGGCTATCGAGTGCTTTGTGGATGTTGGGTGCAGGGTCGTGATTAGCAGCGAT
>Ga0315314_1001940_pt1 | contig 17549 bp, 21 predicted proteins | sample TDP9_MG_FD_203631 | JGI IMG/M metagenome (GOLD analysis project Ga0315314, IMG submission 203631) | Freshwater sediment microbial communities from Lake Towuti, South Sulawesi, Indonesia - TDP9 | ecosystem: Environmental > Aquatic > Freshwater > Lake > Sediment | place: Indonesia: South Sulawesi...
TTGCCACCTGCAGATTGGTGAGTGTCCGTTCAAAGACGGCCGCGCAGTCGGTCGGCTCGAAAGGTTTGCCGCGCCTGCCCACACGCGAATAGACCAGCAGGTCATTGATCATCCTCTGCATGTAATTGGCGCCATCCACGGCATAGGCGATGAACTCGTCGGCGTCCGCATCGAATTTGCCTTTGTAGCGCCGCGCTAGCAGTTGCACATAGCTCGTCACCATACGCAGGGGTTCTTGCAGGTCGTGGGAGGCGACATAGGCAAACTGCTCCAGTTCAGCATTGGAACGGGCCAGCTCCGCCAGGGTTTGCTCCAACCTTGCCTCTGCCCGCTTTCTTTCTGTAACGTCCCTTGCAATAACCATCATACCAGCGATTTTACGATCTGTTTTCATAAGAGAAGATGAACATTCTAGGGGTATCTCTTGCCCTTTTTTGTTCGTGATGCGTATGTTAAGAGTGACCTCCTTACCCGCAAGAAGATTTCTAAAGGCACTCATAAGCGTTGGTATGTCTCTGGGAGAAAATATGCCCAACCTCGTGAAATGCTTTCCCAACAACTCCTTTTTTGAACCACCAAACACTTGCACAGCCTTTTCATTAACATCAAGAATTCTTCCGGACCTGTCCAGATATATCATACAGTCATTGGCGCTCTCAAAGATCTTCCTGAATTTCTCTTCTGATTCCTTTACTCTTGTCTGACTCTCGCGCAAGTGGCTTGTCCTTTCCTCAACTAACTGTTCAAGATTCTCTGCTAGATTTTGTTGTTTTTGATAGAAATAGCCAATTAGCATGAAAGCTGGAATAATCAGGAACACCATACTGTGTAAGAAGGTCAGCGAGGGCTGAGTGAAATGTTGGAGAAAATCTGTAAGAGAGCCCGCGTGATGAACAAGGAGTTCATGTATCAGATAAAACCCCGCTAAGATCAGGCCTAGGCAACTTATGAAGATTCCAACTATACGTTTTCTTGCTCTACTGACCAGCACACGCCCCCCACATAACTGAACTGGTTAGTAACTAGTTAATATTGCGTTATTTATAAAATTTGCCTCAGGTAAACCGCGTCTAGAGTTAGTGCAACCACCAAACGAAAAACAGGGATAGCGAAGAACAGCGCGCGATAAAGTATCCTCATTCACTCTCAACGGCGACTTTGTTCTAGCCCTTTTCCTTAACGACGCTCAAGAGCGCTAGGACGTTCTCATCGTCCACCGTAAAATGTCAGTTTCCCTAGGTAGTTATTGTCTTCTCTCCCCTTGCTGGATAGGCAGCCTAACGGTGAAGGTTGATCCCTTACCTTCTTCGCTCTCCACCTCTATGCTGCCTCCGTGTCCCTCCACCAAGTTTTTACAGATGAGCAATCCCAGTCCCAGGCCCTTGGCTTTTGTGGTGAAGAGGGGAGTAAAGAGCTTCTCCATGTTCTGCTTGGATATGCCTACACCGGTGTCCTGAACCTTAACCTCAACGAAGTCTCCCTTCTTGGACGATGTTATGGTCAATTTTCCACCGTCAGGCATGGCGTCCACAGCATTCGAGATAAGGTTCGAAAATACCCGCCTCATTTGGTCAAGGTCAGCCCTGAACCTTGAAAGGGTCTCGTTCAACCGAGTTATCACACGTATATTGCTGGGAATTTCCACCTCTGAGAGCGCATCACGAATCACCGAGTTTAGGTTAATGTCCCGGATGTCCGGTCCCTGAATCTTAGCGAAGTCTTGGAGGTCTGAAACAACTTTGTTGGCGTAGGCAACCTCGTCTTGAATTATCCTAAGCATTTTTTGGGCGTCTTCAAAATCCGTGCCTTTCTTAATCTCTGCGGGTAGGGACTCATAAAAGGTCCTCATCACGTACGCTGCATTCGTGATAGACTGCAACGGATTCCTCAGATCGTTGCCCACCATGGCGGCTAACTCTCCAATGGCTGCCAATCTTTCAGCCCTCAACAGTTTTTCCTGAGATTCCCTTAACTCCTTGGTCCTCTCTTGGACGAGCTCTTCAAGATGTTCAGCATAATGTCTTAACTTCTCCTCCATCTTCAAACGTTCCTCAAGGAGCCTCTTCACCCGTTCGATGGCTCTTTTCTGAATCTGCTCCATGCGCACTTTGAGATGCAGCATTTCAGCTTCAATGGCGTTGACATCCTTGAAATCCTCTAGTCCCTCCATCTGGTCCATGATTGCTTGCTCAATGAAACGAGAAACGGTCATTCCTCTCGTTTCCGAGGACTTTTTCGCTCTTTGATAAATCTCTGTTTTGATTGTGGTGCTAGAGTATCCCTTCCGCCCCATCTCCACTCCCTCACGAATATATTTCTTAGACGACCTCTTATGTTTTTTGGTTCATTGTACCAAAAGCTTTAAATAGTTGCTGGTACTATGTACCGTTCTTAACTGGTACAGAGTACCGACATAACGTGTTGAGTGGCGGTGAATGGATGAGAAAAAAATACCGCATGATAGGATTGCCAGAGGACCTCTATCTACGATGTAGGGAGATAGTGGACTCAGAAGAACATGGATACGCTTCGGTTTCAGAGATGGTTAAGGACGCAACTCGACGACGCCTAGAGGAGTTACGTGAGAGGCGAGAACCATGAAAGGAAGGAAGCTTTTAGTGATGACCGGTTGGCTCATTCCAGAGGCCAACGAGAAACCAAACAAAATTATTGAGGCAGAGATCAGGGAAGAGTTAGAGACGACTGTCCCTCCAGGCATGATTCCATACCTCCAAAAAATCGAGAAGGTCAGCGTATTAAGCGTGACTGGCTCCGATGAGTTACAAGCCATGGACGAAGCCGACAAAGAGTGGGTGGAAGCTTGGAAAAAGAGGAGGTAGCCATGCTGTCTGCTCTAGTGATCGAGGGAAACTTTCAGGATCTGGGTGACATTCTCAAGATTGCTCGGGCTGAAGGTCAAAAGAAATTCCATACTCGAGAAAACCTTTATGTGATTAGGATTATTGCCGTTCCGGACCTTGGGATCCACATCGCAATTGTTTCGGACGGCAAGGAGTTCAAGACCTCTGGGGGTAAGAGGAAGGATAAAATGATGATTGGCTAGAGAAAAGGCAATAGCAGCATGCATGGCAGTTCTTATTACGCTGCTAACATTGATGTTACCAGGTTTCATTCAGCCTCTCATAACAAACCTTGTGTCTCCCCAGGTGATAAGCAAAGACACAGAACTAGTTCAATACTTGCTTGAGATTCAAGATGATGAGGATATCTTTCTTGGTATCCATGGGTGGGAACATAAGTGTCCAGTCTGTGGCGAGCACTCACATGAGTTTTTCTGTTCATATGGAAAGATAGATGATAGCGTCATCGAATACAAAATAACATCAGCGATTAAAGCCTTTCGTAACTGTGGGTTGAACCCAGATTTTTGGGCGTTTCCAGGAGGCAGTTTTGACGAAAGGTCAATTGCGATACTTGGAAGATATGGCTTTATTCCCATATCAGGTCTGGGAGAGGGTATAGGAGAGGCAGGAAAAGAAACTGAAACATCAGTTTATTCCAGTTTTTCAGCTATGAGGAAACTCCCGTCTAAGATTATCTCGAGGGAGTACACAATGATGTGGAGAGATAAGACAAGAGCCCAAGGGGAGTTCACTGATGCATTTAAGAGAGCTAATGATCAAAAACCGAATGTTATAATATCTCACATTCAGGATTTGAACATATACACTTTTGCTTGGTTTGATATTATCCTGAACCATGTTGATGTTAAGGTAATGGAACTCCATGACGTGACAGTCAATACAGTCGAGGAAACAAAACAATTCGTAGAGTTTTGTAGAAACCGTAATGTTCCGACAATAATTCTGTTGATCATACCGACCCACCATGGAATAGAAAATCCGGTCCATGAAATGTGGGCTACTACGTATTTCACGGTTTTTATAACAACATTTGAGTTACCAACGATGTTTTTCTTATCGTGGTATATGCTCGTTAGAAGGAAAAACCGAGTTGCGTGACCCAGACGTGAGTGTTATTATCCCATGTTTCAATGAAAAGAATAACATTGAAAAAACAGTCAAGGGCGTAATTGCTCAAGACTTCTCTGGTAACATAGAGATAATCGTTGTTGATGACGGATCTACCGATAGCACATACTCTATTGTATCAGATTATATCAAAGAGAATTCTATACCAAAGAATAGATACATAACGGTCCTTAAAAAGAAGAACGGTGGAAAACCTTCTGCAATAAATTTCGGTGTTACTGAGGCTCACGGGAAATATTGCGTGTGTAGTGATGGAGACACTAAATTAGATAAGAGCGCGATCAGACTAATCCTAGAAAAGTTCTCTGAGGATGAAGATATCGGAATAGTCGCTGGTATGGTTCATATTGATAACGAGAATAAAATCTTTACAAGAATCCAAGAAATAGAATATATATTTGGGCAGTTGCAGTACCGATTCCTGCAAAGTGAGGATCGTAGCGTCCTTCTTGCTCCGGGATGTATTTTTGGAATTAAAACGAAATTAGCGAAGGAGTATCCGCCTTCCGATGACACATGTGTTGAGGATTTTGATACCACTGTTTCTGTAAAAACTGCGGGTTGGAAAACTGTACAAGAGCCAAAGGCAATCGCTTACACTAAGGCTCCAGAGACCCTAAAATCATGGTGGAATCAAAGAAAGCGATGGTGGTACGGCGTATTTCAGGTATGGAGAAAACACAAGCCCTGGAAGACTATGTGGTTTTTGTTTTTCTATCCGTTCGGTTATTTGATAGGGCTTGTTAATGTTTTCACGTGGTTGTCATTTCCATTCTATTTAATGATGAGTTCTTGGATGCCCCCTCTGATCATTTCGTTTTTGGTATATGCATCACTAGTTTTTGCGATTACCATTTTTAGACTCTTCATCCTCCTTAAGGATTGTAAAAGTCTTCCTCTAATTACTGCTATTCCGGCGTTCATATTGTATGATTCGTTGTGTACATGGATAAGCGCTTACTTGTTTATTAGATATCTCCTTGGAATCGGTGTTTCTTTTAAGTATGGTCAAAAGTGGGTGCATGTAAAATGAAAAGATTGACATTGGGGAAAATGAAGAATGAAGAAAGAAGAAAGGATCATAGAAGAATTTAAGTTCACGGGTCGTTTTGAGCCCTTAACGTTACAACAAGCGAAGGTCATTTGCGATGTTCTTGAAGAATATCTGGCGAAGTATCTTTCCTTAGGAAAAAGTTGTGCGGTCGAGGCTTGCATAAAAGAATGTCATGCTCGCGAAAACGTTTATGTGATCAGGATTATTGCTGTCCCAGATCTTTGGATTCGCATTGCAGTCGCTTCAGACGACGAGGAGAGTTCAAGGCCTCTGGTGTAAGAGGAAGGAATAAAGAATGAGTGAATGACTAGAAAAGAACACCATACGGTAGGTATAGAAATCTCAATCATCGGCTCGAGAGTCGTCGGACAGGTTACCGGAATAGGCTTGCACATGCATAGTCGCGATCTAGTTTTCTTATACTTTGGTAAGAGAAGCTTAGAAGATTTAAGGGAACATGGGTACACGGCAGTCGAAACAATCTATGAGGCTGTTCAGCGTTCGGGTATATCAATGATTTGGGTTCCCACCTACGGTAGACAGGCGAGTCTACACTCCTACGTCACGACATTCTTGGTCCACAGAAAAATCGGAGGCATCCAAACCATAATGGATGGATAAGAATTGGGGAAAAAAGACCGCTTGATCGAGTGTCCGGGAAACCCACTTAAACGCAGGGATCGCCTCAGTATAATCGCGGAAATACTTGAGATAGCAAAGGACGGCGCCCTCAAAACCCCCATCATGTATAAGGCCAATTTGAGCTTTGATCAACTGAATGAATATTTGTCGTTTCTCCTCGAAAAAAAGTTCCTCGAGGTTGTTATAAAGAGTAGAGGGACGACTTATAAAACAACCTCTAAAGGCCTGAAATACCTTCAGAGCTACAAGGAGATCAAAGATCTATTAAAGAAGAAAGAAGAAAACAACGTTAAGAACGCAAAATCGCCATCTGACTGTAGACTTACGGCTAAGCGGGAAGAAATTCTCGATTTTGAGGGTACAACTCGACGACATTTCAAGGGGCTACAGTATTCTGCATGCCCTGCAGAATGTGAGCGGTTCAAGAGGATTATTGGTGCCCTCTGACAAAGAAACCAAATAGCCCAAAGAACTGCTGAGACATTTTTCCTTACTTTTACAAAAGTATTCTAAAATATCCCTTACTCACATAACTATAAAATAGGGAAGAACGATAAGGAGGCATGGTGACAGAGATGATAACGAGCAGGGAGATGCGCGCCCTCGAGATGAATTCTGAGTATTTCAGTATTTCGAGGCTGCAATTGATGGAAAACGCGGGGCAGAGCATTGCCGCTGAAGTCGCTTCAAGGTTCACACCCGACAAGGCGAGGATCGCTATTTTCTGTGGTCTGGGCGGAAACGGGGGAGACGGCTTCGTTGCAGCCCGTCACCTTACCTGCTTAGGCTTCAAAGTCGACGTGATACTCGCCGGGAGACCCGAAAGCATCGCAGACGATGAAGCCCGAAAGAATTGGCTCGCCCTACAGCCCATGAAGGGCATGGTCACAATCCACGAGGTTCACGACTCATCCCTCATCCCAAGCATCGAAGCCGAGGTCGTGGTGGACGCCTTGCTTGGGGTGGGCTTGAAGGGAACCCTACGCCCACCTATTTTACAGATGGTGAGGGAGATCAACAAAATGAAGGCCTTTCGCGTTTCCGTGGATGTCCCCACTGGGATTGACTCGGATTCCGGCGATGTCTTGGGCATGGCCGTGAGAGCTAATCTAACAGTGACGTTTCATAAAAAGAAGCCGGGACTAGTGAAAGCAAAACGATACACGGGACAACTCGTTGTGAGGGACATAGGGCTACCTTCTGAATTTGAGCGGTTCGCGGGTCCCGGCGACGTTTCTCTGGTCATTAGGCCCCGTCCACCCGAGGCTCACAAGGGTGAATTCGGCAGGCTCTTGGTGGTGGGTGGGAGCGAGGTATTTTCTGGGGCTCCAACTCTCGTGGCCCTTGCGGCTCTCCGCACAGGCGTCGACCTCACCTACATCGCTGCTCCGCAAAAAACAGCCTACGCCATTTCCTCCATGTCTCCAGACCTGATTACCATCAAGCTGGAGGGAGATCACCTCAACCCCCGTAACGCGGCGGTTATCAAACGATACTTAGAAACTTCTAACGCTGTTGTGATGGGACCGGGGTTGGGACTCCACGTGGAAACCAAAAAAGCTGTCGCGGAAGTTGTCAACTCTATAGAAGAAGCAAAGACTCCGCTACTGTTAGATGCTGACGGGCTCAAGGCCTTCGCTGAGTTTAAGCACAAGCCAGGCTTCCCCCTAGTTTTGACGCCCCACGCCGGAGAATATCGAATCTTAACCGGAAGGGAGCCGCCCAAGGACTTAGAGGAGAGGGCAACAGAGGTGAGAAAAACCGCCGAGGAACTGGGGGCTGTGATTCTGTTGAAGGGGCACGTAGACATAATCTCTGACGGAAAACGGGTGAAACTCAACTTTACAGGCAACCCCGGGATGACGGTGGGCGGAACTGGCGACACTCTCTCCGGCATCATCGGAGCTTTCCTAGCACAGCGAGCCGACCCCTTCGAGGCAGCCGTGGCTGGAGCCTTCATCAACGGAGCTGCTGGAGACTTTGTGCAGAGCGAGAAAGGCTACCACATGGTTCCCACAGACATCATCGACTGGATTCCCCGCGTCATGAACGACCCTATGTCTCACGTAAAGGTGCGAAGTAGTGCGTTCTGAGGACGTTAAGATCTGCGTCTATCACGCGAGGCAGTGCGACCCCAAAAAATGCACCACACTAAAGCTGAGGCGTCACCACCTCGTTAGGGTGGTTCATCGAATCCAAGGACTGCCCCGCGGGGCGGTTATCCTCAACCCCTTCTCCGAAAGAGCGTTTTCTCCGGCAGACCGTGAGAGGCTAGAAAGGAAGGGCTTAGCCGCCATAGATTGCAGTTGGATGCACGCAGACGAGGTGTTTGAGCTTTCCATGAAGGGAGCTTCGCGTTGCCTACCGTACTTGGTAGCGGCAAACCCCGTGAACTACGGCGTGCCAACCAAGCTAAGCACGGTGGAGGCGTTGGCAGCCGCCTTGTATATCACTGGCCATCAGGCGAAGGCGGAGCGTCTGCTTTCCATCTTTAAGTGGGGTCTCCACTTTATCGTGTTGAATCGAGAATTTTTAGAAAGCTATGCTAAAGCTAAGGACAGCCTTGAGGTTGTGGAGCTACAAAAGAGCTTTATTCCTTAACTGAGCCCACCTTCCTCTATTAAAACATTGAACAATCGTTCTCTCACAGAGTAAAAGAAGGGGTGGGTTTCCCTTTTACCATGGCATGTATTTCATGTGATACACTTTGAAGGGACCGAGGCTCTTTCTTGGTTTCCTAAGGAACGCGCTCTCCACTCCCGTGAGGACAGTCATAACGCTAGCGGTTCCTTCCTGCTCTTTCTCCACCCTTGCTCCCCAGATAACTTTTGCGTCCGGTGGGATAGATCGTTTCACCAGCTCTCCTGCAGTGTAGACCTCGTAGAGGGTCATGTCTTCTCCACCCGATACATGTATTAGTAGTCCACGAGATTTGGTTACGTCCTCTACGTCAAGCAGCCGTCCAGATAACGATCTCTCCACAGCGTGCTCTACTCTGTTCTCCCCCTTGCCTTCCCCGACTCCCAATGAAGCGAGACCGCCACCTCTCATGATTGCCTGCAAGTCTGCGTAGTCTAAGTTAATTAAGCTCGCAGTTGTTATCGTTTCGGTTATGCCTTTAATGAATTTTCCCACCATTGTATTGGCTACACCCAGAGCTTCTCTAAAGGGCAGGTTTCCAGCAACTTTGATTAGTCTATTGTTATCAATTAAAACGACGGTGTCGCAGGACATTTGGAGTCGCTGTAATCCTTCTCTTGCCATTTCCATTCTCGCTGTTTCGATTTGGAAGGGAAGGGTCGCTACGCCTATAATCAATTGTGGTCCTCCAGCGTATCTTTTGCGTAGTTCCTCTGCTAAGGCGCAAATACCACCAGTTCCGGTGCCTCCGCCCATTCCGGCTACTAAGAATATAATGTTCGATTCGGATGTTTCTTCGAAGACCTCTTCCATGGTTTCTTGCATGGCTTTCTCCCCTAGTTTCGGATATCCTCCACACCCGAGCCCTTTTGTTACCTTTTCGCCGATGAGGATTCTTCTGTCAGCCTCGCAGATCGCTAAATGGTTTGCATCGGTGTTCACTGAGACAAGTTTTCCTCCAGCGATGCCTCTCTCCTTTATCCATGATATTACGTTGCATCCGGCTCCGCCGATACCTAGAGCCAAAACCGTTGGCTTGGCAAGTCGCGCTAGTTGCTCGATTCTCTCTTGCTCTTTTAGAATGAATTTTTCTCTTTCAAGTTTCTTGAGCTCCAGTTCCTCCGATTTTAGTGCTTTTTCCATGTGTGTCTCTCCTCAACACAACTACAGTATTAGCAACATCCGGCATATTTAAATCTTGCGTCGCACGACTCACGATTCACTATAATAGCGGGTCTGAATCAGAATATTTATATAGGTGGTCACCCATATTCTTACCCTATATGTCCAAAATTGGACATATTGTATACGCGTCTAACGCGAAAACTGTTTGACAGAACTACACAAGGGTGTTAAAAGATGGAAAGTGAGAGGGTTGGTTCGTCGGGGAAACTTGAACTGATGAAGAGGTTCATGAAGACCTTTGTGGGAAACGGTTTCTATTTAATCATCCGACAGGGTGAAAGATACCTCATAGTCAACAGCATCGGAATTGTCCAGAAGACTGATGAGTCTTGTCCCATCAAGGAGGTTCCGGTCGGTGACTACTTCTTCCGCCTCTTAGCCAGGGACGGGGACGACCTAGAGGTTTCCCTTCTTTGCAACTGGAGTGAACAGCTTATCCAGAACCTGTTACACAACTATGCTCTAGCCGAAAGTGCAGGTTTCAGGGAGATCCTGTTGTACAAGGGTTCATTGCCGAGCAACCCTAATAGTTGGTTTATAGTGTGGGGCGACCAATTGGAGAGGGCTATAAAGCCGAAGGTAAACGGGAAAGAGGCCCCCTTCCAATCGGACAAGCAAGTCTTCGTTTCTTTACCCTATATTTCTTAGTGGTCGTTCCAGAGACCCGTACATGATTCTTATTTTCGAAGGATGTGCATCAAGAATAAGACGAGTTATACCCATGTCTTCCCGTTCTATAAAAGCCCAACATCGAAACTTGGCTGTGTCGCGCGCACGCCAACTACGCAGATGAAGCCACGGTAGCCGAATGTGCGAAAGTGGTTAATCTTTATCGATCGATTATGTGATAAAACGTTCATCGCTGAAGTATCTGTCTCCACTATCGACCGCAACGGTAACCACGTTTTTACCTGATCCAAATTTCTTTGCTTTATTTATAGCCACGAATACGTTTGCTCCAGTAGACATCCCGCAAAATATCCCTTCTTCCCGAGATAATCTGTATGCCATATTTCTTGCATCTTCATTGTCAACGAAAACTACTTCGTCAACAAGGTCGCTTTCTCTTATCTGCTCGATGATTCCTCCGGTTATTCCCGGAATGTACTTTGCTTTTGGAGAAAGAGGATCTATCCACCCTGGCCATCCCGCTGGCTCAACGGCGATGCATTTTACATGAGGGATCTTCTCTTTCAAAACTTGGGAGACGCCCATGAAGTTGCCACCAGTACCTATAGATGACACGTAGACATCAACTTTGCCTCCAGTTTGTTTCAAAATCTCTCTACCTAAATCATTGTGTGCAAGTAAGTTGCTGGGATTGCTGAATTGTCGTGCCCACCAAACATCCGGGTTGCTTTCCTCCAACTCTTTACACTTCACTCTTCCGGGAATTTCAACCCTCGCTCCATGAACGCCGGCATCACGCGCAATTTTAGTCTCGACTAGCGGCACCGTTTCAATTTCTGCACCGAAACGGTACAGCGTCTTTTTCTTTTCCTCTTGCCATACCTCTTGCGGATAAAATACTCTCACTTTGTATCCCTTTACAGCGCCAACAAAAGCCAAGGCAATAGCGGTGTTGCCAGAGCTAGATTCGACTATGGTGTAACCCGGCTTGAGGATGCCAGCTTTTTCAGCATCTTCAATCATACGGAGGGCTATCCTATCCTTGTAACTTCCACTGGGGTTAAAATACTCCAACTTCACCAGCACATTCGCTTCTATACCCTTGGTCACTTTATGCAATCTTATCATTGGTGTATTGCCAACTAACTCAAGGATACTGTCCACAACCTTCATTCCATACACCTGTTTCGTTTTGTGTCTAATCTTACAATCAAAATTTACTGAAGTATACTATATGTTCTTTCTTTTTTCTCTTTCCACACTAAAGTGCGCGCGCTTATAGTCTTCCGAAGTCTTCAACGCAACAACGTTTTGCGGACACCGCAGCGAACATTTCCACGAAAAATAGGGGAGGGGGTAGGTTGCGAGCCTATAGCCATAGGCTAATACTTCTTACAAATCGCGGAAGGTGTTAAATATTTTGTTTATTTGGGGAACCATATGCGCGCGCATAATTTGACGAATAAATATGCATGGTTGAATAAAACGAATAGGGGCCTGAGAGGTGTAGGTAAGTGTAGAAAGAGAAATTCAAAGTAGTCGGTATTGAGTGTCGATGGGCTGGTGTGCTGGCCATAACCCGCCTTCTGTTTTGACGGCATTCGGCTCAACGGGCTACCCGCGCCTCGCGCAGACCCTCATAGGCGCCTATTTGCCCTTCCACCTCGCAGGTTGGACGTTTCAACGTTTCCGCCCGGCATTCTCGACGACTTAGCACGTCTCATTGTCATAAGCTGGATGGACGTTTCGTTTCTGTTCCGGAGCCAAGGCTCTCGCCCTGCGCCCTTACGAGCGCTGCGAGTCTGCATGTGGGCGGAGTTTCCTCAAATGCCTTGCGGCATTCGAAAGCCGTCCACCAGCTCACCAGCCCAGAAAGATTACACAATGGTTTCCAATAAGAGTTTTGGAAAGAAAACGTTCGTAAAGTCATTTAACGCTGGCTCAACCGGGTGCAAATGTGGTTATGACTTTGAATTGAACGTCATGTTGGTTTAGAATTTCCGTTACGTTCTTTAGGTTTTCCATAGGGATCATGAAGCATCCGTCGCCGAGCTTGATGCCCCCACTCTTTTCCACGATGCCCCTTGACGCATATCTTTTGGTTTTCTTGCCGAATAGGCGGTAGATGATCTTCATCTTTTGTTCTTGAGCGAGGTTTTTTAAGCTGTAGCGCACTATGGCCATGGGCGCGAGGTTTTGGGCGAGGGCCGGTGCCTTGAATGGATAGTGTAGGTACAGGAGGGTTCCTTGTTGGAGGACGTTTTGGAGAAAGGTCGGTTCAGTTTTTTCAGCTAGTTCCTTAATACTTCGAGTCAAGACTTGGGTGAACAAGCCGAGCTTTCCAACATTCTCGTATAGCTTTCTGCGGTTTCTCCACATAACCTCGTCGCTTTGGAAGACGACGAGGATGTCGTAGTCGGAGTATTCGTCATAGTCGCCTCTGGCTCTGCTCCCAAAGAGAATGACGGCTACCACGCCCTCCACACTGGTTATAGCCTTAATCAATCTATCTAAATCGGATTGTAGTTCGCTTTCCAATTTCACGGATGATCCTCTCCATGGCCTCAACCGCCTCCTTGGCTCTGTTCCCATCGAGTCCATCACAGCCCAAATCGCCGTAGGCGCCCCAAACTACGTCGAGGTCAATGGCGATTTCGGGAAAGTTTTCCTTGGTCCATGTTACTCTTTGAGCGTGGGCGGTTCTGGGGCTTAGGTGGAAGTGTTTTCCTTCCTTGGCAGCGGCGGCTTCGATGGCTTGTTCAACTGCTTTCAGTGCTAGATCGCCAACTACCGTGTGTCTGCTCCTCTCGAACTCTTCCAGGGCAGCTTCACTTTTCTCCCTCGCTAGTCTCGAGTGGTGAGCTGCGTCTCCCATCAGTGAAACCCCTATTTCTTATGATATGATTTTTTCTTATTATAAGCTTAGCGCTTGTTTTCACAAAAGTATAAAACACTAATGATATTTACCTATGGCGCATCAGGGTTGCGGGGAAAGTGGTTGCGAGTAAGAATTTTGGATGGAAGAGCTTCGTTGGAGGAGAAGTCGTAACAAGGTGGCCGTGGGCTCGAAGAGAGGGTCAAAAGTTAATGTTGTTTGAAGTCAGCATGAACCTCTTGTTAATAAGCTTCCGAAGGGTTAAATGTATCTAACTTATAATCTATTTCGGTGAAGGGCTTTGGGACAGACATCCGAGCATTACCTTGGACTTGCGCGCAAGTACTTGAGGGATTCGGGGGAGTTTATGGCGAAGGGGGATTATGTGCAAGCGAGCGAGAAGTTGTGGGGTGCGACAGCCGAGATGGTGAAGACGGTGGCCGCGAAGAGGGGTGTGGAGCTTAAAACTCATGGGGACCTCTGGAGGTTTGTGGCTGATCTGCGCGCCGAGTTGAAGGACCCCGAGTTGAGTAGGCTTTTCACCTTGGCGAACTACCTACACCAAAACTTCTATGAAGGGGTAATGCCACCCGAAACCGTGATGGATGGAGCAGAGGCTGTCAAGCAATTTATCACAAAACTAGAACAACTTCTATAACATACGTATGATCACAAAACGACGAAGGTATGAAGCACTTCCTATATCAGACCAATAGGAGCTGGCTAGAGGAAAAACGCACAAGCCGAATGATTTCGTGTTTCTTTTGCAGTTGCCACACGCACACACATCTACCCGGTCTATTATATGACCATCTAAATAGGCTCCAAATAGGACGCGTGAAAAGGGAAGGATAAAGATAATCAAGAGTAAGCTTGATCCTATACGTAACCCTTATACGATATTTGATAAATATTAGTTCGGAAATGGAATGGTTGTTAAGACTTGAGATGATTTTTTATGGTTAAATATTGGATTTGTGTGACTAGCCCCGTTAACTTTGAAATAGTTATTGAAAATGAAGTTTGGGGCGTGGAGGATGATGGACGTATAATGGGCATCGAAGAGAGGGGGCCGACGCGAGAAATATTTAGTCGATACATGAGAAGAGGGGATCGCTTGTTGTTCTATACGAAGAAGAATAAGATGATTAGAGGGGTGTATAAGGTTGCTTCAAATTCTTATAGAGATCACACGCCGAAATGGTCTGATGGAACGTATCCTAATCGAGTGAAAATCCGTGAGGTAGATTTAGGAAAGGCTATACACCCAATCGTATTTACTAGACCTGATCTCATTAGAAATTTAAGTTTTGTTAAGTACCCAAGTAGATGGTACAGTTATCTTCAATGCTCTATGCGCCTAATCTCGCAAGCTGATTACGAATTAATATTATCATTGATTAACTCTGTTCCGCATTAGGAGGTAATTTTTTATCTGACGTTTTTCATAAAAAAACTGGGTGGGGTGGAGGAGTTCCCGCTGAGGTAGGGGTAGCGTTGGGTCAGCTGCATTCCTCATCACCCGTGTGGATTGGTCAGCCCCCGCTACCTTCTTCATCTGCGGCTCCCCCCTACCCGCCTGTCGAGTTTATCAGCGATTTCTTCAATGAGTCCAAAATTTAGATATAGCTTCGGAAGTTGTTAAGCAAGGCTATGCAGTCGTCAACCATCTTTCTCACGCTTGTGCTTCCTTTGTGCTTCACAAGTTCCTCGAACGTCACGGTTTTTAGGCTGGTCACCAGTCTATTTAACAACTCGGTGAACTCAATCTCCGGCTTCTCCAGCGACTTCTCGAACTCCTTAGCTTTCACCACTTCAAGAGCATCGTTGATTGATTTGTCAGGCTTTAAGTATACCTCTCTCGCATCAGGGTTAGGAATAATCCTTCTTAGATCCCTTATCTGAACAGGAGACGTAATCTTGCCTTCCTTAACTTTTTGGATGGTTGTATTCACAACTTCTGGATCTCTCAGACGCTTCGCCAGACTCATTAGGTTCGTTGCATAGGATATCGCCGATGGTCCCTTGAACGAAAACCTCTTCGCCATCTCCCGAACCTCTATTGACTTACCGACCTTGCCCGGTGTAACACCCATAATTGCCGCGACTTTCTCCCTCTCACTAACCAGTTTTTCCAGATCTTCAACCACCTTATCCTTAGCTACAGGCCTCCAGTTGGCGAGATGAATGTGGATATGTGCTAACAGGCGAAGTCTGTCCTCATCGCTGAGTGGACCTTCGACTACGAGACATGGAAGAGAGGCTAGCTGATCCTTTAGGCTTGGATTCTTTTCGAGGATCTTCGTGTCATTGAGTATGTGGTTGACTGCTCCGAGTCTCCTATCGCCATCGATGATCTTGTAGGTGTCGTCAACTTTTTCTACGACCAAGGGCATCGAGATTCCGCTGTTCTCGACTATGGCTCTGACCAGCTCCTCAAACCTCGTCGATGATGTGATTCCTTCTGGCTTCTTGACTATCTCAGGGCTAAGCCCCTTGCTTCGCAACTCCTCTTCCAGCTGATACCTTCGAGGCTGATTGAAGTTAGGCTCAAGCTTACCGATTGGAACATCTTCTAAGCTTATTTCCAGCTTTCTACCTCCTATGATCATTTTTCCACCTCCTTGCCCTGTGGGCGTCTCAATCTCCTTCCGCCGGGTGGACTTCTACTCTCTTCAACCCCCTTTTTCAAGGGGAGGTAGGAAGCACCGACCTGCTCCCCGGCTTCATACGTGGGCATATTTATGTAAAAAGAACGTATTTATAAAGATTTCTGTAAAAAGAATAAATAAGAAATTTTTTGATCTTTTTACGAAAATCTAAATCTTGCGGAACACGAACAGGTACTCGTGAGCTATTCTGAACCTCAACTCATTGATATTCTTATTCCAGTAGAATGTTTGAGTCGATCTTTCTCCATGTTGCGTCTTGATAATTATCTCCTCTAAAATGAAGCTTGCTTTTAAAAAACAATTCATTACATTAAATCCTAAAGGGACAATGCTTTTTCCTCTTCTAATGTCACCAATCAGAATGGCACAGTGCTTTCCTTTCCTAAGCACTCTATAAAGTTCGGCTGCGACTTTTTCCATTTCATTATAATAGGCATTGGGATCATGGATATGCGATAAGTCACCCCGTATGGCGTAAGTGTACTTGATAATGTCTGCGTACGGTGGTTGTCCGCATACGAAACCAATGGATTCATCCCGTAATCCAAGGTTTCTAGCATCCCCCCTAATTACTCCCCAGTCTGTATTAAGAAGAAGCTTTGGATCAAGACAGCCCCTGAAAGCGTTCATCATCTCTTTCATTCTTTGTCGCGTAAAACTCATACTATGAGGACTGATGTCGACTCCGATACAATTTCGCCCTTGCAATCTACACTCAATTAAAGTGGTGCCTCCTCCGACAAATGGGTCAAGAACTATGTCATCTTTCTCCGCGTAGTGGCACAACAGGTTACGTGGAACTTGTGGTGACCAGTTTCCGCGATAGTCGGCTCGGTGAACGGCCCAGTCACCTCTCTTTTCGAATTGCCATACCGTTGTTCTCTCCAATTCGAATTTCTCAGGCTCCCACCTACTAGGCTTCTTCACAGGCGCGTTTAACATTGTGTGCGTCTTCTCAGCGATTCTTTTTATCTCTTTAGCGATCACGTTCCACGTGAATGGAGGCCTACCTCCAGCCGATATTATAATCATAATTCGATTAGGCGAATAGCCTTCATTAAAAAGTTTCAGAAATTCTAAGCACCACTCATCCCATTCCTTGGGATGCTCCTTTCTCATATGAGGAGGCAAGGTTCTGGCAATTATCCTATCGCAGACCGGGCAAACTATTTTCCTCTTATGCCCAATACCTATGATGTCCATCGGTCGCACGAAGTATTTCTTAGCCAGCAGCCCTCCCGCCCTTAAATGTTTTTGTCGTTAGGGGGTTATAATATCTTATCCTATCTTCTAAGGGCTTGTCATGCTATAAATGACTCTAAACACTCTTTAGTACTCATCGCCGGTCTATGAAAATTTGTTGCAGGCGTCTTAACCTTCTAAGTCACTAAACGGATAGGGGAGGGGGGCTATAGGGGTCTAGAGAGAGAAAGGGAGAAATACAAACACCAAAAATAACAAAAAGTAACTAAAAGTCAGCAATTTTCATTCACATAACGCAAATAACACAACCATCACCATGCAAAAGGCCCGGTCCATATCGCCCAAACACCCACCACTTTTTCAACCCGACACCTTGGGCGATTGGGGGCCGCGGGCTAAGCGCCTCGGCCGAAGCCTCGGCGCGTACACCCCGGCTCCATCAACCCCATCTTCTATGGGAGCCCTCGTCCACAACTGAGGCCCGTTACCAGGATCTCGTGTCGTGGACTGGCCGCCTCTTTTCGGGATGGGCTTCGGGCTTAGATGCTTTCAGCCCTTATCCACAACAGCGTGGCTGCCCGGCAGTGCCCTGTCGGACAACCGGTAAACTAGTGGCTGCAGCGTCCCGTTCCTCT
>Ga0315314_1001941_pt1 | contig 17531 bp, 12 predicted proteins | sample TDP9_MG_FD_203631 | JGI IMG/M metagenome (GOLD analysis project Ga0315314, IMG submission 203631) | Freshwater sediment microbial communities from Lake Towuti, South Sulawesi, Indonesia - TDP9 | ecosystem: Environmental > Aquatic > Freshwater > Lake > Sediment | place: Indonesia: South Sulawesi...
GCTTCACCAGCCGCCAATCGCAAAATAACATCCGACTCCCTGCCATCAGCTATAACCACCGTAACCCCGGAAGCCGTAGCCAGCTTGGCTGCCTCTATCTTGGTAATCATACCACCGATGCCAAGTTTGCTGGGGGTATCAGCGGCTAAGCGTTCAATCTCTGAGTCTATCCTGTCCACCTGAGAAATAAGCCGCGCATCAGGACTGCGGTGCGGGTCAGCAGTATACAGCCCGCCAATATCGGTAAGAATCAGCAGCAAATCGGCGTCAACCAGATTAGCCACCATGGCTGACAGATTATCGTTATCACCAAATTTAGCCTCCTCAATCTCATCCACCGCCACCACATCATTCTCGTTGACAATGCATAATACCCTTAGCTCAAGCAGAGCCAGAAGGGTATTGCGGGCATTGAGATAACCTGCCCGGTCAGCAAGGTCAGCCTTAGTAAGTAAAGCCTGAGCTACAGTGATGCCGTGCTGACTAAACAGCTGCTCATAAGCATACATCAGGCGACTTTGCCCCACTGAAGCCAGCACCTGCTTAAAGGGGATACCCCTGACCTTCTTGGTTAACCCCAGCTTATACCTCCCCGAGGCTATGGCTCCCGAAGAAACGACTATGATTTCCAGACCCCGGAGATGAAGTTGTGCCACCTGGTCAACCAGGCTCGACATTACCTTCTGATTCAAACGGTCACCACCACCAGTAAGCAGACTGGTGCCAAACTTAGCCACTATTCGGTGATAGGGTAAATTACTAACCATTGACTTAAAACCTGATTAAATTTGCTCCATTATAGCAAGCTGGAGGAGGTTGGGCAAGGAAATTAATTGGAGATTGTTTATTAACCTCACCCCCTTTATCCCCCTCTCCTTCCAGGAGAGGGGGAAGTGTTTTGTAAGAGGGACTACGTCCCTCTTTGACGCCCTGTAACCTGTAATATTTTGGGGCTTCGCCCCCCTCTCTAAAAACTACTTCCCTTCTTCCCCTGAGAGGAAGAAGGGCAAGGAGATGGGTTACTAGACAAGCTCTTGATTGCCCCACATCCTCCCCTGTGCTAAAATTTTATCGGAGGGCTATCCCGTTTGGGCTAGCCCTAGAGGTGTTTGGGGAACAAAATGGAGTTAAACCTGACTCAACTATTACATCTGATTGAGGAGATGCCTGCCTATCGCCAGCTTGTCGCCAAGCTACGGCAACCAAATGGCAACACCAGAGCAGCCGTGCTTGATGCCGCCAAGCCCTACCTCATAGCTGCCCTATACCACGAACTAAGAAGACCTATGTTCGTAGTTACCACACAGCCAGAAAACAGTAAAAAGCTCTATGAACAACTTTTGACCTGGTGCCGTTCCAGTCAGATAAAGCTTCTCCCTGAGCCTGATACCCTGCCCTATCAACGGGTGGCTTCAGATACCTCCACCGAGCTGGAAAGGCTCCAAGCCCTGTCGGCTCTAGCCAACATAGAGCCGACTACAGACGCCCCGCTGGTTGTTGCCTCTGCCCCAGCCTTGATACAGAAAACAATCCCGCATATTGATTTTACTTCTGCCTGCCACGCCATAAAGGTGGGAATGGATATTGAGCCAATTAAGCTGCTGGGTCAATGGCAGGCTATAGGCTATAAGGTAGAAAGCATAGTAGAGGTACCAGGCACTATGAGCCGTCGGGGGGGCATAATTGACATCTATCCGCCCTCCAGCGAGCTGCCAGCCAGGCTAGAGTTCTATGGTAACACTGTAGATAGCATCCGCCTCTTTGACCCGACAAATCAGCGCTCACAGACCAGAGTGCCAGCAATAGCTATTGCCCCAGCCACCGAGCGGCTAACCCCCCCATCAGACAGCATCCTAAGCTATCTATCCCCTGATGCCCTGCTCATACTTGATGAGCCTTCCAAGGTCAAATCAGCCGTAGACGACCTAGACGCTAAAGCTAGTGAGTTGCGCACCGAGAAGCTAGAGCGGGGTGAGCTATCACCTAACTTCCCCAGACCATATTTCACCTGGGACGACTTAGAGCCAGGAATAAAAGAAAAGCCTTGCCTGACACTTACCACCTGGGATATTACTGGCAAGGAACAACACTACCGGTTAAACTTCACCCCCACCTCCAGCTATGCCGGGCACCTACCCATGTTTATTAACAAAGCTAAGCAACTGCTAAGCCAAAAACGCCGGCTTATCCTCGTCAGCCATCAGGCAGCCAGGTTATCAGAGCTACTTGACGAAGAGGACATTATTGCCTCACCCCTTACTGAAATCAAACAGATACCCCCACCCGGCTCGCTAAGCCTAATTCAGGGTTCACTGGCTGAGGGCTGGGTTTTAAATGACACCTATCTGTTTACTGATAACGAAATCTTCGGCTTTACCAAGCAACGGCGGCTACTCAGGAAACGCCCGGTGCCACACCAAAAACTGCTCATTGAGCTAATCCCCGGCGACTACGTGGTGCATATTGAGCACGGCATTGCCCGGTTTGCCGGCGTTACCACCATGCGCACCGACAACACCGAAAAGGAATACCTAGTCCTGCAATATGCCGCCGGTGATAAGCTCTATGTCCCCACCGATCAGATAGACCGGGTCAACCGCTATATCGGGGCTAGTGAGCAGCCACCGGTGTTGAGTCGACTGGGCACTCAGGAATGGACACGAACCAAGCAACGAGCCAGGGAGGCAGTAGAAGAAATTGCCCAGGAGCTATTAGCCCTCTACGCCGCCCGAGAGGTGATGCCCGGCTTTGCCTTCTCCCCCGATACCGTGTGGCAACAGGAGCTTGAGGCTTCTTTCCCCTATGTTGAGACCCCCGACCAGACTAAGGCTCAGCAACAGGTAAAGGCGGACATGGAAAAAGCCAAGCCGATGGATAGGCTGGTCTGCGGAGATGTCGGCTACGGTAAGACCGAGGTAGCTATTCGGGCTGCCTTCAAGGCAGTGCTTGACGGTAAGCAGGTGGCGGTGCTGGTGCCAACTACGGTGCTCGCCGAGCAGCACTTTGCCACCTTCAGCCAGAGGCTGGAGGCTTTCCCGGTAAGGATTGAGGTATTAAGTCGGTTCAGGACAGAAAAGGAGCAGCAGGCTATCCTTGACGGACTGGCTAACGGGAGTATAGACATCTGCATCGGCACCCATCGGCTAATACAAAAGGACGTCGGCCTCAAAGACCTCGGGCTGGTAATCATTGATGAAGAACAGCGCTTTGGCGTCGCCCATAAGGAGCATCTAAAGCAGATGAGGCGGGAGGTAGATGTCCTCACCCTCAGCGCCACCCCCATCCCCCGCACCCTCCACATGTCCCTTGTCGGGGTGAGAGACATGAGCACCATGGAGACTCCCCCTGAAGACCGCCTGCCTATCAAGACCTATGTTGCCGAATATGATGGTCGGCTTATCCGGGAAGCCATACTCAGGGAACTGGAACGAAACGGGCAGGTCTTCTTTGTCCATAATCGGGTCCAATCTATTGCCTTCGCCGCCAGTAAGCTCCAGTCGCTGGTGCCTGAGGCTAAGATAGCCATTGCCCACGGTCAGATGCCAGAGGCAGAGCTGGAGGAAGTGATGGCTGACTTCACCCAGGGCAAAAGCAACATCCTGGTCTGCACCACTATTATTGAATCGGGGCTGGATATGCCCAATGTTAATACCCTGATTGTTAACCAAGCCGATAAATTTGGGCTGACCCAGCTTTACCAGCTTCGGGGCAGGGTGGGGCGGGGCGCCAACCTTGCCTACGCCTATTTTCTCTATGAGGCAGGGAAGCAGTTGACCCACACCGCTGAGAAACGGTTAAAGACCATATTTGAAGCCACCGAGCTTGGCGCCGGCTTTAGCATTGCCCTAAAAGACCTTGAGATTAGAGGCGCCGGAACCCTGCTCGGGGTAAAACAGAGCGGGCATATAACCGCCGTTGGCTTCAATCTATATTGTCGGCTGCTGGCAGATGCGGTAGAGGAGCAGAAAGCCAGACAGGCTGGGGCTAAAGTAACCAAGCCGTCTCGCCTGCCACCCCCTACCATAGACCTCCCCCTCCGAGCCTATATCCCTGAAGATTATATCCCCGACCTGAATACCAGGCTCTCCCTCTACCAGCGGCTGGTAAAGATAGACCAAGCCAAGCTAGTAGACGACTTAGCCCAAGAATTTGGCGACCGCTTTGGTGCATTGCCGATAGAGGTCAGAAACCTACTGTACGCACTCAGAATCAAAATTCTGGCGGTTAAAGCACGGATTGAGTCCATTGATATTGAGGACAGGCAAATTGTAATCAGGCGCTTCCAGGGCATGCCCTTTGATAAGCAAAAGCTCCAGCCGTTATTAAAAGACGGCATAAAACTAGGCTTAACCCAAATTTACCTCTCCCCCAAATGCCTCGGCAAAGCCTGGCAGAAGGTGCTGGAGGAGGTGTTGGGGAGGGTGGGGTGATATAATAGGTTTAGATTTAGCCTAAATAGGAGGGTAAAATTATGACGCTAGTACTTACAGAGTTGAGTTCTTTCGGTATCGCAATGGCTGCTGATTCTGCGGTAACACATACCCAAACACAAACCGGATTAAAATATGTGATACCAAACGCAGCTCAGAAATTACAAGTAGTTCCACATCTAAATGCCGGGATTTCATGTTGGGGCTTAGGTAGCATTAATAATATACCTACCGATCAATGGTTATCAAACTTTATTAATTCTAGCATTTCACTTACAACGCTCCAAAGTTTTGCAGATGAATTAGCCATTCAGTTGAATGCTCAAGTCCCCCCTAATACTTCAGGGAACAGCAGGCTAGGCTTTCATCTGGCAGCCTTTGAAAACTACACCGGAGTTCCAACACCATCGTTTTACCACATACATGATGGGCCAAGTACAGCTTTACAGCAAAGAGGTATTACTGTTAATCCACACCAATTTAATGCGAATCACGACATGCCGCCTCAGATGACTCAGCAAATAGTTGCTCAAGGTTGGTACAGAACTCGAAACGGTGACTATCAGCTGTATGCGAATATATTTGGGTTGCTAGAGAACTTTTTTCAGCAATTGCAACCGCTAGGAATTATAATTCCTAGCCCTCAAAACCTTACAGACCGTGCAGAATATCTTGTCTTTCACATCCGAACAATGATTGAAATTTACAGACTAAGCAATCTTGTCCCTGGAATCGGTGGAGGCATCCTTTACCTAACCATAAACCCGGCTGGTATTCATAGCCAAGGGACTAAATATTTCTAGCAATTTTTTGCTTGGGGCTCCATTTAATACCCCATAATTGGTTAGCGCCGTGCCTCACCCAAAATCTATACAAGGCAGTTTAAGAGGGGCTTCGCCCCTCTTTTTTATATATTCCCCTTCCCCTTGATAAGGGGAAGGGGATAAAGGGGGTGAGGTTGATACTCCTCACTTAATAGGAGTTGAAGGAGGCGATTTTGTCCATCGGCTCCCGGCTATGTTTTGAACGCACCCCTTCCGTATCGTAATAGCCCAGCGCAATCAGGATGTCTATCTTTTTATGCTGTGGAATCTTTAATACTGATTTTACCGCCCGCTCATTAAACCAGCCTATCCAGCAAGTCCCCAGCCCCAGCTCCTCCGCCTGGAGGACAAAGTGCTCGGCGGCGATGCCGATATCTATGAGGTAGTATTTGGTGCCCCGAAACAGCCCGCCAATCATAGCCAAAAACCTAGCCCTTTCCGAGACAACCACCACTATAACCGGTGCCCTCTTACAAAAGGAATTCATCAAATATATGCCGCTGAAAGCCGCCCGGCATAGCCTATCCTTTAACTGTTTATCATCCACAACAATAAACTTCCACGGCTGTGAATTGCAGGCGGAGGGGGCTAGCCTCGCCGCCTCAAGACACATCATTATCTTCTCCCGCTCAACCGGTCTATCCTGGAAATCCCTGACGCTTTTTCTGTGCTTTATTACGTCTAGAATAGCCATCGTCCTGCACCTCCACGGTAATAAACAATCCTAGTTTTGCTGGCGAGCCTTGTCAAGAGACTACTAAAACAAGCGCTAACCAAGATAAAGTAGTATAATATTGGCTGGGTATGGGCAAAAAAATTAGAATCAAAGCCGGTAGCACTCAAGTAACCGCTGGACTGAATACAACCAAGACCGCCGAGGCGGTGTGGCAAGCTTTGCCTATTAAGGGCGAGGCAAACCGGTGGGGGGAGGAGATATACTTCTCCATCCCGGTCAGCCTGGAAGAGGAAGATGCCCGGGAAGTGGTAAGCGCCGGAGATTTGGGTTACTGGCCGCCGGGAAGCGCCTTCTGTATATTCTTCGGACCGACCCCTATGAGCCGGGGGGAGGAAATACGTCCTGCCAGCCCGGTCAATGTCTTCGGCAAGATTATCGGCGACGCCAGCGTGCTTAGACAGGTAGCCTCGGGAACAGAGGTTACCATTGAGCCAAAAACTTAAGGCTAAGGTCTCCCTTTTACCTTGCTTTCAAGTAAAAGGGCGATCTAAGAGAAGTTTCTCCATTTGGCAAATAACTCCTTGACAAAGGTGATATAATATCTAGATATTTTGAGAAGGTTGAAAGGAGCCTGATTTGAAAATACTTTTGGTTTATCCCCAGTATCCAGACACTTTCTGGAGCTTTAAACACGCTTTAAAATTAACCCCAAAAAAGGCACTGATTCCTCCTTTAGGTGCGGTAACTGTAGCCGCTATACTCCCCAAGGAGTGGGAGAAAAAAGTTATAGATATGAATGTAACCAGGCTGACTGATAACGACATCAAATGGGCTGACTATGTGTTTATCAGTGCCATGATTGTGCAGAAGAAATCAGCCAGGGAAGTGATTGACCGGTGTAAGAGACTCAATACCAAGGTTGTCGCCGGCGGTCCCCTTTTCACCCGAGGCTACGAAATGTTCGGCTTTGAAGATGTTGACCATCTGGTGCTTAACGAAGCTGAAATTACCCTCCCTCTCTTCCTAGAAGACCTAGACAAGGGATGTCCCCAGCATATTTACACCACTGACCAACACGCAGATTTAACCAAGACCCCGGTGCCTCTATGGTCGCTTATTGATTTGAACAAATATGCCCAGGTCGCTATTCAATATTCCCGAGGCTGCCCCTATGACTGCGAGTTTTGCGATATTACCATCCTAGATGGACATACACCACGAACCAAGAGTAAAGACCAGATGCTAGCCGAGCTAGAGGCATTATATAACCAGGGTTATCGGAGCAATATATTTATTGTTGATGACAATTTCATCGGCAACAAGAAAAAGCTAAAGGCAGATATCCTGCCAGCAATGATTCAATGGCTGAAACAGAGAGACTACCCATTTGCCTTTCTCACTGAAGCATCCATAAACCTAACCGATGATGAAGAGTTAATGCAATTGATGTCCGACGCCGGCTTTAACAAGCTATTCATTGGCATTGAAAGCCCAAATGAAGAAAGCCTTGCTGAGTGCAACAAGTTTACCAATAAGGGACGCGATTTAGTGGCTTCGGTCAAGAAGCTCCAGAACCACGGCTTTGAGGTAATGGGGGGATTTATCGTCGGTTTTGATAGCGACCCGATTTCAATCTTTAAGAGCCAAATCAATTTTATTCAAAAAAGTGGCATTGTTACCGCTATGGTCTATCTGCTAAATGCCCCAGCCCAAAGCAAACTATGGCATCGCCTAAAGAAGGAGAACCGTCTACTACCTGAGATGATGGGGGATACCTCAGAGTTCTCAATCAATTTCATCCCCAAAATGAACCTTGATGTGCTGATTAATGGCTATAAGCAAATCCTGCATACCATCTATGCCCCCAAGCAGCTTTACGAACGGATTAGAACCTTCTTTGAGGAATATAAGCCTAATGAAAGAATAAGCGCCCAATTCAAACTTGAAGCTTCCATTATCAAGGCATTCTTTAAGTCGGTCATTATCCTGGGGATTAAGGACAAATTCAGGGTTTATTTCTGGAAGCTGGTTATTTCCACCCTGGTGAAGTACCCGAGGCGTCTCGGACTAGCCATAACCCTTGCCGCTCAAGGGTTCCACTGCCGTAAAATCTACACCAACCTTAGAGACCTCAAAATTAATGACGCCCTATTATCTCGACAACTAAAAGTCTCAAAGAGGGAAGGGATTTAACCACTAAAGGTATTGAGTCAGCTCGGTCAAACTGTGAACTCGTGGGCAGTCGCTGACCTCAGGCATTAAATCATAGCGGTCGATAAGAATTGGTTTAATACCTACCCCTCTGGCACCAACCACATCTATATCATACTGGTCACCAACATAAATTGCTGCTGCGGCGTTTACCCCGGCTCGGTCTAGTGCCAGTAGAAAGATGGGCGGTTCAGGTTTATCAGCCCCGGCTTCTTTGGAGGTAACCACAAGGTCAAGGTAAGGGTCTAGAGCAGCCCCAACTCTGCCTATATAGAGATTGGAAATCACACCTAAAATCAAGCCCCGCTGTTTTAAGGTTTTCACGGTTGGTAGCACATCATCGTAGAGGACAAAACTGGCTTCCTCAAGTAGCTGTTTAAACCTCTTAATGAGTTTCAAAATCATATCCCTGGGAAGCTTAATCCCAGCCTCGGCTAATAGTATCTCCTGAAAACGGATAAACGGCTCCGGGTCTTTTTCCTCGCTCCACTTCGGTGGAATACCCGCCGGCACCTGACTGTCAGCAACATAGATGCCCCTCATTGCCTTCTGCGGAGATATCTTAATGCCCAATTCCCGAGCAGTCTGACAATATTGCTCGTGCCTGTCGGGTTCAGGGTGAGCTAAGGTATTCATCCAATCAAAGAAGACTGCTTTAATCATACTACCTCCTCATCTATTCATCCCCAATACCTAGGTCTCTAATGTAATCAACCGCATCCTGGACAGTTACGAGCTTCTCCGCATCCTCATCCGGTATTTCAACCTTCCGGGAGGGGGTACTAAACTCGTCTTCCACAGACATTCTCAGTTCCACTAAATCTAGAGAATCAGCGCCCAGGTCATCAACAAGGCTAGCTGTGGGCACTACCTCATCTTCCTCTACCCCCAGTTGCTCCACAACCACCTTTTTTAGTCGCTCAAAAATGGTTGCCACTTTCTACCCCTCTCCTTACTGCTTTCTATCTATTGGCAAGAGGGCTAACCGAGCCCAAAACTCCGTTAACAAACTTTGGTGAGCTATCGCTGCCAAACCTCTTGGCTAGCTCAACGGCTTCATTTATAACTACCTTAACCGGCGCTTTATTGTCAAATAAGAGTTCGAATATTGCCAGCCGGAGAATATTCCTATCAATCACCGGTATTTGTTCTATAGGCCAGGCAGGGGCAAAGCGCCGAATATTCTGGTCAATCTTCTCTCTATTACGGATAACACCATTAACCAGCTCACGAGTGAAAGCAGCATTTTCTTCAGACAATACCCCATTAGCTAGAAGACGAGTTATTACCTCTTCCGCTTCATGCCCTACAGAATCAATCTCATATAGTGCCTGGAGAGCCAGCGCCCTTGCTTTCCGCCGTGCCCCAGCCATATATTACCTCCAGCCAACCTAGTAAATTTATGAAACAAAATAACGGCTTGCATTTCAATTCACTCAGCAAATAATAGACTAGCCAACTGCCTAATAGCCGCTACATCACCTATGTTCACCGTTTTAACGTCTTTATTTATTCGCCTAATGAGACCAGTAAGCACCTCCCCAGGTCCTATTTCAATGAAGGTAGCTACCCCGTCATTTATCATATACTCAATAGAGCGCTGCCACTGGACGCCGTTAGACAACTGGTTAAGCAATTCTGCCTTCACCTGTTCAGCATTAGTTACCGGCTGAGCACTAGTGTTAGCCACGATGGGAATGAGGGGGTCACGAAAGGGGAGAGTAGCTATAATCTTAGACAGACCGTCAACAGCTGACTGCATCAGCGGCGTATGAAAGGCACCACTTACCGGTAACGTGATGGTACGCTGAGCCCCCTTGGCTTTAGCTAAGCTTGAAGCTTTAGTTAAATTCTCCTTCGCCCCGCTGATTACTAGTTGACCGGGACAGTTAACGTTAGCAATATAAGTGCCAGTCTGAGCACACACCTCAATCAACAAAGCTTCGTCAAGCCCAATTATTGCCACCATACCGCCAGGTTCCCTCAGCCCGGCTTCATACATTAACCGCCCCCTCTCTCGAGCTAGATAAACAACGGTAGAAAAATCAAGCACACTAGCTGCTGCCAGTGCCGTATACTCACCCAGACTATGACCAGCAACAAAAGCCGGCGGTGGTAACTTATTACCACCCACCTCATAGGCAGCCTTCAAGCAAGCATAGCTGACCGTTACCAGGGCTGGTTGGGTATTGATAGTCTGGCGAAGCTCATCATCTGGACCTTCAAAGCATAAATGGGAGAGGGGGAATCCCAAAGCCTCGTCAGCCTGTGCGAAGATTGCTCTAACTGAAGCAAAGCTATCATAGAGGTCATGCCCCATCCCCACTTTCTGAGAACCTTGTCCCGGGAAAATATGGGCTACCTTCATCAGCCAGCCTTTAACTGCCCCCCACCGAACTTTTAAGCCGAGCGATTATTGCCTCAGCCTCAGCCATCATATCATCTATGATAGCCTTAACCGGCTTAATCTCTTTTATCATCCCGGCAATCTGACCTGCCAAGAGCGTGCCATTTTCAAGGTCACCCTCAATCAAGCCTAACCGCACCTTGCCGATGCCAAACTCCATAATCTCCTGTATAGAGATGCCGGCTTTCTCCTTCTCCCAAAACTCATGGATTAGCTTATTCTCCAGAGCACGTACCGGGTAACCGGTGCTCTGACCGGAAATTACGGTGGAACGGTCGTGGGCGTTTACAATCGCCTGCTTGTAAGCCGGGTGAGCAATACACTCCTGGCTACAAGCAAAACGCGTCCCCATCTGAACCCCCTGAGCCCCAAGAGCCAGGGCAGCAGCTAAGCCCCGACCGTCAGCAATACCCCCAGCCGCCACTACCGGTAGCTTTACCGCATCAACCACCTGGGGGACTAAAGCCATGGTCGTAATTTGCCCTATCTCCCCTCCCGACTCCATGCCCTCAGCGACCAAGGCATCCACCCCTGCCCGTTCTAGGCGTCTAGCCAGAGCAACACTAGCTACCACTGGCATTACCTTTATCCCCGCCTGCCTAAATCGGGGGATGTAAGGCCCAGGGTTTCCAGCACCAGTAGTAACCATAGCCACCTTCTCTTCCAGAACCACATCTATAACCTGTGCAGCAAACGGAGACCATAGTAGAATATTCACTCCAAAGGGTTTATCCGTTTTCTCCCGGGTCAGGTGTATCTGCTCTCTCACCCAGCCTGGTTCGCTGGCACCAGCACCAATAATACCTAATCCACCAGCATTGGACACTGCTGAGACAAGTTCGGCGGTAGCCACATGAGCCATTCCTCCTTGAATAATCGGATACTTAATGCCAAAAAGGTCACAAATAACAGTTTTGAGCATAGAATAGCCTCCTTAGCTAGCTTTCTTCTTCGGGGTCTTGGGCTTAATCTCAATAACTTCCCTACCAGCATAGGTTCCACAGACGGGACAAACATGATGAGGCAATTTAGGGGTATGACATTGAGGACAATAATCTAGAGCCGGCGCGGAAAGTCCGAGATGACTACGCCTCTTGCCCTGCCGCGCCTTGGCGTATTTCCGTTTGGGTAAAGCTCCCATGCTACTCCATTCCTTTCCGTAATGTCAATCTATTTAGCTTAGACCGGCTAGGGTTCGCCTCTTGGGGCAAACAACCACAGGGCCCCTGGTTAAGGTTATGACCACAAGAAGGACATAACCCGGCACAATCCTCACGACAAAGAGGCTTCATCGGGATAGCCAGCAGCACATATTGACGTATTGCCTCAGTTAAGTCAAGCACATGATGCTCATCAATAGTAAAGCATTCTGGCTCCTCAGGCAAGGACAGTGAAATACCGCTAACTACATCTATAGTAGGGAAATATTCTTCTTCAATATTCAGCGTTAGAGGACAATTAAACAGACTTAAGCAACGGCTGCAAGTAACTTCAACCTCAGTATGTAGTTCAGCCCTAGCCAAGATACCCCGGTCGGTACGCACCAGCGAAACCTTACCCTCAACCATGCCCTCGCCACCGGCGATACCAACAACCTCCCCCACCTCATAATCTCGTGTTGAGCCTATGGGTGACTTAAGCAACTGAGATACATTTATCTGCATTATATACCACCTTCACTTAACTAAAATCTGCTTATTATAAGCCAAGCCACATACCTAGTGTCAAGCCAAAACTAATCTGCTTGGACAATCTGAGGTTGAGGTTTATCAAGTGGAGAATTATTATAAAAAAATTTATTAAAAATCTCTTGACAAATATTTGAAATAGTGGTATATTATAAGTTTGTTGTTACGCCTCCAAATTCTTACTTATTATATTCCCATCATTAGCCACAGGTTTTGCGTGAAAGTAGCACTGAAGTAAGGCGAAGGATTTCTGCATTTATTTGAGGAGTAGTATTAGAAATGGTTTTTACATTACCACAAACTGAAAAAAGAATGGTTCTTGTTCCTAGAAAATCTTATGCCAAGCTACCCCAGATACTAGATGTGCCCAATCTGATTGACGTTCAATTAGACTCATTCCGCTGGTTTCAAGAAAAGGGGCTAAAGCAGCTACTTGAGGAGATATCCCCTATCAAGGACTTCACCGAGAACAGGCTGGAGCTTAGCTTTGAAGACTATGAGTTCCGCGCCCCCCGCTACTCGGAGCAAGAGTGCCACCACCGCGACTTGACCTACTCCGCCCCGATTTATGTCAAAGCCAAGCTGCTGGTTAAAACAACCGGGGAAATCAAAGAACAAGACCTCTTTCTCGGCAATATCCCCCTAATGACCGCCAGAGGCACCTTTATTACCAGTGGGGCGGAACGGGTAGTGGTAAGCCAGTTACTCCGTTCCCCTGGCGTCTATTTCACTGCTGAAGAAGATGCTACTACCGGTCGTGCCCTGTGCCACGCTAAGCTAATTCCTACCCGCGGGGCTTGGCTTGAGTTTGAGACCAGCAACCGGGATGTAATCTCAACCAAGATAGACGGTAAACGAAAGATCCCTATTACGACACTTTTGCGCGCCATAGGTCATAGCAGTGATGAAGAATTACTCAACCTATTTGTCCAACAAGACAGCTCCCTGGAACACCAATTTATTAAGTCAACCATGGAGCGTGACCCTTTGATTAGGAACAAGACCGACGCTCTGCTCGATATTTACAAAAGATTGCGCCCCGGAGACCCCCTGACTATTGAAAATGCCGCCAAACTAATAAAGAACCTATTTTTTGACCCTCACCGCTACGACCTAGGAGACGTAGGTCGCCACAAGCTTAATATGCGATTGGGGCTTGATGGTTCGAAGAAAAAGCGAGTCCTAGATGATGAGGATATTGTAGGGATAGTCAGGCACATTATTATGGTTAATAATGGTACTGATACCCCTGACGATATTGACCACCTAGGGAATCGACGGGTGGCTACTGTTGGTGAGCTAATTCAAAACCAGTTTCGTATCGGTTTACTGCGCTTGGAGCGAGTAGTTAGGGAGCGTATGAGCATCATAAGCACCGAGGCAGTCACTCCCAGCGCTCTGGTCAACATTCGCCCTATACTGGCAGCTATCAGAGAGTTCTTCGGCAGCTCCCAGCTATCGCAATTTATGGACCAAACTAACCCGCTGGCTGAGCTAACTCATAAGCGACGGTTATCAGCCATGGGACCAGGTGGGCTATCTCGGGAACGCGCCGGCTTTGAGGTTCGCGATGTCCACTTCTCCCACTATGGTAGAATCTGCCCTATTGAGACCCCAGAGGGACCTAACATCGGTCTCATCGGCTCTCTAGCTACCTATAGCCGGGTGAACCAGTATGGGTTTATTGAGACCCCGTACCGGAGGGTCATAGCTGAGGTAAATAATAGCTACGACGAGCTGGTAGGGAAGACAACTAGAGCAGCAGTATTAGATGAGGGTAAAACCATAGCCAAGGCCGGAGTTACTATTACCCCCCGTCTTGCCACCGAGCTATCTCGCCTGTCACCTAGAACCATAAAGGTGGTGCCCTTTGTCTCTGATGAGATTGTCTACCTAACTGCTGACCAAGAAGACAAATATACCGTGGCTCAGGCAAACGCCCCGCTTGATAAAAATAACCAATTCCTTGGCGAGAGGGTTGAGGCAAGACTAGCTGAACGTTACCTATTGGTGAAACCGGAAGAGGTTGAGTTTATGGATGTATCACCTAAGCAGATAGTCAGTGTTGCCACCGCCTTAATACCTTTCCTAGAACATAACGATGCTAATCGTGCCCTGATGGGGTCTAATATGCAGCGGCAAGCCGTGCCCTTAATTCGCCCTGAGGCGCCTTTGATAGCTACCGGTATGGAGGCTGAAGCTGCCAAGTACAGTGGGCAGGTGCTTGTAGCCCAAAACGCTGGAATGGTAACCTCGGTTGCTGGCTTCAAGGATGAGCAAGGTAATGATAAATATCAGATTGTAGTGGCAAGAGACGGTGGTGAGGACAAATATGAGCTAATGAAATTTGTTCGCACTAATCAAGGGACTTGCATTAACCAGCGCCCGGTGGTAGATAAGGGTGACCAAGTAGAGGCAGGGCAAATTTTGGCTGATAGCTCGGCTACTGAACAGGGAGAGCTAGCTCTAGGCCAGAATGTGGTGTGTGCTTTCATGAGCTGGGAAGGGTATAACTTTGAAGACGCTATCATTATTAGTAATCGCCTAGTTGAGCGGGATAAGTTTACCTCCATTCACGTTTCAAAGCATGCGTTAGAAGCCCGGGACACCAAGTTGGGACCTGAGGAAATCACTAGAGACATACCTAATGTGGGTGAGGAAAGCCTCCGCGAGCTTGATGAAAACGGCATTATCCGAATTGGTGCTGAAGTTGGCCCGGGTGATATTTTGGTCGGTAAAATCACCCCAAAGGGAGAAACTGAGCTATCCGCCGAGGAGAAGCTTTTGCGGGCTATCTTTGGCGAGAAGGCCCGAGAGGTGAAGGATACCTCGCTGCGGATGCCTCACGGTGAATGGGGTAAGGTGATTAACGTGAAGGTCTTCTCCACCGATAAAGGAGATGACCTACCGGCAGGGGTTAATCAATGGGTGCAGGTCTGGGTTGCCCAGGAGCGAAAGGTCTCGGCCGGCGACAAGCTAGCCGGACGGCATGGCAATAAAGGGGTCATTTCCCTTATCGCCCCGGCTGAGGATATGCCCTTCCTACCCGATGGCACCCCGGTAGATATTATCCTCAATCCCATAGGTGTCCCATCACGGATGAATATTGGTCAAGTTCTAGAAACCCATCTCGGTTGGGCTGCCCAGAGCCTGGGCATCAAGGTGCTGTCTCCAGTCTTTGATGGTGCCGATGATATTACCATCGAGGATGCTCTAGCCAGGGCCTGGCTAGCTCAAAAAGCCGGGGTGGCTAACTTTGACCCTATTCACGAGAACCAAACGGTACAGTTGGAGGCAGTTAAGGTATGGGTTACCAGCCAGGGCTATGATGGGGACAGGGTATTCAGTGATGCCTACCCCGGGCAAGCTAAGGAAGTTTGTCTCCGCTTATGGCTTGAAGACCTAGGCATAGCCAGTCGAGACCTCAATCAACAAGAGCTAGAGCAAGTTGTGCAGAAGGTAAACACTGAGAGGAAACTTCCCCCACCTACTTTGGGTAAGGTTGTGCTCCGCGATGGGCGTACTGGTGAGCCATTTGACCAGCCAGTAACCGTGGGTAACATCTACATAATGAAGTTAAACCACCTGGTTGAGGATAAGGTTCATGCCCGCTCAACCGGTCCCTACTCCTTGATTAGCCAACAACCCCTGGGGGGTAAGGCTCAGTTCGGGGGGCAACGTTTTGGTGAAATGGAGGTATGGGCGTTAGAAGCCTATGGCGCTGCCCACAACCTTCAAGAAATTCTGACCATTAAGTCAGATGACGTGACCGGTCGAGCCAAAACCTATGAAGCTATAGTCAAGAATGAAGATATTCTCCAGCCTGGGGTGCCTGAATCCTTTAAGGTCCTGATTATGGAACTGCGTAGTCTAGGGCTTGCCGTTGAAGTGATTAGTGAGGAAGAGGAAAAGCCAGCCCTGACCGAGGAAACTAAGGAAGCCCCTCAACTGGAGGCAGAACTTAAAGTTGCTGACGACCCAATTTGGAAAGAGGTGGAAGAAGATAATGCTTGAAGTTAATGATTTTGATGCGGTTCGTATTTCCCTAGCTTCGCCGGAGCAGATTAGGAGCTGGTCCTATGGCGAGGTAACTAAACCAGAGACCATTAATTACCGCACCCTGAAGCCAGAAAGGGATGGACTTTTCTGTGAGCGGATCTTTGGCCCGACTAAAGACTACGAATGCTTTTGTGGTAAGTATAAGAAGATACGCTATAAGGGGGTTATTTGCGATAAGTGTGGCGTAGAGGTAGCTAGGGCTAAAGTTCGCCGTGAACGGATGGGGCATATTGAACTGGCATGCCCGGTAGCTCATATTTGGTTTGCTCGGGGGGTACCCAGCCGAATCGGATTACTGCTTGACCTGTCACCACGGAGCCTGGAACGGGTCCTATATTTCTCCCACTATATCACCACCTCAATAGACGAGAAGGCACGCCGGGAAGCAATTAAACGACTTGAGGAGAAGAACTCACAAGAGATAGCTGAACGCCAAAGCCTAGTGGAAGCCAAAATTGCCGAGTTGGAGCAGAAAGAAGCAACAGTAGAGAAAATAAACCAGCTCCGGAGAAACCGGGCTGAGGAAAAGGCACAACTTGAAGAGCAACTGGCTACCAATATAGAGGAGTTGAAAGACCTCCGCCAATGTGGATTACTCACTGAAAACCGCTATCAGGAGCTTAAGCAGAAATTCGGCGAGGTTTTTGAGGCTGGGATGGGGGCTGAGGCTATCCTCCAGATCCTCAAGGGTATTAACCTTGATGAAATGCGTAACTCACTAATCCAAGAAATCCGTGTCACTTCGGGTCAACGCCGCAAGAAGGCAAGTAAGCAACTGCAGATAGTGGAGGTGTTTCACCGCAGCGGCAATAAACCGGAGTGGATGATTTTAACTGTGCTGCCGGTTTTACCCCCCGACCTAAGACCTATGGTTCAGCTAGACGGCGGCAGATTTGCCACCAGTGACCTTAATGACCTATATCGCCGAGTCATTAACCGCAATAACCGATTACGCCACTTACTGGAAATCGGAGCCCCGGAAGTTATTATTCGCAACGAGAAGCGGATGCTCCAGGAAGCAGTCGATTCCCTGGTTGATAACGAAAAGAGGGGAAGGGCTGTCGCCACCAGCGGTAATCACCGATTAAAGTCACTCTCAGACATGCTCCGGGGTAAGCAAGGACGCTTTCGCCAGAATTTACTTGGCAAGCGAGTTGACTATAGTGGACGCTCGGTTATCGTTGTTGGTCCAGAACTCAAGCTTCACCAATGTGGTTTACCCCGACGGATGGCCCT
>Ga0315314_1001942_pt1 | contig 17530 bp, 14 predicted proteins | sample TDP9_MG_FD_203631 | JGI IMG/M metagenome (GOLD analysis project Ga0315314, IMG submission 203631) | Freshwater sediment microbial communities from Lake Towuti, South Sulawesi, Indonesia - TDP9 | ecosystem: Environmental > Aquatic > Freshwater > Lake > Sediment | place: Indonesia: South Sulawesi...
TCCGGCTTATCAGCCGGAAGTAAAAGTTTATCAATATCCAGCTGTTTGGCTCTTTCAGAGCCAAGTAAAAGTAGACTGATCCAACAGTGATCAGTAGCTAAAATCGTTAACTTAACTATATGAGGAGGACTATTATGTCTAAGAAACTTGTGGTGAGCTTGTCGAATCCATTGATCTATTTAGTTTCTTTTGTTTTAGTATTGGGCCTGGCCGTGAGTGTAACATACGCCACGCCGCTCCAGCAGGACCCCGGTCCGGATGGGATTGTGTCGGTGGAAGCTGAGCACTATGACTACAATGTTGAACAAAGTGGCCTTCGATGGCAGGAAACCGGGCCAAAAGGTGGCTTTACCGGCACCATCGGTATGCATGCCCCCAGTTCTGGCGGCTTCAGCACCAACTACGCTGCCAGGAGCCCGCGTCTTGACTATGAGGTAAACTTTGTCAAGACCGGCACGCACTATCCGTGGATCCTGGGCTGGGGTCCCGACGGCAACAGTGATACCTGTCATGTCGGTCTGGACGGCCAGGAAATAGCCTCTTCTGACCAAATGAGGGGCTGGGAGAACATTTACACATGGTCCAACAGGACTAGGGACCCCGAGCGGGCGAGTTTCGAGGTCCCCAGCATCGGCGTCCACACTCTGAATATCTGGATGCGTGAGAGCAACCTTATTATCGATAAGATTGTTCTGACTACCAACCCCAATTACACGCTCACCGGGACAGAGCCTGGCCCTCCCGAAAGCCCTCGCGGCGCCCAGGTAGTAGCGTTTGACCCAAGCCCTGCTGACGGTGCGACAGATGTGCCAAAAGATGTGTCCCTCAGCTGGACGCCAGGAATTTACGCCCCGGCAGTCAACGGGCACAAAGTCTACTTCAGTGAGAACTTCAATGACGTCAACGAAGGCATTGGCGGTATCACTCAGGATGCTAACAGTTATACTCCAACCCAACTGCTTGTTTATGGCCAGACTTACTACTGGCGAGTAGATGAAGTGAACGCCCCACCAGATTATACGGTATATAAAGGCGATGTCTGGCAATTTACGGTCGAGTCATTTGCCTATCCGATAGCCGGCGCATCTATAGCCGCCACGGCTTCCAGCCAGTTCAGCGAAAGTGCGGGGCCGCAAAATACCATCAACGGCTCAGGACTGGATGCTAATGACATGCACTCAATTAAGGAGACAGATATATGGCTTAGTAGCATGACTGGGCCACAGCCGACCTGGATACAGTATGAGTTTGACAGGGTTTATAAACTGCACCAGTTGTGGGTATGGAACCATAATACATCTATTGAGCCTGCTCTCGGTTTCGGGTTCAAAGACGTTACCATTGAGTATTCAACAAATGGGACCGATTGGACGGTACTGGCTGGTGTACCACAATTTGCCCGGGCACCCGGTGCGCCTGGTTATGCCCACAATACCACGGTCGATCTTAGTGACGTGGTAGCTAAGTATGTCAAGATCACTGCCAATAGCAACTGGGGTGGCATCATGCCTCAGTATGGTCTGAGTGAGGTTCGCTTCTTCTATATACCGGTCTTGGCAAGAGAGCAAAACCCAGCTTCCGGAGCAACAGATATGGCCGTGGATAATGTAACTCTTAGCTGGCGAGCAGGAAGAAAGGCGGCTAAGCACAATCTGTACCTCAGCACCGACCAGCAGGCTGTGATAAATGAAACTGTCAGTCCTGTTAGTATTCCTGCCGGCCGCAGCTACGCAAGCTATGACACCGGACCGCTTAATTTAGCACAGGCTTACTACTGGAAGGTTAATGAGGTCAACGAAGCCGAGACGCCCACCACCTGGCAAGGTGATATATGGAACTTCAGCGCACAGGAGTATCTGGTTGTGGATGACTTTGAGGACTACAACGACTTTGAGCCTGACCGGATATTCGACACGTGGATAGACGGCTGGAATGTCCCTGCAAACGGCTCGCAGGTAGGTTATGCTACGCCTCCTTTTGCTGAGCGAACTATCATTCACGGTGGCAAGCAGTCTATGCCGCTTACTTACGACAACAGCAGCACCGCCAATTATTCGGAGGCCGCAGCGAATGTTGCTAATCTAAAGGTTGGCCAGGATTGGACCAAGTATGGCATTAAGACATTATCGCTATGGTTCCGTGGCGATCCGAATAATGCTGCAGAGCGGATGTATGTAAAGCTCAATGGCTCAAAGGTAACATACGATGGTGATGCCGATAACATAACGCGGATAGGATGGCAGCCGTGGAATATTGAGCTGGCATTGTTTGGCGTAAACCTTCGAAATGTCACGGAGCTAAGTATTGGCTTTGAGCGTAGTGGAGCGGTTGGTGGTAAGGGAAAGGTTTACTTTGACGATATCCGGCTGTATTCATATAACCGTCAGTTAATCACGCCGGTCGAGCCCAGCAAAGTTGGTCTGGCAGGCTACTGGCAGTTTGATGGTAACTTCAACGACAGCTCTGGCAATAACCGCCACGGTGCTGGAGTGGGCAACCCTGCTTTTGCAGCGGGAAAGGTTGGCCAGGCTGTTAATCTGACTGGTAGTAACTATGTGGTGATAACCGGCTACAAGGGCATTCTGGGTGGAGGAACCTTCAGCATTGCGGTATGGGTCAAGACTGGGGGCAACGGCACAATGGTAAGCTGGGGCACAAATGTAGGTGGTCAAAGAGTGGACTTTCGCCTTTACCAGGGCAGGCTGCGCATAGAGCATGGAAACGGGAGTTTGCAGGGCAACACGGCATTGGCGGACGGCCAGTGGCACCATGTGGCACTAACGGTGAGCGAGAACGCTCCGCTTTCTTATCCAGCCGTGAGACTCTATCTGGATGGTAACGATGACAGCCAAACGACGACCGACCCTGACACGTTCAATATTGTTGCTAATATAGATGTGAATATAGGTCGTCGTGGAACAAACAATGACCGTGTTTTTCCAGGTTCGCTTGACGAGGTTCGCATTTACGAGCGTGCGTTGAGCCAGGAGGAGGTTGCGTGGCTTGCCGGCTGGACCAAGCCGTTTGACAAGCCGTTCTGAGATGCGTGAAGATATTAGTGGTGTGCATGGCACAGCCTACCAGTAACTGATGGTGTTGTATCCATTCGGGGCCTATGCTGATTAGCTTGGCATAGGCCCTATGTTTTTGGCATTGTGGGGATTGCATATCTTAGGGGGATGTGGTATAAATATTCACCAATATAAAGTCCGTGTTAGTCCGTATATAGTTAGTGTCGGTCAGTGTTATGGAAGCAGCGGAATTAAAGTCGGCGATATCGCAGTTGTCGGCCCGGATTGAAGAAATCCGGGATTGCTTAGGCTTGTCTAATAAAAAATCCGAACTGCAGAAACTCGAAAAGAAAGTGGCCAAAGTAGGGTTCTGGGATAATCCCGATACGGCGAGGTCCGTGGTCTCTCAATTAAGCGCCCTCAAGTCGGTAATCGAGCCGATAGAAGAGCTGCAGCGCGAAGTCAAAGACCTGCAAGAGCTGTACGAATTAGCGGCTGACCGAGATGAATTGTCACAATTAACAGATGATTTAGCGGCACTTCAAAAAAAGTGTGAGCGGATAGAGCTGGCAGGACTATTATCCAGGCCGCAAGATTTGAAAAATTGCTTTTTCAGCATTCACGCGGGGGCTGGCGGCACCGAGAGCTGCGACTGGGCAAATATGCTGCTGCGGATGTATACGCGGTATTTTGAGGCGAGCAAATACAAATTCAGGGAGCTTGATATTACGCCCGGCGAAGAGGCAGGTATAAGGTCGGTCACGCTGGGGGTGACCGGGCCTTTTGCGTACGGCAGGCTTTCCTGCGAGGTTGGGGTGCATCGGCTGGTCAGGATAAGCCCATTCGATGCAAACAAGCGCCGGCATACCAGCTTTGCTGCGGTGGATTGCATTCCGGAATTTGATGAGGATATAGATATACAGATAAAGGAAGAAGACCTGCGGATAGATTTTTACCGAGCCGGCGGTGCTGGCGGACAGCATGTCAATAAGGTAAGTTCAGCAGTGCGGATAAGACATGAGCCGACCGGTATTGTAGTGCAATGTCAGAACGAGAGAAGTCAGCATAAAAACCGAGCCGAGGCAATGAAAGTGCTCAAGGCCCGGTTGTATATGCTCCAGCAGCAAAAACGCGATGCTGAGCTTGCAAAACTTTATAGCGAGAAGGGCGAAATCGCCTGGGGTAATCAGATACGAAGCTACGTTCTGCAGCCCTATCAGATGGTAAAAGATCATCGAACGAATTTCCAAACAGGTGATGTGCAGGCGGTGCTGGATGGCGAAATCGACGAGTTTATTGAAACCTATCTGCGATACAGAGCTAAGAATACTCAGGACAAAAAGGACAAAACAACAAAAGCATAAAGCGGCAAAAGACCAAAGTAACCTTGTGTCTTTGGTCTTATAGAGGACTGGAAAGAATGAAACAGATTATCGATGTCGAGCTAAAAACGCGAACGGTGGATTTCAGCCAGTGCAAAACAGACTTACTGGTGGTGGGTCTGTTTTCTGACGTCAAAGAATTTGACAAACTGACAAGTGAGCTTAACAGCAAGCTCGACGGTGCAATTGAGCGATTGATTAAATTGGGTGATTTCAAAGCAAAAGAGGGAACAAGCGCTGTCGTTTACGGAAATGACAGGATCGGTGCCCAGAGAGTTCTGCTGGTCGGATTGGGCGAGAGGGGAAAACCCCCGGTAAAACCGGGGGCTAAATATTTAGATACGCTTCGCAAGGCGGCGGCTAACGCGGCAAAAAAGGCCGTGGAATTGAAAGTGCAAGCCCTATCTCTGGCTTTGCATAAAGCATTTGGCGGACGGTTTGACTTGTCTGCGATGGGCAGGGCAATGGCTGAAGGGACATATTTTGGCAGCTACCGTTATGATGAGTTTGTCACTAAGAGCGAAAATGGCCGATTGGCTTCACTTAGTGTTGAGGTGATTGACTCTGACTCAGCAAAAACCGAAAAGTTGAACAAAGGCGTTTCGAGCGGGGTCATTATCGGCAAGGCGCAAAGTTACGCCCGGACGTTAGCGAATCGGCCAGCCAATGTGATAAATCCGGCTGCTTTGGCGGCTGCGGCAAAAGAATTAGCACGCGGTTATAAAAGTTTGAATTGTACAGTTTTCGATGAAAAGCAAATGGCGGCTAAGGGAATGGGCGGCGTGCTTGCAGTAGGGTCCGGCTCACAGAATAAGCCCAGATTTATCGTTTTGGAATATAAGCCAGCCGGCAAAGCCATAAGCAAATCGCCTACGGTTGGACTGGTGGGCAAAGCAATAACCTTCGATTCCGGCGGTATCAGCATTAAGCCGGCTGAAAAAATGGAGGAGATGAAACTGGATAAAACCGGTGGCATAACGGTATTGAGCACAATGAGAGCGGTCGCTGAATTACAACTGCCGCTGAACGTATTCGGCATAATTCCATCAGCGGAGAATTTGCCGAGCGGCTCAAGCTATCGGCCCGGCGACATTATTACAACTTTTAGCGGCAAAACCGTCGAGGTGCAGAATACCGACGCCGAGGGCAGGATGATACTGTGTGATGGTCTTAGCTACGCCGTCAAGCAAAACTGTAACATCATCATTGATATAGCAACACTGACTGGTGCCTGCCGGGTAGCCCTGGGCAAATATATGGCTGGACTGATGGGCAACGATGAGAAACTGATCAAACAATTGCAAACAGCAGCAGAGCAAAGTGGTGAAAAGGTCTGGCCGATGCCCAGCGGTGATGAGTATGCACAAGAAATGAAAAGTAAGATCGCCGACCTGAAAAATATCGGAAGCAAATGGGGCGGAGCCTGCACAGGAGCAGCGTTCTTGCGACAGTTTGTAGGTGATGCAAAATGGGCACACCTGGATATTGCTGGGGTGGATGTGTTCGACAAGGCCACGGAATTTACGGCAGAAGGCTCCAGCGGATTCGGCGTGCGGCTGCTCACAACATATCTTATGAACCTTGCGGAAAGTTAGAAATATGGCTAAAAAAATCGAAACAATAGACACTGAAAGAATCAAGAAAGCGGTTAAGGAGATACTTTTGGCGGTCGGTGAAGATATTGACCGTGAAGGGCTCAAGCGAACGCCGCAGCGCGTCGCAAGGATGTATGCTGAGCTTTTGGCAGGCTCCCGCGAAGACCCCAAAGAACATCTGCGCAGTGTCTTTACCGAAAACTATGACGAGATTGTTCTGCTGCGTGACATACCATTTTACAGCATTTGTGAGCACCATTTGCTGCCCTTTATTGGCTCGGCGCACGTTGCGTACTTGCCAAAGGGCAGAGTGCTTGGGGTCAGCAAGTTGGCCCGTATCGTGGATACTTTTGCCCGCCGACTGCAGGCCCAGGAAAGACTGACGTACCAAATAGCAGATTTTATAATGGATAGTTTAAAGCCGCAAGGTGTCGCGGTGGTGCTGGAGGCCTCGCATAGCTGTATGACCATTCGGGGCATAAAAAAGCCCGGCTCGATAATGGTGACATCTGCACTTCGTGGGATATTTAAGAGAGACCCGAAAAGCCGAAGCGAGGTTTTGAGCCTGATGCATAAGAGGCACGAAGGATGAGGGACGAGGCACGAGGGACGAAGTTTTTAACATCCATTGTCCATTCCGCCACTAGCGGATCGTCCATCTTACACTAAAATGGCAAGTTACCGATGATGATATTGGCCAGGCTGGTGCGATTTTCGATTAATCCGTTCCCGCAGGCTTCGCTCAAAGCGGACTTGTCGGAACAAAATCAGGGGTTCAATTCATTTGCATCTAAGCCGGCAGGCGAAGGATTATCAATATTCTTGGAATTATCTGTAGAACTGGTTGGCAGCGTTGAGCCAGCTACGGGATTTGTTGTAAATGTAACGGATATTGACAGGAACGTTCGCCGGTTTGCAGTGCCGATTTTCACCGAGCGAATCGCAGCAGATTTTCAGCAGGCTAGTCACATCGGGCTTTACGCCGTAGCTGAACTATTAAGCTCGGCTTGGGACCAATTGGCGGATAAGTTCGGCACGGCAAGATTAAGTAAATTGAGCTTGAAACTAAATCCTTTTAGGGAGGTGGCGATGGATTCGCAGCAATCCCAAATGCTTTATTTTAGTGAGAAGTTTGAATTTGCAGCCACGCATAAGCTGTGGAACGATAATTTTTCACAGCGGCGCAATTTTGAGATCTTCGGCAAGTGCGCAAACCCTACCGGCCATGGGCACAACTATGTCGTGGAGGTTACAATAAAAAGGCTGATAGGCGGAAACAATTTTTGCATCGGTGATTTCGAGAAGATAGTGGACGATGAGCTTATAAAGCTGGTAGATCACAAGAATTTGAATGTAGACGTTGCTGAGTTTAAAAGGACCAATCCTACCGTGGAGAACATCGCCGCTTTTGCGTGGGGTAAGCTGGCAGGTAAATTTGGTCCGGCGCTGCACTGTGTGACCGTCTGGGAAACCGATAGGACGTACTGCTCGTACTACGGCTGATTACTTTTTTTCACGTTTAGCTCCCGCCGGCAGGTCTTAATTGGTTAATTCGTATTTCGTTTAATATTTGCAACGAGTAGCGCAACCGTTTAACGAGCGGAATGGTGGAACCAAGAAAGCAGAGCAAATAAAAATCTAAAGAATATTCTTGATTTTGACGAAAAAAGGTATATAAACCAGTTTTTCTACACATAATATTCCTCCGAACGGCAGGTTACAGTTGTGCCTGCCGTTATTTTTTCTTCAGCAGTACAACTTCGGGCTCTGCCTATCGTCCGATAATAAAGCCCGCATTGGTTAATTCGTATCTCGTTTAACGTTTGCGCTGCTGGTTTACATCTTTCGTTTATCGGTCGTGCTACTCGTCACGCCCCCGATTAAGTCGGGGGTTAAACGTTTGACGAAACCCCGCCTGCCGGACGGGCAGGGAGCAGTGCAACCGCAACCGTTTAACGAGCATTTGCAATCTGCGATTGGTCAACGTCGGCCAGTGTTCCCCCAATGCGGGGTCCCCGCATTCTCCTTCTGCAGCGTATAAGTAGCCTCCCATAATGTTTTTCCATCTAAAATGTAGGTCGATATTAGACGATATTACACATAAGTTAGCTAATCTGGTGGGAAAAACAGGGCATTATGAGAAGGGCATTTTCACTGGCTGAGTTGATGATAGTGTTAGCCATTATTGGAATTCTGGCTGCGATTGTTCTGCCCCACTTTCAGTCGCACACGACCGAAGCTAAGGAAGCTGTGGCCAAGGACCATCTGCGCCTGTTGCGAGGCGTAATTGAGCTATATGCCGCCCAACATCATGGGGTGCCACCAGGATACAAAGACAACGACCCGGGGACCACTCCCAGTAGCGTTTATTTCCAACAGCAGATCATACTGGCAGGTAATTACCTTCGAAAGATGCCCGAGAACCCCTTCAATAACCTGGACACCATGAACGTGATTGGAAATAACGAAGCCTTGCCGGCAGCAGCAACCGGCGATTGTGGGTGGCTCTATCAGCCAGCGACGACCACAATCAGGCTCGATTGGCCAGGTACCGATAAAGACGGATTTCGTTACTATGATTACTAAATGGCGTAAGCCATCCCTTGCGGGAGTGAGCTAAAGTGCCTAAAGTGAGCTAAAGTTATAATTTTAGGCACTTTAGGCACTCCAAATTTTAGGCACTTCACACTTTACTTTATCTTCTCGAATACTAATGGCTTAGCAACTATATCATTTGGTTCTTGAGGGAAACGCGGGCCGTAATCGAAAATAGTTATCCAATCAGCCATCCAGAATTTTCCGTCTTGCGAGACGGGGCCTACGAATCTATCGATGCTATTGCCGTCAATCACGTTATCCAAAAATTTGATGTGAATCTGCTCCATTTCCACGCTGACAAACAGCTCCCTTGTCTGGGGTACATACTCAACCACACAATCCCCGGCTTTAAAGGTGCCAAGACTGCCGTCTTTCATTTCGACATTCGTTGTCTGATTAGGCTTAATTTCAACTTCGCCCATTGGAATAATCGCCGATGATACAGTTCCATCGCCGCTTATGACTATCTTCCAGGGACTGTCTTGGGCTTTCCATGTTCCTGCGATATCCGTCGGTAATATAATTTTGCCAGCAGATGACTGTTTAGTGGGTGTTTGACAACCGACTGTTGGAAAGAAAATCCACGCTAAGAAAAAAAGACAGAGGACGGAGGACGGAGGACGGACTGTCTTCCGTCTTCTGTCTTCTGTCTTCTGACTTCGGAGACGGAAAACGGAGGACGGAGGACGGAGGACGGACTGACTTCTGTCTTCTGATTTCATTGTAGTTCGCTCCGTGTCCTTATGCTTCTGTTTAAGTTTTATAGACAGTATATTAGTCAGGAAAGTGCAATTTGCAATAAAAAAGCGAGGCAGCTTAGAGAAACTGCCTCGCTGAATCTGCTAATTTATGCTTGGCGATCCGCATCAGGCGGACTTACAACGTCGCAACAACAGTCCACCAAGACCAAGCAGAGCTATGGTAATCGGCTCAGGGATGGGGACACTTTTAGTGTCAAACACTGTCTTAAAATCATCGGACACGAGACTTAGCACAACCGGACCAGTCCCGGTTAGTGTGATGCTGCCTACCAGTGTACCTTCAAGAGGTGCTGGTGGAACGGCACCATCCGCCAAGATTATATAGCTAAGGTCTGCAAGGTCCGGTTTGCCTGTAAAATCTTTAAACGAGGCCAGTGTATTCTCTGGGCTCATCCCCAGGGTAGCGGCAACAGCTTCCAGTTCATTGTAGGCTGCCAGACTTCCTGGGTAAACAACGTTGCCGCCTGTAATCGAGCCGGGCCCTTCAACGAACAAATAAACTCCTATAGGCGGTGCCGTCGTGCCATCTCCTGTAATGGTGATGGTATCCATTGCCTCATTTACGTTGATCGTCAGTCCTGCATTGGCGGCCGTAGCCATCGCCAAAACGGTTAACATAACTAATAACTTGTTCATCATCATTCTCCTTCCGAAAAAACCGTTCATAACTTCTCACCTTATTACCTCAAGAACTAAAATTGTCACCACTATTCAGGCCTGGGACAATCGCCGGGAAGATTCGCATCTATCTTCTTCCAGTTGGCAACGATTTTGGCCAAATCGGCGGTGAAAACGCGGAACTTGAATGGGAAGCCTGAATCCTTGTGATCAATATCCGCACAGGGATTGAGAGCAGGGTCGTCGATCTTCTTCTTCCAGTTGTCCACGATTAGCGCCAAGTCACCGGTGAAAACGCGGTAGTTGAACGGGAACCCGGAAGTTTTAACATCGGCATCACCATCGCACTGATACCTTGTGCACCAGCAGTCAGGCTTACCCAAAGCTACCCAGTCGCTAAATGTCGAGAAGTTGCTGGGGAAGCAATCGGCCTGGCCAATCGTTACAGCGGAACCAGTTGTTGTGACATTGGCAGCCACCGAGGGATTGGTCAATACCACGCCGCCGCGAGTTGCATTCTGCGTAATGCTTACATTGGCACTTTCGCTAACTTTGATCTTGCAAAGTGTGCCGGTGTTGTCTGGAGCATTTGGAGAATTATCTTCGGGGGGATAATAAAGTGCACCCATCTCGATGGAGATACCACTGGTGCCAAGACCGCCCAGTGCCCCCGGATCGTTGGCGTCAGCCACAGGCGTGTAACCATTTACATCCCAAGTCGTGACCTGGCCGGTAGCAGCGTCGACAGTAATGTACCGGCTGAAATTGGCGGGGAAGATACCATAACCTTTGTTACCAGCGGTACTCTCACCAACCTTGAAATCCGATATAGCAGTGATAGTGCCTTTATCAACGGTAATATCCAGAGCAAAAGCTCTTACCTTAGGTGAGCCTGTCACCGCATACTTGATGGCAACTACCCCACCACCTTCGTCTGTGCAGGTAATCGCAACGTCGGTTGCCCACGCTGGGCCAGCAAGCAGAAATACTACCCATGCGAAAACCATCTTTTTCATAGCACAACCTTCCTTTCTTTTCTTCTTCGCAGCCCCGTGCTTTCTTGCGAAAGCAAGAATGGAGCTGCACTATCTTGGTTTTGTTGTGATCAGACTTCCTGCCTCTTGTAATAGGGACAAACAATCACTCGCCCAATTTTGATAATTAAACACTTTGCTTTTTGGGCGTAGCAGCCCGGCTCACAGAAAAAGCCGGATGAACATAATACCCTTTTCCTTTTTCTCCTCCTTTCCCGCCGATTGGCGTAAATGCGTACTACACTCCCACAGGCACAGGTTTATGGTAGTGAAGACCAAATTTAACTTATCATAAACGTCCGTGTAAATCAAGAAAAAACAAGGGAAAATGCAAAAAAAATTGACGTTGGAAATCTGCTCCTGCACCTGCTTTCTTCCGCTGATGGGGCATTTATGTTGTTAATTTAAGTAAAATTAGCGGCTTAGGTAAAAATGTCTTTTTGAGCTGTTTTTGTATAGTCCTGCTCTACCTGCGGCTAATTTTGTCAAAAATTTGCCCAAAAATTAATTTTTTACGATTTTCCTGTTAGTATATGCAATTTTGACAATCCGATGTTATCTTTGTTGTTATGTATAATTTTTTGAAAGGACGGCTTATAATCGTAAGACTATGCCTGTTGGCAGCCGCTTTGGTCTTGGTTGCCGTTGGTATAGCTACTATCTATGCGGTCGGCAACCCAGCAGAACCCAGTCCTGCCAACCAACCTGGCGACTTGGCCAGTTTCTGGAAAAAACAACTTATATTCGCTGCGATTAGTCTTGTGGGCTTTATAGCAGTTAATTTGGTTAATTACCGCCGCCTGGGGGCGTTAAGTTTCTGGATATATGCATTGTTGCTGCTACTTCTGGGCGTTTTGCTGCTCGGCAGATATGTTGTAGAAATCCCTTTTGTGCCGGAGAGAAACGGTGCACATAGATGGATTATATTCAAAATAGGAAACTGGCAACTGCCTGCCATACAACCTTCCGAATTTTGCAAGATAGGGTATGTGCTGGCGTTAGCTTGGTATCTACGATATCGCAGTAATTACCGCAATTTTAGTGCTCTTATAGGACCTTTTATTCTAACCCTGCTGCCAATGGTTCTAATCCTTCTCGAACCAGACCTGGGTACGGTAGTGCTGATGATGCCGATTTTATTGACAATGCTGTTTGTAGCAGGGGCAAAGGTTAAGCATCTGTTGATTATAGTGGCTATGGCACTTTTGGTCAGTCCGCTGCTGTGGTACAAGATGAAGCCTTATCAGCGAACCAGGATAAGCAGTATGCTGTTGCAAAGTAGTTGGATTCGCCAACAGGCTGAGCAGAACCAGGCTTTGGGCGAAATCCTTGTGGGCAAGAAATTCAATGCAAGGCAGTGGACGAATGACTGGGGCTACCATCTGATTCGCTCGAAATTTGCGGTTGCGTCGGGCGGCATCAAAGGCTATGGCTTTCGCAAAGGACCGTTTGTTAAATACGATTTCTTGCCGTATAGATATAACGACTTTATATTCGCCATTATTGCGCATCAATGGGGCTTTGGCGGCTGCCTCGGCTTATTGATGCTTTATGTGATTATTATTGGCTGTGGGTTGGAAATCGCAATGAATAATACCGACCCATTTGGAAGATTGCTGGCTATCGGTATTGTTGCCGTCTTTACCGTTGAAGTGCTCGTCAATGTCAGTATGACGGTCGGGCTGATGCCGATTACCGGATTGACCTTACCGTTGGTAAGTTACGGCGGCTCAAGCCTGTTGGTTAGTATGGCTTCTGTGGGATTACTAAATAATATCGGGCGGCGTAGACCTTTTAGCGTAGCACGAAAGTTGTGACTCGTCGCTCGTGATCCGTCGCTCGTAGTACGGGTCACGGAGCACGGGCCACGAGTCAAGGAAGGAAATATGATAAAAGGCTTTAGACAGATTGCTTCTCTTACAGCACTTAGCAGAATTCTCGGTATGGTACGAGATATGGCTTTCGCCCATTTCTTTGGTGCAGATTGGCTAATGACGGCCTGGACGATGGGCTTTAAGATTCCTAATCTTGCCAGAAGATTATTCGGTGAAGGTGCGGCTTCGGCTTCTTTTATCCCTATTTATAGTGAACAGCTTCATAATAACCCACAGCAGGCAAAGCAGCTGATTAACACGATGGTAACCGTTTTGTTCGTAATACTTGCAGCAATAGTGCTTATTGGTGAGGGGCTGATTTGGGGCTACTACTTCTTCGAAACCAGGTTTGGCCCTCGATTGGGACTGGCATTGTGTTCAATTATGCTGCCATATATGATATTTATTTGCATAGTGGCAATTCTGGCAGGTATCTTAAATGTGCACAGGCACTTCGCTACACCCGCCGCAGCGCCGACCGTGTTAAACATATTCATTATTACAAGCATCTTGTTTACCGGCAGGGTATTAAAAATCAAAGCCGAGCAGCAGGTCTTTTTTGTTGCGGTTGCAGTTCTAATTGCAGGGCTGGCACAAATAGCGATTCAGATTCCTTCCCTGCATAGAAGCGGTGTTTCTATTAGGCCCGCATGGGATATCCATTCCGAGGCATTTAAGAAAATCATTATTTTGATGGGTCCTATGATATTTGGTCTTGCTGCAACGCAGATAAATACACTTGCAGATGATATTATTGCACTTTGTTTTATGAATGAGCGTGGCTACCCGTTAAGCTATGGGGCGCCATCCTATTTGTACTACGCCCAGCGGCTTTATCAATTTCCTTTGGGGGTTTTGGGGGTATCCTTGGCGACAGCGATCTTCCCGGTCATGAGCTCAGATGCCGCCAGAGGCGATTTTGACGCGCTTAGTAAGACAATCGCACGCGGAATTAAGGCAGCAGTATTTATCGCTATTCCAGCAACTGCGGGGATTTTTCTGATAGCTAAACCGTTGATTTCAGCTTTACTTGAACATGGCCATTTCGCAAGTGCAGATACACCGATCGTAGCGTACACGCTATCATTTTATGCGGTAGGCTTATGCGGCTATTTCTCGCAGCAGATAACCACACGGGCATTTTATTCTTTGCAGGACTCCAAAACTCCCATGTATAGCGCTGTCATAGCGGTCCTTGTGAACATCCTTCTTAACCTGACACTTATCTGGTTTATGGGGACAGCGGGACTAGCGCTTTCGACAGCAATTTGTTCATATATTCAGGTCGTGATTCTCATTTTAGCGCTTCGCAGGTCTTTGCTTTCGCAGAGATCAGACTATCCAATATTAAGTGGATTTTCAGCCACATTATTAAAAACAATTATTGCGACGGCCATTATGTGCTTGGTCGGCACCACGATTATATATCTAATGGGCACATTGCCTGCGAATCGAGTATTTAATGTTCTAAGACTCGCTGTGGTTGTGCCCGCAGCGGCAGCGGTGTATCTATTGGCCGCCAAATTCCTGCGAATCGAGATGCTCTCTCTGCTGATAGGTCTCCGGTCCACCAAGGCGGACCAATTTTAGGGCAAAAAACCGAAGTTTTTAAGTCCCATATGCCCTATATGGGGCAAGAAAAACGATTCGGTACGGACATCTGCGATTATTAAGAATAACTAATCTGCGGAAAATAACAATTTTAGCTTTTATAATACCTAAAGCGAGTAAGCCAATCGCCCGAAATATGTTAGTACACGGTCTTTTGTGGATTTAGATATGGAAAGATACAGGCTCGAGGGAAGGTCCGTGTTAATATTATCGGTGCTTCTTTGCTGTTCTGTAGCGGCCTTTAGCCCCCGCCTTTCGGCGGGGGTACCCCGGCCAGTGGCCGGGGCAAAAATCGCGGCAAACGGACGAACACAGGCGAAAACGGACTACACAGACGTCCGCGTCAGTCCGTCTGACGTCAGTGTCAGTCCGTGTTTTTACCAGATAGCCTATGAGCTGGCTAACTCCGAAGATATTACCGCACCGCAAGCCGAGCAAGCGATTGTACTATTAACTGCCGCGAAAGAGCTGGGCGGCACCGCCCAGCAGATCCAGCCACTATTGATTAAGCTTGCCTGCGAGTATGCAGAGAGGGATTATTCACAGCAGGTGTATCGCTGGCTCGATGAATATGTAAGCGAATCAATCGACCTGGAGGTGGCAAAAAAGGCAATCAGATATCTGCTTGATCGGTTAAACACTCGTGAGCAGCGGGAGAAACTTCTGCAAGATTTGTTAGCTCGGCTCGGCGGCAAGAATGCTGCCCTCGATTCGCAACTTTCTACATTGCTTGGCCTGCTAATGGCGGAAAAGGCGGATTTCAAAGCTGCTCAATCATGCTTCATCCAAGCTTATTTCAATAACAGATATAACAAGTTGGCATTTGCAAAGCTGGCTGAACTGGTGCCGCAGCAGGTGGGGCCAACATTGTATCTTGAGCACCTAAGATTAGTCTTACGCGAAAACCCCATCGATATCGAAGCGGCTTTGGCCTTTGCACTATATGCCCAAAGGCTGCAACTTTATGAAATAGCTGCTGCCGCCTATCAATATATCGCCGATTTGTTCAGCTATCTGTATCCGGGCCAAGCTCTGCCAGCTGACATTTACCTTCCGTGGATAATCAGCAACTACAATACCGCACAAAACCAGGACAAATGTTTGCAAATCGCCGAGGGCGTTCGCAGAGGTGGGCGATTCGACATTCTCGTGGAAGCTATCGCTGGCAAAGCAGCGGCAAAAATCGGCCATCTGGAAGAGGCCAGTCGCATATTCCAGGCTGCAGAAGGGCAAATCGAAAATCGAAAATCGAAAATCGAAAATCTCAGTACGGAGCAGTTTGCCTGGTTTTATTGTTTCGCCTTGCAGGATGCGGCTAAGGCCCTTGACTGGGCTAATAAAGCCTTCTCAACTGACCCTAATTCGCCTAAATCACCTGCGGCTGCTCTTCTGGCCTATGCGCTGGTAATGAATCAGGAGTTAGAATGGGCCAAGCCGCTTATCGGCAATTTCGAGCGTACTCAAATTGCAGATTTAGTACAGGCAGAGATTGCCCTGGCTGAAGGACAAAAAGACCCGGCAATTGAGCATCTTATGACCGCAATCGCTAAAGACCCCGGGTCCTTGGCAGCAGAACGGGCTAAAGAGCTCTTAGTAAAGCTCGGTCAAGAATATAGCCCGCCGGTTGACCCCGACTCTATCTTGAAAGTGCTCAGAAATAATTTCGGACAAGCTGTCGTTGCGGAGTTTATTAGCCCGGATAAGATAATCTCGGTTCAATTCGCAACTGACGGCAGCGAGTTCCCCTACGGCAGCGAACTTGCCGGCACGGTTGCAATAGCGAATAATTCTTCGCAGCCACTTGTTATCAGTGATGACGGTTTATTTAAGGGTAATATCAGGATTGATGCCAATATTAGCGGCGACCTAAATTATAAAATACCAAAGTTGATATCTCATAAGATTGCCCCCGCGATTTTAGCCCCCGGACCTGTGCCGGGGGCAACCCTGCCCACAGGTGGCAGGGCTAATAATTTAATAATCTCGGTGCCACTTGTCACGGGCGAACTGCGGCGGATACTGCGAAGCTTCCCCCAGGCCTCTTTAGATATAGAATTTACGCTTTATCTCGACCCGCCCGCCCAGGACAAATTACCAATTACCAATCACCAATTACCATCTGCCAAGCTGGTCGTAAAGCGTCCGGGCGTCGAGCTTACCCGCTCGTCGCTCGTGAATAGTCGCTCGTCGCTCGAGGCACGAGCCACGAGCCACGAGTCACGAGTAAAGATTGCAGAGCTGTTTGTCGGACTTTTGAAGGAGCAGCACGCGATGGCTGAGCACGGAACGCTTTACAGGTACAAGTTTGCCCAATGGATGCCAAATTTCTTGAAGTCGGCGCTACAAGTTTTGCTCGAGGGACGAGGAATCCCCGCTTTCGCGGGGACAGGCTTGCCCCTGCGGAAGCAGGGGGACGAGCGACGAGCGACGAGCGACGATTGGCAGGTTTTGGTCCATACACAGGCGGCGATGCTTTCTTTGCCATTGGATGCAGATCTGATGAACGCCGTTGCAAAGAATCTGAACCATCCTAATTGGCCGGTCCGCCTGATGGCCATTTATTTACTGGCTACCAGCCGTGCCGGAGACGGCACGTCTCGGCAGAAAGGAGCGGCCCCCGATCAAGTCGGGGGCGGATTCGACAAGGTTCTGGATTGGTCTGCTAAAAACGATTCGAACTCGCTGGTGCGTGACATGGCCGTTGCCTTAAAACTCGAAACCTCACACTAAAAACTCAAAACTCATACGAGCAGCGCAACCGATATACGTGCGCCGCAACCGGTTGCGACTGTGGTTGCGGTTGCACAACTCGTCTTAAATGAACCACGAACAATGAAATATCAACAAATCTACTTGTCGCAGCAGAATCTTTTCAGTACAATGCAGGCCATCAGTAGAATGAAGAATTTAGAATTGAGAATTAATACTACAGCGCAAATAAATATGAATAATCAGGTACACATGACCTCAATTTTTCGATATTTATCTTCAGCTTTTGAAGCTCCACAAGTGTCTTTTTCGTATGACATATCCGAGCACAACGGTT
>Ga0315314_1001943_pt1 | contig 17526 bp, 22 predicted proteins | sample TDP9_MG_FD_203631 | JGI IMG/M metagenome (GOLD analysis project Ga0315314, IMG submission 203631) | Freshwater sediment microbial communities from Lake Towuti, South Sulawesi, Indonesia - TDP9 | ecosystem: Environmental > Aquatic > Freshwater > Lake > Sediment | place: Indonesia: South Sulawesi...
CTGCGCAAACTTCCCCTTCCTTAGATCTCAGATCGTCTATTCCGAACAGATTTAGACATTTCCTTTTTATGAATAAAAGCGGCTCTTTCAATTAATGAAGCAAGTATCTTGGGGTGGTTACTGAAAAGTATGGGGGAAATCAGCGCGTTTTGTGCAAGATTTCTATACGTTGAACTGAGTTAAGGTTGACAAACACCTCGCTTCTTTGCTCTCTGCTCACGACCTGCGGTATCGGCTGTGCTATTGTGGAACGCAAGATGATCGCGTCGGCGTCTGAGAGCCAGATTCCGGGAGGTTCCCGCGTAACAGCGGCTAAGGTTCCCTCAAATCCATACGATGGGTCCAAAATCGCTACGATTCTTCGTCCTATGTTTCGTTCTAGTATATGAAACACTGTTGGCGGCGGGCCCGTTTCGGACATAGGTATCTACAAAATGTTATATAAATCGAAGATAAAACTTTATCCTACCTCCAAAGTCGACTTATTGGCGTCCTGAAGCCTCTTTATATTTACTAAATCTCCCTTTCAACAAGTTTTCTTTTCGAACGCTTTTCCTTTTTCTGCGAAATAACGGCACTACTCCGAGCCAATCTTCCCAAATTAATGTAAACTTTGTCTTTCTAATGCAGTATGTATTTTCCCAGCGTGTTTGGACGCGTGTAGAAATTAAATACTTAATTACCTCAACTTTTTTCAATTGATCCTCTAAAATCTATTGTGAGGAGAATTCGCGTTGATTTCCAACAGCTCATTGAACGAGCACATGGGCAAGGTAGTTGAGCGTTATTCCTCTTTGTTTACTCTTCCGTCTCACGCAAGGATCGTCGCCTTGCTTTTTGTGCTATGTATGCTTAGTGGAATTATAGTCATCTTTTCATGGGTCCCCTCCTACTTCGGCTTTGCTGCAGGCGCTATTTTTGGCGCAGTCTTCTTTTCCATCACCTCGTTGTCTGACCTTATAATCTACCGTATTTGTATGAGAAAAGACCCAATTTTTAACTTGAGGCGCTGCTCCGGCCTTTCACTTTTTTCTTGCCTAACTTGGTTTGGTTTTCTGTTTCTTGGTAGTGTCATAGGCGTTTTCCTTAAAAACCCGAGTATTTGGATTAAACTTTACTTTTTGGGTTTTTGTGCAGCCTTAATTCTTCGTTTGCTGGTGTTTTTTACAACATCGTTTGCTAATCGTAGAAGAGTTTTTTTCTCTTCCATCCTACAGCCCGCGTTATGTATCACTCTTATATTTTTCATGGACTCTGTTATAGGGTATAGTCTGGGAACTCATCTACTCCTTTTCCTCTTAATCTCCGTTCCCATCGCAGTGCTGACCGTTTGTCTCTTTCTCGCTTTTGTGAATCGTGTCGGCAAGAAAAGCCTCGGGGTAGCGTCTTTCTCCCTATTTAAGGCTTTTATGGCGAATTGGGCAGAGGATCTGAACGCGCCTCTTGAAGGTTTTCTCGAGCAGTTTGGTCGTAAACAAGACATAATGGTTTCTTTGTTAGTGTTCAGAACAAAGGAAAAGATAAAAGCGGTAATGATTGTTCCAGCCCTACATTCTGGGCCCTTCAAAAACGTTGGAAGCAGCCCTCTTCCTTACATGATTCAAGCCGCGTTAGAGAGCAAATTACAAGGTATAGTTTCTGTTCCTCACGGGTTATCTGGACATGAACTCGATCTGGCCTCGCAACATCAAAATCAAAACTTTATAAAAGGGGTCCTTAACGCCATCGATCTTTCCTCCTTCGATTCTAAAGCCACGCCCTTCGTGCGAACCCAACGAAATGGAGCAAGCGCAAGTTGCCAAATATTTGGGAACTGCGCCCTTCTTACGCTAACCCTCTCGCCTAAAACAATGGAGGATCTGCCTCAAGAATTAGACCGTATCGTTGTTAATGAAGCTAAGAGGAGCGGGCTTTCTTTCGCGATTGTTGTTGACGCCCACAACAGCATCGAGGGTCCATTTAAACGTAATGAGGTCATAGAGGTCCTCAGAAAAGCCGCGTTAGGCAGCTTAAAAGAGACGCTGGACTGTCAACGTTATCCTTTCGAGATTGGAGCCGCAAAAGTTGTCCCTAAAGAGTTTAGCGTTAGGGAGGGTATGGGACCTGGGGGAATAAGCGTGATTGTAATTATGGTCGGCGATCAGAAATCCGCATACTTAACTATTGATGGAAACAACATGATTTCCAAATTAAGAGAAAGAATTCTCTCAGCAATCCAAGAAATCGGCGTAGTTGACGGAGAAGTTCTTACTACCGACACCCACGTAGTGAATGGCATTGTACCAACTGCGCGCGGCTACCATCCGATCGGCGAGGTGCTGGATCAAGCAAAACTAATTGACTACATTAAACAAGCTACAATAAGTGCGATAAAAGATCTGGAGCCAGCGGAAGTATCGTGGCGCACAGAGACCGTCTCTGATGTAAAGGTTATTGGAGAAAAGCAGATAGAAAACCTCTGTCTTCTTGCTGAAAAAACTGCCAAAGAAGCCAAAAGGCTAGCCATTTCTCTATTTCCGATAACTGGCATTATTCTGACGGTCTTGCTTATACTTTTGTAGTTCCCAATTTACTGCGACATCAATTTCTAAATTGACTAGTGCTAACATTAATATTATTAAACACCAATTTCCTCTCTGACCGGAGGGAAAAAGAATTGCTGAAGGAAATCCGGATTCACGGTCGTGGTGGACAAGGCGGCGTAACTGCCGCTGAACTATTGGCTCGCGCGGCGTTTAAGGAGGGCAGGTGGGTTCAAGCGTTTCCGTTTTTCGGCGCAGAAAGGCGCGGGGCTCCAGTTAAAGCTTTTGCTCGAATCTCTGACGAACCCATCCTAATACGGAGTCAAATTTATAATCCCGATTACGTGATGGTGCTAGATTCCACTCTGCTTGAAGTTGTCGATGTTACCGAGGGGTTAAAGAAAGATGGCATCATCATAATAAACACGATGAAGGGTCCAGAGGGCCTCAGCATCCAAGGATACAGGGTGGCAACGGTGGATGCTACTGGAATCGCTCTTGAACTAAAACTAGTGGTCGCGGGGCTTCCTGTGCTAAACACGCCTATGCTGGGCGCCTTTGCTAAAGCAACCGAAGAGGTCAAACTCGATAGTGTGGTAAAAACCATACAAGAGGAGTGGCCGGGGCCCGTTGGGGAAAAGAACGCGAAGGCTGCCGCCTTAGCTTATGAAAAACTTGTGAAAACTTGGTGAAAACAAAACTTAGCGTCTGCCAATCAGCAGATTAAATCCTACGCGCCCGTAAAGGGGAAAGTTTCTAATACCTTACTACTTCTTAACATTGTTGAAGGTGGCCTTAATGGTCGATGAGAGAATTAAGAGGGTCGCTGAGCTTCTGGTGGACTATTCCACAGAGGTTAAGAGCAGGGAGCACGTTCTTATACGCGCTGACCCGCTCGCGAAAGACCTCGCTTTAGAGGTGTATAGGTGCGCCCTGCTTCGAGGTGCCCACCCTTGGCTTCGTTCTGAGCTACCCGGCAGAGCCTACATTTTTTACAAGTATGCGAAGGATGATCAAATTCGCTTTTTTCCCGAGCATGAACTCGCTGAAATCAAAAACACGGACGTTTACATTTCCTTAGGGGCGCCCTTCAACGTTAAGGAGCTCTCCAGCATTGACCCTGCGAGGATTAGCACCAGACTTACGGTTGTAAAGTCCATAACCGATTGGAGGGTGGAAAAGACACGGTGGGTTATTTTCGACTATCCAACCGATGCCTTGGCTCAAGAGGCGGAGATGTCCTTGCAGGAGTTTGAGGGCTTCGTTTTTAACGCTTGCTTAATCGACTGGAGGGAGGTTTCCCAAAAGCTCGCGAAGGTCAAGAAGGCTTTAGATGCGACCGACCGTGTTAAGATCTTGAGCAGCGACACAAGCCTAGAGTTTAGCGTGAAGGGTAGAAACGCCGTTGTCGCCGATGGAAAGATGAACATGCCCGACGGGGAGCTCTACACCAGCCTTGTAGAGGAAAGCGTCAACGGCCACATACGGTTCGACATACCCGCCATTTTGCATGGAAACGTGGTGGAAGATGTCACCCTCAGATTTGAACGTGGAGTGGTTACAGATGCTAAGGCCGTAAAAAATCAAGCGTTCTTAGAAAAGATGCTTGCCACCGACGAAGGTTCCAAGAGGGTGGGGGAACTCGGCATAGGACTAAATTACGGCATCACTAGGCCAGTTAAAAACACCCTCTTCGACGAGAAGATTGGTGGAACAATACACCTAGCCCTCGGAAATGGTTATAAAGAAACCCTAAGTCAAAACGAATCCGCCATCCACTGGGACATGATCAAAGACTTACGCAAGGACGGCAAAATCTATTTCGACGAAAAGCTGGTCATGAGAAACGGCGAATGGCATATCTAAGACAACGAGCCTGGTGAAAACGCGTGAAGTTGTTGGAGACTTGGGTGAAGGCGCCGTTTTTAAGAGACGCCTCTCTACTCGTGGTTGGAGAATGCGTTCAAGCCGTCTCCTACGACGTGTATAAGAAGTTCAAGGAAGGCCGAGTGGTTTTAACCAGTTGCCCGGAAGCGGAGAACGCTGGTTCCGTTATGGGTAAGCTAGCGGCCATTATAGCCTGTTCTAACCCGAAGGAGGTCACGGTTTTGACGATGGAGGGCTCCCCCCACTGCTTCCTGTTGCACGCTGCCTTGAATGAGGCTGTGTTCATAACCGGCTCAAGCATTCCCTCTAAGCACTTTGTTGTCGTCGATGGAAAGGCCGTAGAGGTAAGCCCTGAAAGCGTCAGAGTGGGAAGACATCTACACCTGGTACAAAAGTGCATCGAAAACTACCCTACGATTCTTGAGGATCTCAGTCGCCACAGCCTAGAACAGCGCTGTTTCATGAAGCAAAAAAAGATGCCCTATCTAACTTAGCACATCTGGTTCCAAACTGCTAGAAAATTGGAAGGGTGAAGGCACCGCTGCGGAAAAGACCTAGCCTATTAAGGTTCAGGGAAAAGCTGTGTCATGATTACGGGGCAGGTGCTAACTTCTATTCCCTCCAGCTTCTTTGTCAAGACGATATGCTTGAGCCATCGTTGATCGTCTTGACGAGGGTAATCAGCCCGGTAGTGAACTCCACGCGACTCCTCTCTTGCAAGAGCGGTCTTCACCACCAAAGTGGCGACGAGGAATAGGTTGGTTGCCTCGAGTGCCTCCATAACCTCTGGAGAGTTCCTACCGTAAATTCTCGGTAGATTTTCCTCTTTGAGTTGTATTAACTCCGCTTGAGCCTCGGTCAAGCTTTGGTGGCTTCGTATCATGCCAGCTTTTTTCCACATGATTTCCTGGATCCGTGTCCTCACCAGTTTGGGGTTGCCTAGGTTTGAAGGCTCTCTCCTTGTGATGTCATCAACTTTTTCGAGTTTTTGTTCGACTTGCTTCATATCGATCTGGCTCCCTGAGGCGTTTTTGGCATGGGCTGCGGCGTTTTTTCCGGCTCTCGCTCCGTACACGATGCACTCTGTTAAGGCGTTTCCCCCAACCCGGTTGGCTCCATGGACCCCTCCAGTCACTTCGCCAGCAGCGAACAGTCCGGGTATGGCTGTTTTGCAGTTTTCGTCGATTTGGACTCCTCCCATAAAGGTATGTGCTAACGGAGTCACGTGTATGGGCTTCGTTAACAGGGGGAAGCCCTTGAATGTTTCTGATAGAGACTGGACGAATCGATGCCTTTGTAGGGTTTCCGGCAGTTTTGTCAGGTTTAATAGGACTGTGTCGTCTTCTCCTCTTCCTTCAGATATCTCCTTAGCGATGGCAATGGTCCAGGTGTCTCGCTGAGTAGAGTATGCCAGTCTCGGGTCCAGACCGTACTTCTTGACGATGTCTTCGCCGTGGATGTTTTGAAGCACTCCCTGTTCAAGAAGGGACGATGGAAGCAGAAGCATGAACATGGGATGTCCAGGCTCAGCGGACCCGGTTGGTAGGAACTGAACGAACTCCATGTCGACGATCATGCGAACAGGGTTGTCGTTTCTTCGATACGCTTGGCCCGCGCCCCCGCTTGCCAAAACCACAGCCTTGGCCTTCACCGCTACGTGCTTTCCATTCAGTACGTTAAATCCTACGGCTCCGTTGGTGTTTCCTTCGCTGAGCAAGTCGGTGATCATGGTGTTTTCCAGCGTCTTCACCCCTATGTTTCTTGCATATCTTACTAGGGGATGGATGAGTCCGGTTCCCTGCATGGGAAAGGACCCGTTCACAACTTGGCAGCTACCATCGCCTACGGATAGCTTTACTCCAAGCTTCTGCAACTCAAGAAGGCGAGACGCTGCCTCATCCACAAGCGCCTCCACCAGCCCCTGATCGTTGATGTACCTGCCGGTTGCTATAGTCGTTTTAAAGTGGCTTTCTTTGGTCATCGTGCCCAATGCAGCCGTGAAGGCTCCACCGGAGAAGATGGAGCAGTTCGCCAAACCTGTCAAGGTTTTGGAGGCTAATAGGACCTCGACTTCTTGCCTTCGCGCCTCAATGGCCGCTCTTAGTCCAGCTGCTCCGCTTCCAACGACTAACACGTCTGTTTCAATTACTTCCACGGTCATCTTTTCCACACCTAGAGAGAATTTAACCTCGTGACCTCTTAACATTTACCACAGCGGTAGGCGCCGAAGCCTTTTCATGGGCAATGAGATCGCCCGCTCGTACTCGTAGATGACTCTCGACGTGACCGTCCATGTTTCCAGCATCTCTGGATCAATGCAAACGACTTTGTTTGTTAGTTTGACGGTTGTTTCAGAGAATGGACCGTGGGGAAATCCACCAACAATCACTACGGGGCTTTCTTTGTCGGTAAGTCTTGAAACTGCTTCTTCTAGCGGGTGAGGTTCTCCCCTTCGGCTAAATGCCATCACGTAGTCGGGCTTGATTTCATGAAGGAGTCTTTGCAGTGTTTTGTGCTCCAACGTGAGCAAGGCTGGTTTGTTTGGCGGAACCCTCTCCGACTCGAACAACTGCTCCATTAGCCCCACGAATCGACTGTAGTTTCTCGGCAGTCGCGCCTTCGGGTTCACAACGATGACGTAATCGTTTATAGTGTGCACGTAAACTTGGAGAAGGTGCTCCTTGTTAAGGGGCGAACCCAGAGCCTCGAGTAGAGCAAAATGAACAATGTCTGGGCGTCCCCTCTTCTCGCCCTCCTCGAGGTTTCTCATAACGGTGTGATGATAAGACCGATCCAGAAGAAGGAACTGTGGATGCTTCCCACACCTTTTTGAATAGCGCTGGACGGCGGGATGCATCCACAAGCCTTCAGGAATGGTTTCAAGAGCTGACTCCGCCAAGACAAGTATTAGTTTTGAAACATCGCTGATTTGTGTCTTCATTTTAGCTTCCTGCTTTCCATACGGATTTAAACTGAAATATTTAAAAGGTATTTCTCAGTGGGCAAGGGCGCTGCCCATCTTATAGGATGAGAAAGGTTAAATATGGCGATGTCATTGCTCATTCGTCACATATTGCAGTGTTGTTCAACCCGATGACGAGGCCGATGAAGATGAGCATTAAAGAGGCAAGTCATAGAAGTGTTGTAGATATTATTGAATGCATCCTAGAAGCGACGATAGGAGGCTTGGAGTGGGTTCATGTGATGCACGAATGTAGCCTCACCCAAAATCAACTTCAAGCTTACCAAGACCTTCTTCTGCAAGAAGGCCTCGTAAAGATGGTTGAACCCAGCTTAAAAATTCAAACCACTGAAAAAGGACTAGCCTTCATAAACGATTATAACGAGTTAAAAAAGCTGATTGATTGTTGAAAGGGAGCGAACCATGACGGCAAAGGAAGAACTTGAATGCGATGTCATCGAGAAAATTATGGAAGAACTGGACACAACCATCGAGACCTTACAGAAAATCCGGAAGAAACTCGCATATTTTCACGCTAAGACGTTTAGGCAGACATAACTTCCTTTAGGATTCAGCTCACCTCAATCATGGAAAAGTCTATTTCAAATAAAACCCTAATGCTTAATGGAAGCATGTGGGGGAGTTTATTAACTAGATGGACGCCACGAGGCAGATAGCGTTGGAGCGTATTCGTACTCTTTTCCGCCTCGCTAAAGAGACTATTCACGAAGATCCTCGTTTGGCACAGCGGTATGTGGAGATTGCGAGAAAAATCGCCATGAGGACCAAGCTACGACTGCCTCGGGAATATCGGCGGATGATTTGTAGGCATTGTAAAAGCTTTATCTTTCCGGGTGTGAATTGTCGTGTTCGTATCCAGTCAAGAAGGGAGTCGCACGTGGTCGTGACATGCCTCGTTTGTGGCAAGCACACCCGCCTACCGTTGAGAAGCCGGGAGAAAACATGATCACACCTAAGATGAAGCGCCGAATAAAACGTGAGTTGAGCGGGGAGAAGCCCACCATATGGATTGGAAAAGAGGGAACCGCACCACAAACCATTAATGAGGTCTCTCGGCAACTAGAGAAAAGGGAGATGGTAAAAATCAAAATCTTGAAGACTGCGCTCAAGGACGAGGAAGCCAAAACCCTCGCAGCAAAAGTCGCCCAACAAACCGAATCTACCCTTATCGATGTTCGAGGCCACACTTTCCTGCTCTACAAACGTCGAAAAAGGAAAAGCGGTTTTCATTAACCTATTTAACCGCTTGGTAAAAATGCTGTTTCTGGATATGTGGGAATGGAAAGCAAAATTAGAATGTTGGCGTTTATGTATGGCCCCTGATTGTCGGCAATGCTTAGCCGGGTTCGACTTTTCCCAGTTTCTCCCATCTTGAGGACTAAATGGAACTCGCGGGAGCGATGGCTGGGGCGTCCGCACTGATTGCTAATCAGGATACGTCCTAAGCGTTGTGGTGAGAGGTACTTAGCCAATCGAATTGACGGACGCCGAACTTTCGTTGCATGCGCCTTAGCAATAGAGGTCTTCGGCTCAGCGTTTGCCCTCCACGCACATCCACGCACACCTTGGACGTTTATTAGAAGCAGTAGCATACGTTCGCAAAATTCTGCTTTAGTTCAGCGACCTCATTTGCTATTCCAGTAGGCTCTTCCTTGTTTATCACCGTCCTCTTCATCAAATCAGCAATCAGCTCCATCTCTTTTTCCTTCATACCGAATTTCGTCACTTCCTGCACACCAATTCTCAAGCCACTTCTCCTTTCTGAGCCATAATCTTTCGGCATGAACGTACCATTACAGGTAATATTCGCCTTTGCCAACATGTCGGTTACGTGTCCACCTCCACCTAGTTCTGTCACATCCAAGATAACTTGATGGGTTTCAGTGTAGCCCTTGTCTTTACCAACGACAACGAACTTGTTTTCGTCTAATGTCTTGGCCAGTGCTTTGGCGTTTCTGACGATTTGTTTAGCATAGGCTTTCCCATACGCCAAATGCTCAGCCAACGTAATGCCGATGCCACCGAACCTATTCTGTTGCAAAGCGCTGACTATGCCTGGGGTGAGCGAAGAGCTTATTCTATCTGCAAGCTCGCCATCGTTGCACAGGATTATGCCGCCCAATGGGCCGGCCATGATTTTATGGGAATTGACGATTAGCACATCGGCTCCCTCTCGCAAGGGATCTTGAAACATGCCTGCTGCGATCAATGATCCTACATGCGCCCCGTCGTAGATGACTCTGGCTCCAAACCCGTCAGCAATCTCTCTTATGTCATTGAGCGGGTAGGGGAAGAGAATCACCATGGCTCCAACTAAGATCAGTTTTGGCTTAGCTTCTTTAGCTATCTTCTTCAGTTCGCCCGTATCTACGTTGTAATCCTCAGTAAACGGCAAACTAACGACGTTTAGCCCCCGAAAGCCAGGCACTCCTTCGGGCCGGCAGCTTACATGAGCGCCTCCATAATGAGACGGAGTTATTATTGTGTCATCGGGCTTTGTAAGTGCGTAGAAAACCGCAGCATTAGCTATTGAGCCGCTCGGTGGCCGATATTCGGCATACTTAGCACGGAATAGCTTCTTGGCTAACTCACAGACCATTGCCTCGATTTCGTCGAGGTACTTTGTGCCCGGAAGATGCTTAGCTCCCAAGAGACCTTCAGGGCCGCGTCCTTGAGTCCATTGAGCTAATAGCTGTGTTGCCACAGGGGTCGTAATGTTTTCTCCTGCGATCAAGTTTAGGCATAATCTTTCGCGCCATACCTCTTGTTCGTTAGACAAAGACCTTAATCGTTCAGCTATTTCTCCTGGCGTAAGGCTTTCAACCATTGCTCTAGCTCGCTTCAAGTAAGCGATCGTGTTAGCGTTACTCCATCCAGCCGGCTTATACAACCACTCTTTACTTCGGCTCATATGAATACCTATTTCCCTACTAGTGAACGTGTCTTTATAAGACTTAGCGAAATTGGAGGCAATACTCAAAGAAAAAGAAGGGTAAGTTTAAGTTCGCCTCCAGAGAACTTTTATAAGAGGCTTCATGAATAAGTGACGGAAACACAGTTAGGGAAGAAGTGCGCCTTGCCAACGCCCTACGACGTTCCTGCGTCCGTCCTGATTAAGAAGATAGCTCACTATCTGAAAGATAATGTGTATGAGGTCGTCCTTCCTACGTGGGCCTCCTTTGTCAAGACCGGCACTCACACCACGAGACCACCGCAGAACCCTGACTGGTGGTTCACTCGATGCGCCTCGCTCTTACGAAAAGTCTACATGAAGGGACCAGTAGGCATAGCTCGTCTCCGCCTAGAGTATGGCGGAAGAATTGACCGTGGAACAAAACCGGAACATGCAAGACGGGGTGGTGGCGCCATCGTTCGTAAGGCCTTGCAGCAGCTTGAGGCCGCGGGGCTCGTGGAAACCTTAAGAAATAGGGGGAGGGCAATGACTAAAGAGGGAAGGCGACTGCTAGACAAGTTATCCACTGAGGTTAAAGAGGATTTGGAGAAAACGCTTCCAGAACTTGGAAAATATTGAGGTGGGGTGAATTGAGCGAGGAAGAAGAGATCGAGGAGCTGCGAAGAAGACGACTACTCGAGCTTCAGCGGCGAATAGCTGAAGAACAACAACGGGTTCAAGTGCAGCAGCAGGTCGAGATGCAGAAACAAGCTATACTCCGCAGAATCCTCGACTCCGACGCTAGACAACGCCTCACCAACCTAAAGATGGTGAAGCCAGAGTTCGCCGAGCAACTTGAGCTACAACTAATCCAGCTTGCACAACAAGGCAGGATAAGTGTCCCGATAACCGATGAACAACTGAAAGAAATTCTAGTAAGGCTACAGTCCCGCCGTCGAGAAATCAAAATCCGGAGAGTCTAGGATGGCGAGAAATAAACCAGCTGCCAAAAAACGTAGACTGGCAAAGGCGGGAAAACAGAGGAAACCAGTTCCAACATGGGTAATCGCAAGGACGACGGGGCGTGTACGAACTCACCCAAAAAAAAGACACTGGCGGCGAACAAAAATTAAGGCATGAGGGAAACATGAATGAAAGAGGCTGTGGAAGAAGGGGAAGTTGAGGAAGGCGAGGCGGAAGAGGGCGAAGAAGCAATAGAGGCTGAAGTAGAGGCTGAAGAAGCTGAAGAGCCCGTGGAAGAGGAAGAAGTTAAAGAGGAAATAGCTGAGGAAGTGGAGGAAGAGAAAGAAGCAGAAAAAGCAAAGAAGGAGGAAGAAGTAGAAGAGATCGTCGAGGAAAGAGTTTACACGATACCGTTAGGCAGAGCATGGATTTCCCCGCGGAAAAAACGTGCGCCACGAGCTGTAAGCCTTGTGAAAAGCTTTATTCAGAGGCATATGAAGCCTGAAGCCCTCGTTGTGAGCAACGAGTTGAATGAAAGAATTTGGGGTAGAGGAATCGAGAAACCACCCCGAAAAATCAGGGTTCGAGCGGTAAAGGATAAAGAGGGAACAGTTACTCTTCACTTAGCAGAAGGAGATTAGTGCTTGGCGATATTTCTCCTTAGCCTTTTTGGCAGCGCCAGCATCGGGGTTTATTCTTTAGTCACTGACAGTATGGTCGTGGTTCCTCTGCAAGTCCCTCAGACTAAGGCGCAGAAGCTTGAAGAGGGGTTAAACGCGAAGGTTGTTCGTACAACCATCGGCGAGTCAGTGCTTGTCGGAGCTTTAGCCTGCGCGAACTCTAACGGCATCATTCTCCCGCATTTTGTGCGTGAAGAAGAAGTTCAAGCTATAAAGGCAGTATCTGACCTCAACGTCGCTGTGATGGAGACAAAGAGAACAGCTTATGGAAACCTAATTCTAGCGAACGACTACGGAGCCGTAGTCGACCCCAGATTGAAAGGAGAGGACGTGAAGAAAATTGCAGACACGCTAGGCGTCGAGGTGGTTCCAGGAGAAATCGCGGGACTACCATACGTGGGTTCCCTTGCCATCGCAACAAATAAGGGGGTGCTTGCACATCCGTTGCTAAAGGAGGAAGAACAGAAAGTTTTAACAGACGTGTTAAAGGTACATGTGGACGTGGGAACCGTGAATTGTGGAATACCATACGTGGGCACCGGGCTCATAGGCAACAAATACGGAGCGGTAGCAGGGTTCATAACAACTGGACCCGAGTTGTTCATAATTGGACAAGCACTAGATGTGGTGGAGAATGAGTGAAATTAAAGTTTTTCGAATAACCGGAGAAATCATCAAGCCAAACTTTCAAACGAACTTTCGAAAAGAGGCTAGGGCACTCAAGCCCGAGGAAGCCGTGGAAAGCATCTACAAAGAGATGGGAAGCAAACATCGAGCAAAACGCTTCCAAATCAAGATCATAAAGGTTGAGGAAATAAAGCCTGAGGAAATCGAAAGTCCCTACATCAGAAAACTAACTCTGGGGGAAAGGGAAAGTGTCAAGTGAAGAGGAAACCCTACGGCGCCTCGCTGTCGAGCTCCGAATTCTGGAGGGAACTGCCGAAACTCTACAGTCAAGGATAAACCTTGTAAACGCTACCCTAACCGAGCTCCGAATCGCCAGCACAACCCTGGAGGGGGTAGAGGAGGAGAAGGAAGGGGCGCCCCTTTTCGTTCCGATAGGAGGGGGTTCTTACGTGAAGGCAAAATTGGAAAGCGCTGACACAGTGATTGTGGGGATTGGCGCCGGCGTAGCCATCGAAAGGACCATAAAGGAAGCTAAAGAGAACCTTGGAAATCGCATCGCTGAGTTCGAAAAGATGAGGACCACTTTCCAACAACAGCTCACCCAGGTTATTGAAAAAATTCAAGATGGGAGGTCCAAGTTTCAAGAATTGACTGCGAAGTTGAGCGAAGGGGAGAGAACGAAGAGTGTTCGAGAAACTCAAAGAGGGACTTAGAGGGCTCGTCAACAAAATCGCAACGACAGAGTTAAAGGCTGAGCATCTCCGCCCCATCCTATGGGACTTTAAATTAACCTTAATCGAAAACGATGTGGCAGTGTCGGTTGCCGACCACCTTTGTGAAGCGATAGAAAAACAGCTGGAAGGGGTCCAGGTAAAGAGGCTGGAGGACCGAAAAGAAATCGTGGAGAAAACTCTCCGCAAGGTTTTACTCGACACCTTAACAACTAGCGAAAAGATCGATTTGTTGGGAGTGGTGGAGAAAAAGAGGGAAAGGAAGGGGCCTTGCGTAATCGTTTTCGTAGGAATTCACGGGACTGGAAAGACCACGACCATCGCTAAGACGGCCAGTTTCCTCATGAAACATGGATATTCGGTTGTCCTCGCTTGCAGCGACACCTTTCGAGCTGGGTCCATCGAACAGTTGGAAGAACACGCCAGGCGACTAGGTGTGCGCATGATTAAGCATCAGTACGGAGCGGACGCCGCTGCTGTGGCTTTCGACGCGGTGCGTTACGCAGAAACGCATGGCATAAACGCGGTGCTCATCGATACTGCGGGTCGGATGCAGACAAACGTGAACCTCATGAGGGAGATGGAAAAAATCGTTCGAGTGATTAAACCCGATTTGGTTCTGTTTGTTGGTGACGCGTTAACGGGTAACGATGCAGTGACGCAGGCTCAAGAATTTGATAAATTCGTTAACATCAGCGCATCCATTCTCACGAAGGTGGACGCGGACGCGAAGGGGGGCGCGGCGATTTCTATAACGCACATAACGAAGAAACCCATCATCCTTTTAGGAACAGGACAAAGATACGAAGATGTGGAACCCTTCAAACCAGAATTCCTAGTAAACCGAATCCTCGGACCCTAGCCATGTCGTTAAGACTTTTAAATACCACGCTGAATAACCTCTTATGGATTTTAAAACTGGTAATGAGGCTGAGATAATAATGAAGGGTCGCGACTTTTTGACGTTGCAGGATTGGTCACGCGAAGAACTCTGGCAGGTCATAAAAACTACACATAAGTTAAAGCATGAAAGTTCGGCTGAAGAAGTGGGTCACATCCTTGCTGGCAAGAGTGTGGCGATGATCTTTCAGAAGCCCTCCACGAGAACGCGTGTCTCCTTTGAGGTAGCGGTGCATCAACTGGGCGGTCACGCCCTGTATTTAGATTGGAACCAGCTACAGCTTGGAAGAGGTGAAACTGTCGCAGACACGGCTCGCGTTTTAGACCGATACGCGGATGGAATCGTAGCTAGGGTCTTTGCTCAAAGCGACTTGGAGGAGATGGCACGATATGCAACCATTCCTGTTATTAATGCTCTATCCGACCTTTACCATCCTTGCCAGATCCTCTGCGACCTCTACACCATCTTGGAACGGTGGGACTTCCTAGAAGGATTAAAGCTTACCTACGTGGGAGACGGAAACAACGTCTGCAACTCGCTGCTGATTGGTTGTAGTAAGGTCGGAATGAGCATCAGCGTAGCCTGCCCAGACGAGTATAAACCCTATGAGAAAGCAGTGAAGTGGGCTATGGAAAACGCTGAAGAAAGCGGGTCCCAAGTGGAAATCACCAACGACCCCTACAGGGCTGCGATAAACGCCAACGTTATTTATACAGACACGTTTGTCTCCATGGGCATGGATGCGGAACGCGAGAAGAGGCTGCGCATCTTTCTCCCTAAGTATCAAGTGAATATGAGCCTGTTTAAACACGCCGCAGAGGACGCGGTTTTTATGCACTGCCTACCTGTACATCGTGAAGAAGAAGTATCCACGGATGTCATTGACGGATCAAGGTCCATTGTGTGGGATCAAGCGGAAAACCGGCTCCACACCTCTAAGGCTCTTTTAGCCCTTATCCTCTAGCCATCACAACTGTGCCTGTCAGGTTCCTTACAAGGGCGTCAACATGATCCTAATCGTAGCCTCAACGAAAGATATGGCTGGGATGAACATCGCTCAACAAATCTTGGAACATTATGGATTTGAAAGGCTTTCAGAAGTGTTCCATGAAAACCCAGTATACTTGAAGAGGGTTCATGACCGTGAAGTTAGGCTTCTTTTCGTCAACGAGGAGATCGTTAACACACAGTTTATCACCGATTTTTTTACGCCTCAGTTGTTAGTCTTCATCTCTCGACATAGCAGCATGAGCGGAATTCCTACACTCTCAGTTCATACCCCCGGCAACCTCGCTGAGGCGGAGCTCGGCGGAATCTCGAGAAAGATTTCCGTATCCCCAGCGAGCGCGATGAGAGATGCTCTCCTAGAGATGGCAAAAATGAAAGAGGAAATGAAACTAGACTACCAAGTTTCCTACGAGTGTACTCATCACGGTCCGTCCCTAGATGTGCCCACTATGTTTGTGGAGTTGGGTAGTTCGCAGAAACAGTGGAAGGACTTGAGGGCGGCGGAGGCGGTGGCTCACGCTACCATGGCTGCCGTTTCTAAACAGTTAACGTATCCTGCCGCGATGGGTATCGGCGGCCCTCACTACAGCGAAAAATTTACGCGGATCGCGTTAAACACTCCAACCGCTTTCGGGCACATCATTCCAAAGTATGCAATCCCACGAGTAGACTCGGAAATGGTCAGGCAGTGTGTTGAAAGAACTGTTGAAAACGTGGAGTTGGTGATTCTTGACTGGAAGGGGATTAGGGGCGTGGATAAAGCTGAGTTAATGGCAATTTTGGAAGAAATCGGCGTGAGGGTAGAAAGGGTCTAGCGCTCTCGTAGTAGTACGCGCATTGTTAGTGCTCTGGAAATAGGGGTCAAGCAAGCCAAAAAGTGTGATCGTGTGGTTGGTTTATAGGACCACCAGCAGCATTTATTAGATTAGGAACAATTTTGGACAGTCCAATCCGAGCCAGCCACCAGCCATTGACCATCCTCAAATCGTTTTTACCCTCCTCTTGAACCCGCCCTAGGCTAATCTAGAACTTCTTCGTACCGTCATATCAAAAATACATTTTTATAGGAGAAACGCTTGTTTGAAGAGTGCGAACCACTTTGGGACTCGGATCGTTCCTTCAATCGTGTGCGAGACTGCTAAAGCTGGCGAAAAAGCCGGGCAAGGAAGAGCTTTGGCTTTCCATACGGATTTGCCTACTCGGCATTCTCGCAGTAGGGGCAGTTGGGTTCATCATCAAGTTCGTGTCTGGGGTGTTACAAGGGTTTGCACTGTAACAGGAGAGTACGACCATGAAAGAAGAGGAAAAGATTTCTACCGCGATCTTTGCCGTGCGAACCACGGCAGGGCAAGAGAAAAACGTGGCAAACCTTATCGCGGCTAGGACGGAAACCTACAAGCTGCCGATAAAGGCTATTCTGGTACCGGAGATGCTAAAGGGCTACGTGTTCATCGAGGCAGACGGGCCTCATTTCGTCGAGGAGGCGATAGCAGGAATTAAACATGTAAGATCAAGGGTTCCGGGAATCGTAAGTTTTTCGGAGGTGGAGAGGTACATCATTGTAAAGCCCGTGATCGAGGAACTGGACGTCGAAGACCTCGTGGAGGTCGTGGGAGGCCCGTTCAAGGGAATGAGAGCAAAGATCACGAGAATAGACCGAACAAAAGAGGAGGTAACCCTCGAGTTGCTGGAGGCCACCTTCACTCTGCCCATCACCGTCCACGCCGACTACGTGAAGCTCGTCGAGAAGGCGAAGAAGGGAGAAGCTAAATGAGCGAGAAGAAGGTTGTGGAGGCGCTGGTGAGCGGTGGGCAAGCAACCGCTGGACCGCCTTTAGGACCAGCTTTAGGACCCCTCGGCGTTAACGTTCTCGCCATCGTGAACAAAATCAACGAAATCACAAAAAATTACGCGGGCATGAAGGTCCCAGTAAAAATAACGGTAGACCCGGAGACAAAGGAGTTTGAGGTAAGCGTCGGCATACCCACAACCTCCGCGTTGATCGTTAGCGAGTTGGGGGTTGAGAAAGGGTCGGGGACTCCCAAAACCCAAAAAGTGGGAAATCTGTCTATGGAACAGATCGTAAAAATAGCTAAAATTAAACGTGCTGAACTTTTAGCGAGAAACCTAAAGGGAGCTGTTAAAGAAGTTTTAGGAAGTTGCGTAAGTATGGGCGTGACCGTGGAGGAAAAGGACCCTAAGGAGGTTCAAAGCGAGGTCGACGAAGGAAAATACGACGCCTTGCTCGGAAAAGAGGACTAAGCATCTTTTACGATGATCCTTTGAGTTATAGTAACAATACCATTTTTTATAAAATCTTTCAAATGTTTA
>Ga0315314_1001944_pt1 | contig 17523 bp, 18 predicted proteins | sample TDP9_MG_FD_203631 | JGI IMG/M metagenome (GOLD analysis project Ga0315314, IMG submission 203631) | Freshwater sediment microbial communities from Lake Towuti, South Sulawesi, Indonesia - TDP9 | ecosystem: Environmental > Aquatic > Freshwater > Lake > Sediment | place: Indonesia: South Sulawesi...
GTGAATCATGCCCGCCGACGTCGGTGACAAACACCGCTGCAGCGATGACCGTTGTGTACAATCCGGTCTTGTCGCCCTCAGCTGTCTTGGTGACGTTTAGTGATCTGACTATCTTCCCGCTCATTTTGTAGATGTCCTCTCTCTCGTCCCAGTCCTTTTCAGGATCGAAAGGTATTCCCAGGGATGTCGCTAGCATAGTGGCGGCAAGATCCTCAGAGTAATGTCCTGAGACCTCCGCGTTTGCGCCGAAAGCATGATATTCCGACAGATAGCCGTAGTGCGTGTCGTCCGCCGGAACGGCGCAGCCAATCGAGGCAGCGACCATTCTGTTGGGCTCGTTAGTCGAATTCCTCGCCATCACACAGAAAATGATCTGACCTAGCACCAATTCCTTCAGCCCTTCCTCTCTCGGGATGATTTCGCACCCCGGAGGGATGATGCTCGACACCGAAACCAGATTGTACTTCTCAATCCCAGCATCGCGAAGGGCCATCTCGAATGACTGCAGTTCGTACTTGTGTCTGCCAACTCCTTTTGTGAAGAACAGTCTCTTAGGAACTACTCGCATGAGTGTAATTGTTGCTTCAAGTTCTTAAGTCTAGTCCTCGAAGTCCTTTGGACTGCAGAAACGTGCCCGCGAGAATCTTCGTTTGATGATCTGAGGAACATGAAGAGGACTGCTGTTAATCTGTCCGCTTACTGTGTGCGCATCGCTCTTGGACGTGCAGTTCAACAAAAAAGAAAAGAGAGGGGGGAAATGGGAATAGTAGTTGGCTTTAGAAGGGATATATAAGCATTCTTTTGACCTCGCATCCGAGGCCATCGTGCCCTCGGCAAGTTGAAATACTACCTGTGTTCGCAATGCCAGTTCCGCATCTTCAGGTCCGGAGGGAACCTCCTCAGATGGCCTTTCGTCTTGCTCGCAGGTAGTCCACAACGATGCGTTTCTGCCCTTTCCTTAGAATCTCCGAAAGAGTCGCCTGAGATACACCGGTGAGCTTCGCAAGGTCCTTGAGCTTCGTTCTGCGCGGCGTTTCGAAGAACCCGCGCTCGAACGCCATCATTATGATTTCCTCCTGACGGCTGGTGATCACCTCGCGCTCGTCGATCGGCGTGAGCTTTGTGAGTTCCACCTCGCATTTCCTCCTCCTAAGTTTGTCCACAAGCCTCCTGACTTCATCCCTATCGCTCGTCATGATGCGCCAGACGATTGTATCGTCCTTGCGGACGCTCGCAGACACAAGATGGCAGTTGGAGGTAGCCAGAGCTGCGCATGCAAGGCACCTGAAGGTGACGACCTCGCCCATTAGCCTGCCCGACTCCACGAAGTCGAGGTCGAAGGTTTTGACCCAGGGCTCGCCTTTGAGCTCCAACAATATCCTCTCCAGATCGGCCTGAGCGCCTTGAATCTCGACGAGGTCCCGGACACCGTACTTCCCGGCGGGCCGTCTGTTGACTATCTTGAGGGACACATCATGCCTTTTCGGGATCTCAGTAATCCACATCTTCGGGACCTTGATCAGGAGCTCGCCCTCCATCATCCGAACACACACGCCCCGGACAATCACGCCCTGCTCGCATGTGAGCCCTGAGAGACCATCCTCAGGACTTTGTACAGCACCCTGGGGATCTCGTCGAAGGTCGATACCGGATACATGTGCCCCCGGCCGTTCCTGGCCATGCCCTCGCACGTGGACGGCTGGCAGTCGTGGCTCTCAGTCATTATGACGAACAATCGTTTGTAGGCAGCAGCGGCCTCTGTTGGGTCCGCGCCGACAGTGTAGTTCCCGTCTGTTATCATGATCCCGACCTGATTCTTCGCCGACGCGAGCGAGAGCTCCTCCTGCCCCTTTCTCAGAGCCCCCTCGATGTTAGTGTATCCGCCAGCGTGAGCATCCAGAAGGTCGGAAATGAGGTCGTCGAGGCTCTTGAACTGGTTCACGCGCTTCAGGACCGTTGGCCTGTCGTTGAACGTTATCAGAAGGTAGTCAACGGTCTTCAGCCTGAAGGCTAACACAGCAATGGCTGCCGTGGCCATTGCGAGCTTGTCCCCGCTCATCGACAGGCTGGCGTCGAGCATCATGGCGACAGCCAGCTGCTTCGGCTCCCTTTTCTCCACGATCAGGTCCGATGGCTCGATGTGTTCCTTCTCGACTACCCTCTCAAGAGTGGATTCGACGTCGATCTCCGCATCCTCTCCTAGCTTGTACTCAGTTCTCGATATGTACGATGGGAGGGAGACTGGTCCAAGCAGCTCAAGAACATGCTTTATCGTGGCCTTTATCGCAATCCGTTTCGCGAGCTCGACAAGCGTCTGATCCTTGAGCCTGACTCTCAGCTGAGAGTAGTTCTGAGCGATGGACCATCCGACGTCCTCGTTGCTGAGCAGCTCGTAGGATTCGCCCTCCTCAATCACATGGACCAGGTCTGAGATGTCGACCCTCTTGACGCTGGCCTCCTCCACCAGCCTTCGCTTCTCCCTCTCCTTTGCCTTCTCATCCTCGAGAGGTCTCCCCGATTGCGGCGGAGGCAGCGAGAAGCACTCGTTTACAATCTCGTCGACGACCTCGTCGGCAGTCTTCTTCGACTCTTCCCTCATCTCTATCCTCGTCGGCAGGGCCATGTGAGCGGCCTTGCTTATGCCCTCCAGGAGGTCCGACGATAGACTGCTCGCGAGTTGGGCGATGCTCATTGCCGCCCTGACGCTAGCTCCTCTGCGAATATTGGGGTGGTCCCTCGTCCTTCTCGAAATCCACGTCGCGCGGGCTACTACTTCGTCAGAGACGTGGGGGACGTTCTTTCTGACGATTTCCACCTCCTCGACCTCGTTCTGATAGTCCAAGAGCAGAAGCTCGAACCTGTCGGAGAGGGCCTCCGACAACGCCGTTGTGGCGACGAACTCTCTTGGATTCTGGGTGCCGATCACGACGAAGCCCTGCTTCGCCCTGACCGTCCCGATCTTCGGTATCTCGATCGCGCCCTCGTCCATTGCTGGAAGAAGTACGTTCTGAACGCCCTCAGGCATCCGGTTCATCTCGTTTATGAACAGGACTCCTCCTTCCTGCATCGCGCCTGTGAGAGGCCCTGGCGAGAACGCTTCTGGCACATACCCCCTCTCAAGGACTATCGGGGGGTCGAACCAGCCAGAGAGCTTCTGCTCTGTGTACCTCTCGTCACCGTCGACCCTGAAGATCTGTCGCCCCAGGTGCTTCGCTACCGCGACTGCTATGATCGTCTTGCCAACGCCCACTGGCCCCTCTATCATGAGATGTTTTCCAGATCGAACGGCAGCAAGTGCCCTCTCCAACTCCATCGTTCGACCGACAATTCCGTTGTTTCTCTGTATGATCGCGACCTCGTGGGCGATGTCCATGCTATCGAGCCGACCGATGGGATGACGAAGCTGGATATAAATCGTTTCCTAAGAGTCCGCCCCGAACCTATGCTTTCGGCAGAAGGACGTTGAACACGCTCCCCTTCCTGCGGTCGTCCACGACACGGTTCTCAACCCATATCTTGCCACCGTACCTATCCACCAGCGCTTTGACTATGGGTAGGCCCATTCCTGCGCCCTTGGCCTTCTGAGCGACAGGCCTTTCTGCCCTGGGTGACCTCATGAATTCCCTTGAGAAGACCTTGTCCTTGAGGTCGTCAGGTATCCCAATCCCACGGTCTATCACTCGGACCTGGGCGTACCGCTTGCCCTCAAACTCAACCGTCTTGACCTCGACATCGACTACGACTTCCTCGTGCTCGTCGAACTTCATCGAGTTCGTCAGGAGGTTGTAGATCGCTTCGCCAATGAGATTGTCGGCCATGACCCAGACGTCCTGGCCTGGGATGTTGAGCCGAATGTCCACCTTCTTGCCCAGGAAAGCGCTCTTCGCCTCCGTGGCGACGGACTGAATCGACTTCGACAGGTTCGTGGGAACGATCTCCGATTCGGAAGCCTCAAGCATCTGCGCGGAACGCTTGACGTTCCTTATCAGATGGATTATGCTCTTCATGGCCTCTTGGGCCGATGAGAGGTACTTGAACTGCACGGGGGAAAGGCTTGTTGTTCCCATGATTATCTCGAGATATGCATTGACCGGAGTCACGAGATTGCCAACATCATGCGTGAGCAGATCGAGGTACATCTTGACCTGATCCTTCGCCCCGTTCAAATCAGAGAACATCGCTGAGTTCTCGATAGCAATGGCAGCTATGCTCGCGAAGGCCTCCATCGCCTCCATGGTCTCCTTCGTGGGAATCAGCTGGTTGATGGGATAGTCGAGTTGGATGTAGCCTATCATCTTGCCGTCGCGGTCGAAGATGCCGAAGTACAACAAGTCCAGCTCATGCCAGCTCTCGGGTGTCCTCCTCGGAACAGGCACCTTGTCGGGGCTCTCGACGAAAACGAACGCTGAGCCGTTGCCCTGCTTCTCTCCCGGGATGAAGTATCCAGTCCTTGTCACTCGGAATTCCTCCTTGAAATCCTCGACGACTTTCTCCTTCAGGATCCTGCTTCTGCGCACCGCCTTCTCCTCCTCATCTTCGTACCCCGTCAGAGCATGGATGGTCACGCGGTCAGAATCCGGCGAAAACAGGGATACGCTGGTCTTCCTGAAATCGAAAGTGGTCGCCATCGCATCGGAGACCTTCTGAAGGACGACATCAACATCGTCAATGCGAAGAACGCTCTGTATCAATTCGAGGAGCCTCAGTATCCTATCGGTCTTCACTTCATTCTCCTGCAAAAGGTCGTGCATCCGCCTGTAGGTGTCGAAGTTCTCGATGCCCACAGCTGCAATCGTCGCAAACAGTTCCACCTCCTGCACGATCTCTCTGGATGGGAGGTTGCCATCCACAGGGTAATCTGCCTGCAAGTAGCCAATCATCGAACCTCTTCGGTTGAGCAGCGCGAAATACAGCAGATCCAGCTCGTGCCAGGATTTCTCAGACTCGCGCGGCCTAGTGGCGGCCTCTGGATCCCTGACGCCGACGAACCCCGTTGGCGCAGTTGTCTGTTTCTCGGCGGGTATGAAATAGGCGATTCTAGAGATTCTGCAGTCCTCCCGGAAATCCTCAAGGATCTCGTCCTTCTCAAACGCCCACTGAGAGCCGCGTATCTCTTCCTCGACCTCGGGAGGATACCCCGCAAGTGCGTGATCGGTGAAAATGCCTCGCGCATCATCCGCAATGGAGATGCTAACCCTATCAAAGCCGAAGAGCTCACGAACCGACTCGGCGATTTTCTGCAGGAACGCTGACATGTCCTCGACGTTCAACAGATTTGCCGTGAGTTCGTAGATTCTCGAGAGACTCTTCATCCTCTTGTCAGGCGAGAGGGCTTGGCCGGAAGGCAATGTCGGGGGGACTAGAGCCATCAATGAGCGTATTAGATTGGCACATCAATAAATAGACTGTGGAGACACGCAGAATAGTCGTCCGTCCCACCAAGATTTAAGCCCAGCATGTTGTTGCATGTGCCCGATACAATGAAGGTTCATATTACTGCGGACATGGAAGGCGTTGCCACACTGAGCCATGACGTGCAGACCGACTACAAGGGCTCCGACTACCCGAGGATGCGCGAGATAATGACTGGTGAGGTGCAAGCTGCCATAGAGGGTGCGAAGGCGGGAGGCGCCGATCAGATCGTTGTCTGCGACGCACACGACACGGGCAGGAACCTGCTCGTCGAACAACTAGACGACGACGTGACGGTGATTCAAGGATCTCCCTACGAGCTCGGCATGATGGCAGGCCTTGACGAGAGCTTCGACGCATCGTTCCAGATAGGCTATCACTCCATGAGACACACGCACGCAGGCGTAATCGGGCACACTTACACGTTCACAATCGCTGAGTTGAGATTCAACGGCACGCTCATTGGCGAATCTGGTCTGAGCGCAGCTATCGCAGGACACTTCGGGGTCCCAATTGTGCTGGTATCGGGCGATCTGCATGCAGTCAGACAGGCCCAGAGCCTTGTGAAGAACATCGTTGGAGTGCCTACGAAAGAGGGGGTGGGCATATACGCAGTTCGTTCCTTGACCCCCCGACGTGCACGGGAACTCATCAGGCTGGGAGCCAAGGAAGCGCTTGAGAAGAGGAACGAGATTAAGCCATACGTGGTGAAGAAACCAGTACTGATGGAAGTGGGCTTCGAGAGGCCGCTGATGGCGGAGTATGCAGCCCAGATACCTTTCGTCAAGCGAAGGGACATCAAGTCCGTGTCATTCAAAGCCAAGGACGTTATTGAGGCCCTCCACGCATTCGAGACCATGTACAGAGTGGCCCAGTATGCCAAAGACCAAGGGCCAATCTGACAGGATCATTCCGAGGAATCCGCCTGCGGAGTGCAATCAATCCGTCCCCAGGCGAGAGCCGACAAGTCTGCTGAGCTACTGAATCCTTCAAATCCAATGAGAGCATTCGCTGTCTTATCATCTCTCCGGTCGATCGAATGAGCAGAGTGAAGGTCGAAGTCCGTCCCTTGCACACACAGGAACTCCGTCTGATCCCGGGACTGTGGGCGAGAGCAGGTCTGTCTTTCCGACCAAGGGGCAGAGACAGCCTCACGAGATTGAGAAGACAGTTGCAGGCCGCGCCAGATCTCTTCGTGGGAGCGTTCATTGCGGACAAGCTGGTTGGAGTGGCAATAGCTAGCGACGATGGCAGGAAGGGGTGGATCAACCGACTTGCCGTCCTGCCGGAAGCGAGACGGAAAGGCATCGCAACCAAGATGATCCGTGAATGTGAGAGGGCGCTCGAGAGGAGAGGACACAAGCTCTTCAGCGTTCTGATAGAGGACTACAACCGACCGTCGATGAAGCTCTTCGAGAATGCTGGGTACAGGCGAGAAAAGGACATCATTTACTACACGAAGCGCGTGGTCAAATCCTATTGAGATTCTTCATCAACCGAGTTCGAAAGCAGCCACTCCGAAGATCCTTCGTATGTCTTTTTCGTACCGCCCTTTGCCCCGCACCATCAGGGCGGTGTTCCATACTCGGTTTTTCACGAGAGTCTCGCAGATCGAGAGAGCTACTGGGTTGTCCGAAAAGACTCCGAGAAAGACTCCGTTTGGACCGACAGCGTCGAAGAATGCTCTCAGAGGGGCCTCCACCTCCGCTCGATTATCAGACGGACCTACCCACGGGCCGAGATCGAAACCGACCGGTGTCTTCCTGCCAAACGCGAAGCTGGCAATCCTTCCATTGCGAACGAGTTTGAAGCAATGCTCGGGGAATTCGCGATGGAGCATCTCGAGAATCCGAGATCTATCATCCCCGAACAACTCCCTGTCAATCGATATCACGTCAGCTAGATCTTCAGGCCTGATAAGCTCGCACGAGCATCCGGGAAGTGGCTCGGGCCCGGGGCTCGCATGCACATTCATGCAGAGAACGTTCCTAGACGTTCTGAAGCCGAACCGCTCGTAGATCCCAGTGCCTTCAGGGGTCGCATATAGCAGCATTGATTCCACCCCAACGCCCTCGAGGTACTCGACCGCGGCTGTCACCAACGACTGGCCGACCTTCCTTCCTCGGCCCTCTTTGGAGACGACAAGGTGGCCAACGACACCTGTCTTGCCATAGCTCACGCATGTGACGATGCCGAGGGGCCTCTTGTCCTCGTAGATGAAACTGCCTTCTGGATCGAGTTTGAGCATTCGCTCGAGCTCAACATGAGTGTATCCCCAACCTTCTTGGTCTATCAGCCAAATGGCGAAGTCAATGTCATCTCGGCCCATGTTCCGGATAGGCAATCTGTCACCGCCGCAGTCCGCAGGCTGGCGGATGCGCAAAGCAGTATTTCAGCCATCCTGAAGATGGCTGCCAATGGTAGGCTGAAGGGTCTACAGAATGTAGACCGTGACTTCCTCGCCCTTTTCGAGCAGGTCCACATCTGATGGTATGATGACATAACCATCCGCGAAGGCCATGCTCGTTATTGCCCCGGACTCCTTGAATGCAGGGTGTGCGAAGCTGTCTTCCAGGCGGACGGTCAGGAACTGAGTCCTGCCAGTTGCGGACACGACCCTTCTTGCCATTCTGGCTCTCAGGGACACCGGCTCTTTCTGCGGCAACCGCGCCATCTTCCTCAGGACTGGCGCGAGCAGAATGTATGCATTAGAGAGACATGCGGTGGGATATCCGGGCATTCCAAAGACGAGCTGCCTGCCGAGGACGCCGAACAGCGTGGGTTTTCCAGGTTTGATGGCCACTCCGTGGAATACTACCTTACCATTCTTCTTAAGGACATCCAGCATCACGTCTCGCTCGCCGACCGAGCTGCCGCCTGAGAACACCAGCATATCACAATCATCGTTATCCTTCACGACGCGTTCGAGATCGTTCAGGGAATCGCTGACGATCTTGAGCATGCGCACGTCCCCTCCGTTTGCCCAGACTACGCTAGATAGCGTGTAGCTGTTGACATTGTAAACCTGGCCCGGGCGCAACCTCTCGCCAATCTCAGCAATCTCATCGCCCGTGGGCACGACAGCGACTAATGGCTTCGAGAAAACCCTGACTGTCTTCTTGCCCACAGCTGCCAATGCGCCTATCTTGCTCGGGTTCAGGAGTTCTCCTCTCGAGATCACCTTCGACCCCAGGGCGATATCCTCGCCCTTCTTCGAGACGTTCTGACCCGGGTAGACCGACTCTGTAATAAGGACCCGGTCTCCCTGAAGCTCAGTGTCCTCAACCATGACAACGGCATCGGCGCCCCTGGGCAACATTGCTCCTGTAGCTATCTCTACGCAATCTCCCTTGGAGAGGGGCCTCTTCGGCGTCAACCCCGCAAACACCACCCCTCTTCTCATGAGCTTCATGGGCTTGAGCTTGGATGCGCCAAATGTGTCGCGCGCTCTCACTGCATAGCCATCCATCGCGGATCTCGTAAAAGGTGGGACGTTTAGGTCGGAGACCACGTCCTCGGCGGAAACCCTTCCTGCAGACTGCAGGATATGCACGCGCTCAGAACGATTGATCTGGGAAACATGGGCCAGCGCGAGTGATAGCGCCTCGTCCAACTGAATGAGACGCTTAAGCGGCCTCATCTCCGCAGCTCCCAGACTATGTGACCGAGTTCAGGACCTATCAGTTTGGATGTCGCGAGCCTGACAGCTTTCTCGGAACCAGGCAGACAGAAAACCACTTTCCCTTCGGTCACGAACCCGGCTGCCCTGGACATCATGGCTGCGCTTCCGATCTCCTGGTAGCTGAGTATCCTGAAGATCTCGCCAAAACCGGGTATTTCCTTTTCGATGAAGTGGGAAACCGCTTCAAGCGACACGTCGCGCTTCGAGACACCGGTTCCACCATTCATGATCACAGCCTGAACCTCCGAGTCCTCGACGAGCTCTCGGAGCGCTTTCTGTATCTCCTGCACATCGTTTCTCACGATAAGGCGTCTGAGCGACTGGTGGCCCGCTCTGCTCATCAGCTCGATGATGGCGTTCCCTGAGAGATCTTCTTTCTCCGTCCTCGTATCGCTGACAGTTATCACCGCGAACTTGACAGTCTTCGGCGCCTTGCCCCTGTGCTCATCGACTCCCACGTGCCCGACCTCCTTTGGTCTTGCTGACCACCTTCACGCCAGAGATGACAGTTTCAGGATACTGACCGCGAGAGTCTTTCTCCAGATACTTCACCATATCCCAGACGTTCAGCAGGGCGGCAGCGACTCCTACAAGCGCCTCCATCTCTACACCGGTCTTGTAGTCAGCAGTCACAGTGCATCTTGCGAGCACTTTGTCTCCCTCCGGCAGGACATCCAACTCTATGGAAGTCAGGGGAACCTGATGGCAGAGAGGAAGTATCGTTGAAGTACTTTTGGCAGCCTGAATCCCCGTGAGCTTCGAGGCAGAGATGACATCGCCCTTCTTGACCCCTCCACGTGCAATGGCTTTGACGGTCGACTGCTTGAGGGCAATGAAACCCTCTGCGGTCGCCACACGTCTGACAACATCCTTGTCGCTGACATCAACCATCCTCGCCACGGAATCAGGCCTCTTGTTCCACCCATCTCTCGCTGCCAGGACCAATCTCCTTCTTCCAGATGGGCGTGCTCTTCTTCAGCTGGTCTATCAAGAACCTGCACGCAGCAAACGCATCGCTTCTATGAGGCGCGCTCACTGCGACGAGGACGATAGCATCGCCAACTTTGAGTCTGCCAATTCTATGGACAACGGATATCCTGAGCACGTCATACTTCTTGCTCGCGAGCTTCGCTATCCTCTCGAGGTCCGCCCTTGCCATATCTTCCGCGGCCTCGAGCTCCAACCTGGAAACTCGCATGCCGTGCGACCTGTCACGAACAGTGCCGACAAAGATAACCGTGCCTCCGGCTGATTCGTCAGCAACTGCCGCGAGCATCTTTGCGATAGAGATTCGTCCATGGACAATCTTCACATTGATTCTCGTGATTATTCACCTCCAATAGGGTCTTCTGTTCTCCGCCGCTCTCACGAAGAGCTCGCGAAGCTCCCGATCGGATGCGCCATTTCTCAGAGGGGTCAGAACGTCGACCTCCCCCGAAGGGTCCAGAAGACAGGGCTTGAGCCGTCCATCACTGGACATCCGGATTCTGGTGCAGTTGGAGCAGAATTCGGTGTTGTGCATCGGCCTCACAACCTCGACTGTGACGTACCCACCATTCGCGCCAATCCGGTATTTCCTGCGCCTATGGAGTTCATTGAAGGATGTCGAGACAGCTCGCTGAGCGAGCATCTCCTCAAGGGGCTTCAGAGAGCAGTACCGCTTGGCGAAGTAGCACCCGTTTGAGGCCTCGCGGTCTGTCTCATATTCTATGAGCTGCAGAACAGCGCCTGCCTTCGCACAGAACTCCATCATCAGTTCGATCTCCTCTTCGTTCTCGTCCTTGAATACAACCATGTTGACCTTCACCGGATTGAGTGCAGCTTCGATTGCAGCTTTGATGCCGGCCCTGATCTCCTCGACGCAATCCACGCCGCACAGGCGAGCGTAGCGATCCCTATTCAGAGAATGAAGGCTCACGTTGACCCTGTTCAGCCCGGCAAACTTCAGTGCTGAGGCCATGGATGCGAGGTGCGATCCGTTGGTCGTCAGGGACACCTCTCTGACGATGGGGGATATCCGAGCGACTATCTCCAGGATATCGTCTCTAATCAATGGCTCACCGCCGGTCAACTTGACCTTTCTAACGCCAAGAGAAGAAGCTACGGACACGAGCCGTCCCATCTCAGCGGGCGACATCTCTTCTCGCGACGGCGCTTGGCCTTCTCTGTGACAATGGTTACACGTGAAATCACATCTCTGAGTCACGGAGAGCCTCAGGCTCCTCACCTCTCTTCCGTACGGGTCTGTGAGCAATGAATGGCCCGCGTGCATCTCCACTGACCGAATCGACATGCTCGAGGAGGCATAACGCCTTTGCCGTATAAGAATTACCCCGTTCGATTGTGTTGGCCAGGCGAACCGAAACGTCTCGACATGTTTTCATAAGACTTTACGAATACGAGCCAGTGGGATTACACAGCCGAGGGATGGGGTTGCACGAGGAGAGGCGAGACTGCGTCGACTCCACGGGTGGACGCAGCAATATCAAGATTCTCCCTGTCGATGACATGCTCGACATTCTGTGGTTGATATCAAAGGTCGAGCCGTTGGAGGAACTGATGCAGAAGGTGGTCGACACCATTGCCGAAGCCTTCAACATGAAGTGCGTGGTTCTGGGCGCACTGGACGAGAAGACCGGAATTTTCTATCCAAAAGCGCTGCACGGGTACGCAGCAGACCAGGCAATTGCCATCAAGAAAACTGGCTACACGCTCGAAAGGATGAAGGGAGATCTAGGAGAGCAGTTCCGAATAGGCCGCAGGTGCTACTACATTCGTGCAGAGGATCAGAGTGTCTGGCACGATGATGACGACATCTACATACTCGACCCTGAGAAGACGGGCGCGGCTCGCGAATCTCCCTCGGATTGGCATGAGCGAGACTACATCGACTTCGTGATGACCGATCGGCTGGGGAACTGGATAGGCTGGCTGGAAATCGACCAGCCAGCGGATGACAAAGTCCCGCCGAAGGACGTGCTCGACCGGATTCAGATACTGTCAGATCTCACGGGCATCGCAATCGAGAACGCCAAGATGTACGAAGAAGCGATAGGCGCAATGAAGGATGCCCAGGGCTATCTCGATCTCATTGTGCATGATATCGGAAACATGGTCGACCCCCTTATCTACTATGCGAACTTGCTAGCATTTGTGAGTGGTCTGGACGCACGTGGTATGGCTGATGCCAAAAACGTGATCTCGGCGGCGAAGTCCATCAGGGTTCTTGTGGACAATGTCAGAAGGCTAGCAGAACTGAAGGACTCCGAACCGATTGCACTTGAGAGAGTTGATATCAAGGCGGTTCTCCACGACTGCATTTCAGCTGTGAAAAGGGACTTTCCTTCGAGAGATATCGTCATCAACTTCGAATGCCCAGACGTTGTGGGCCCGATTCTGGCGGATGACCTTGTCCGCGACCTGTTCATGAATCTGCTGAACAACGCGGTGAAATACAGTCCGGAGAAGCAGGTTGAGGTGGGCCTGAAAGTGATAGAGGGACACAGTGCATATACGATAAGAATTGAGGACCACGGTCAGGGCATACCCGACGTCAAGAAGGAACAGATATTCGAGAGATTCACCCCGCGTCCTGAGGGGTTTGACGGAACTGGCCTAGGTCTCTCCGTTGTGAGCCTGTTGGTGAAGAGGTACAACGGTCTCATCAGTGTCCGAGACCGGATCGCAGGAGATTGGACGCAGGGGACTTGCTTCGATGTATCGCTCCCGAAGCTTCTCAGTAGCGAGTCTAGAACCAGAATTGGCGATTATGGCAGCGCAGACATGTTCTCCGATTCGGGATCTTCCCAAGGTCAGCCAGACCGAAAGGAATAAGAATTGTTCATCGTCTCACCGTCACAGATGCCACGAGATGAGGACAGCCTGACTCTGAGCGAAACCCGGGATTTCGACTCGATCCGAGCCCTCTCGCTCAGGTCCGGTCTGGAAGACGGGTCTTTCGAACATATAGTGAAAGCGTACGGCTTCTTCTCGGGCGATCGAATGGTTGGCTGCGTTGCGTTGAAGGTTGAGAAGCGCATCTATTCAGTGGATTGGCTTGCCGTTGAATCGGAGATGCGAAGGAACGGGCTTGGCTCAGCTCTTGTGAAGAAGATAGAGGAGGAGGCAAAGACAAGGGGATGCCGAAGGCTTTGGACGGTCGCGCGCGCGCCTGAGTTCTTTCGGAAGTTGGGATTTCAAATCCCAACATCTGATGATTCGGCCGGGCCCTCGATGGGCCATTGTCAGCGTTGTCCACAATACAAGAAGTCGTGCTTCCCCGCCATCCTCGTCAAGAGCCTGTGAGTTCGACAGATATAAGTACCTTCGATTTCTCGGAAGCCATGCAAGGCAGGCTAGGCTATGACCGTGAGCGAGAAGAGAATCAAACAGTGCGCCATAAGCATAGTGCAGTCCTCGAATCTCAAGAAAGGTGACGGTGTGGTCGTGAAAGGAGGAGCACATACGATGGCGCTCTTGGAGGAGGTTGCGCTCGAATGCCTCAGGAAGGGAGCTACTGCATCCATTCTAGTTTCGACCGACAGGCTCGCAAAGAGCATCTATGATGAAATCCCAGCTTCCACCCTCTCAACCACCCCAAAACAGTATCTTGGAATGGTGAAGGCATGCGACATGCTGATCTCTATCGAAGAGCTGGACGACCCATCGATTGCGGAACGATTCCCCAGGAACAAGCTCCAGGCTAGACAGAAGGCGATGTTGCCGCTGTACGATGTGCTTTACCATCCACGTGATGGGAAGAAGTGGCTCTATGCTGGATGGCCAACGCGTTCCGCTGCGAGAAGTTTCGGTGTGAAATACGATGAGCTCGAGGATATCGTGATCGGCGGGATATCGGTGGCACCAGAGTTCCTGAGGCGCATGGGCAAGAGACTCAATTCGAAGCTGGAGGATGCTTCCTGGATCCACGTCTGGGACAACAAGGGCACTGATCTCAGAGTGAAGGTTGAAGGACGAAGACGTAGTATAGATGACGGGTTCATCAGCGATGAGGACTTCAGGGTGGGCGACCGCGGGAGCAATCTTCCTGCGGGCGAGCTGTTCATCGCTCCGCATGAGACTGTTGGCAGCGGGACATTGTACTGTCCCGTCACTCGCGACAGGATGTCCGATAAGGTCATCAAGGACGTCCACCTCGTATTCAAGAACGGCGTCATACAGCTGGACAAGACAACTGCCAGCAAGAACGGGGACGTTTTGGCATCCAGTTTCAGAGAGTGCGAGCAGGTAGACAGGACCAAATACAGTCCCGTCAGGACTAAGAACATTGCCGAGCTGGGCATTGGCTTCAACCCGAGAATCAAGAGAGCAATCGGCTACATCCTCCCCGACGAGAAGGTCACGGGCACAGTGCACCTCGCATTCGGCTCAAATCGTAGCTATGGTGGAACTTCCGAATCGACATTGCACTGGGATTTTGTCAGCGCCCCTGGCGTCAGTATTGAGGCCGAACTGGCCGATGACAGTACGGTCCAGATCATGAGGAATGGCAGGTTTCTGTAGCTGTTCTCCAAGCTAGCTGCAGAGCATCCTCCCGGCCTTGCGCGCGCGCTCGAGAGCATCGTTCTTCCTCGGCCCAACATCAGGATCATCAGTGTTGCTCAATAGGACTTCTCCGATGTATTCATAGTCAATCGCGGAGAAGAATGCTTTCGCAACGTGAATGGCGGGTTCGAAGACCAATGTCTTCGGGCCGCCTGCACACGATACAAAAAGCCCCTTGGGACGTCTTCGTCCCTCGTAGGCCCGTTTCTTGAGCACGAAACGCTCCACCCAGAAGCACTGGCATCGATCTATCATCGCCTTCGTCTGCGCAGTGACACTCATGAAAAAGATTGGGGAAGCCAGAACAATAGCATCGACTTCTCGGATTTTGGCGTAGATCATCTTCATGTCATCATCACTATGTGCACAGACCGCTCCCTGGTCGCATGCACGGCATTCACGACATGGGTGTATGTTCATCTTTGCCAGGTCGAATCGATCGGCAGCCGCGCCTCCCAGCCTCGCGCCTTCCAAAACCGCCTCCAGAAGATCGGCAGTGTTGCCCTTCACGCAGGGACTGCCGAGTAACCCGAGGACCCTCATCGCCATCTGTGCAGCTCCTGACACAAGTCCGACTCCAGCAAATGCCCATTGCTTATTTGTACTTGCTGTGAACTGGGCGCAAGATTAATCCAGCATGCACGGAATCCCCCTCAGGCCTGATTGACTTGAAGAAGAGATTCGCAGGAAAGGGAATTATTGTCACGGGTGGCGCCTCAGGCATTGGCAAGGCCACTGTAGAGAGATTCCTGGAGGAAGGAGCAAGAGTGGCGATCGTGGATGTGTCTGAGAAGAACGGTGAGAGGGCCGTCGAGGAGATGAAGAAGAAGGGACACAGCCCTGTGCTTCTTGTTGGAGATGTCACCAACTCCCTGGACGTCCGTCGAATGGTTAAGCTTGCACTTGCCAGGCTGAGAAGAATCGACGTCCTCTTCAACAACGCTGGAATTCTTGTCGAAGGCACCGTAGAGCAGGTTTCGGAGGAGGACTGGGACAGAATCATGGCCGTCAACGTCAAGGGTGTGTTCCTGATGACGAAGGAGGTAATCCCGATCATGCTGAGGCAGAAGAAAGGGGTGATTGTGAACAACGCATCGTGCAGCGGGCTCGTCGGTGACAGGGGCGCAATCGCATACAACGCTTCCAAAGGTGCCGTCGTCCTGATGACGAAATGCCTTGCCCTTGACTACGCGAGAAAGAACATCAGGGTGAACTGTGTGTGCCCAGGAGAGATCGAGACCCCCATGTTCCTGCAGGAGGCCAGGTCCAGGGGGATTACCCCCGAGGAGCACAGAGAAGCGCTGCGCGAGTACCATCCGATAGGCCGCCTTGGCAGACCGAGAGAGGTGGCCGACGCTGTGCTCTTCCTCGCATCCGATGACGCCAGTTTCATCACCGGGACCGCGTTCTCTGTCGATGGCGGCTATACTTGTCAGTGAGGCTGTCGGGCCTCGCAAGCTCTACTTCGACAACTGCTCCGGTTGTCACCATCTTCAGAGGAGATAGATCTCCTTCCACGCGACCCATTACATTGCATGGGCTATAGGCACGCGGTTCCTGATCGGTGCTGACAGGTGTTGGGCCGAAGAATACCGCAATGGCATCGCCGTCTGGCCAATAGGCCACATCTCCTATCTTCATGTCCTGTCGCGCGTCGTTTTCCAAATCTGAATGGAACGGTGCTTCGAAGTATACCTCATCGCCCCATCTGCTCCCTCCCGATCTGAACGGAAGAGAACTCAGGAGTCTTCTGACGGTGGGAGTCGCCTCTTCTCGCAGCCGAACAACAATCTCGCACCGTTCGTCAATTCTGATGCGTATCCTCGTCATATTAACCACTCATCACACATGATCCTCTGGTTGCATATCCCTGTCGTTCGACAAGGGTCACCCCCTACTGGCTCTCATCTGTCCGTTCGGCCTAAAGATTTAAGGGCGTTCAGAGCATTAGACAGCTGCGTACGACGCGGAGGCCCGGCCCAATCCGAAGTGGCTAACACGGGACCAGAAGCAAAAGGGAGGAGATAGACTGGCATCACAGAAATTGAAGGATTTGTTGAACGTGGCAATTGCCCGTGAGATTCAGGTATCCATCCAGTACATGTGGCAACATGTGCAATGGATGGGAGTCGAACACTTTGCGGTGAGCGACAAGTTGAAAGAGATCGCCGTCCAGGAGATGAAGCACGCTGAGAAGATCGCCGAGAGACTATGGTATCTCGAGGGCGTGCCAACAACGAAGCCGTCTCCGATCAATGTTGGCAGCAATCTCTGGGAGATGGTTGACCTCGACATCAAGGCGGAAGAGGAGGCCATAGAACTCTACAAGAAGATAGAAGATGTCGCTGACGCCGAGAAGGATCCGACCACGAGGTTCATTTTCGAGTCCATCCTGGAGGACGAAGAGGATCACCACGACTTCTTCACATCGCTCAAGGAGAAGGGAAGGAAGTCGAAGTAGAGGTTTTCCTGCTGTTGCGCGCCGAACACGAAACGCTGCGCCGTAGTCCGTGCGATTGAGTACTGATCATCAGCAGCCGATGCCACAGTAACCGTGGACAACTGGAGCGATCCTCGGCGCTGAGCCCTTAAGCCCTGGGCTTCTTCCGTCCAAATAGCTTTCGCTTGATGGCTTTGATCTTCTGGCGCTGGATCGCCTCAGTCGGGTTGAGTTTCTTTGGGCAGACCTCCACGCAGTTGAACTGCGTGTGACATCTCCAGACGCCATTCTCGCTTTCGATGATATCCAACCGCTCATCGGGAACCGCGTCCCTCGTATCCACCAAGAACCTGTAGGACTTGAGCAGCGCGGCGGGACCAAGGTACGACGAGCTCGTCCAGGCCATGGTACAGGCGCTCGTGCA
>Ga0315314_1001945_pt1 | contig 17519 bp, 16 predicted proteins | sample TDP9_MG_FD_203631 | JGI IMG/M metagenome (GOLD analysis project Ga0315314, IMG submission 203631) | Freshwater sediment microbial communities from Lake Towuti, South Sulawesi, Indonesia - TDP9 | ecosystem: Environmental > Aquatic > Freshwater > Lake > Sediment | place: Indonesia: South Sulawesi...
CTTCAAAATAGCCTAGAGAACGGGCTCGGCACCCTCCACAGACGCATTTATACTTGCACTCGCTACAGGCCCCCTTAAGCCCATCTCTGTTTCTGAAAGCGCTGAAGATTCGGTTCCTATTCCAAATCTGTAGAAATCTCTGTTCACGAAGGTTTCCGATAGGGATACTCAATGGTAGAATCAAGCAACTTCATGCCTACTGAGAAACCGAGGTTCGACCATGACCGATCGAGAAGGTTTAAAGCTAAGTCAATTCGAACCTAGAAAGATTGACGTCTAGGAAAGAGGCGTTCTAAATGCTGAGAGCAATGCAAGTTTTCATTCTGAGCGCCATGGTACTATTTCTTCCAGTTGCTATAGCCAGCTCATCCTCGATGCAAGTCTCTGGCGGATTGTCCGGTGAACAACAGATCGGAACGACTGTCTACTATGTGTTTCATTTCCAAAACGATGGAGAGAGTGAAGCGACCGTAAGAGTAGAGCCGGCAGAGACCTATCTCACTTTTCAATATATTCCGGTTACAGGGAGCTACTATATAGTAAACAAGACGGACATGGTTACAAGGTTCTTTGTAGACTTCAAGATCGACGGTTCAAGTACCGACTGGAACACCTTAGTTGGAGAAGGGTTCATTCTGCAGCCGAAAAAACCCTTGAATCTACAGTTGGGTTTCCACATTCCGGAAAGTTTCAGGCTCATACCATCTCATTTGCAATACAGATTCTATGGAGGAGAGAAACTCTTGATGCGTCTCGGTTTCAAGTACGACGGAAATCTTGGCTTCCACGACTCTTCTATCAAGGTAAAGGCACCTGAGCCGGAGTTCGATGTCACCATATCTCCGAAAACCGATTTCAGGATAGACAAGGCAGTGGAGGACGGGATTGAGTTGACTGCAAATGTGAGCGCTAGCATTCCTACAGTCTACGACGTAGAATACGAATGGTCCTGTACAGGGGGTCTCCTAAATTCGACGAACACGAGAACGGTCAAATGGTCGGCAGCGAATCTGTCTGAAGGAAGCTACATCATAAGCTGTGAGGTCAAAGTTAGGTACTTCTATGAGAGTGGCGTGAAGACTATAGTTAAGAGCGCATCTGCAAAAGTAGAAGTTGTTTCGATATCTAATGCTTGGACTCAGTTTCTCCCATTAGGTCTGGGAATCATTGTGGCCATTCTTCTCGTGGGATGCAAAGCATACCTGGCACCTTCAGCAAGACGTGCTTCCAGCCTATGAGAAAAGGGAATAAAAGCCTTCTCTTCAATTCTACCATAGATCGATTGAAAGAATTTCTGTCGTGTCGTTGCTTTACGTCGCATACAGAACCGTCAATAATATTTTCGGCTTCAAAATATTCCTATTGGAATCGGAAGCTATGCGTCAATTTACATAAAAACAGGGGGAGGGGGGTCTCGGAGGCTGATTTCAAAGCATTAGCGTAACTTCTTTCAATTCTACCTTAGACCGATTGAAACACTTCAAGAGAATACTAATGCTTCTCCTAAAGACGCTTCCCCGCGGGCTGGATCCCTCTATCGTTTGCTACGTTTAGAAACAAGGTACGCCGCAAGTAGCACGCATAACGCTAGGGCCACGACTCCCAGAATTTCGTATTCCATCTGCACTATCAAGTTGCCAATCCATGCGAGAAGGAAGCACCTTGGAATCGATCCGAGCAATGTGAAGAAGGTAAAGGGCATCCACTTCATCCTTAGAATTCCTGCTGTTATTGAGAAGACTTTGTAGGGAACGAATGGGATGAGCCTGCTCAAAAGGACAGTCCAATCTCCCCATCTATTGAACCATCGCTCAGCTCCTGAAAGTCTGCTTTCGTTAAGCAGCAGATACTTGCCGTATCTGTACACTAAAGGTCTGCCGCCATACTTACCAATAAGATATCCAATCCACGCTCCAATAGTGGAGCCTACTCCACCGAACAAGGCTATCGATAGAGGATCGATCCCAGCCAAGCCAGCCGTTATCAAAACCGCTTCAGACGGAATGGGAATGACACTCGATTCCAAAATCATTCCGATAAGGACGCCATAGGGGCCGAGTTCTGCGATGAGCGAAAGCACCATCTCGCTAAGATATGTGAATGGATCCATTTTTCTCCGCGTCTCTACGATTTTTCACTGATTCAGGCGTTAACATCCGATGCCATATGTAACTTCTCCGACCAGTTCTCGCTCTGTCGTCCGCTAGTGTCACTTGTACACTTCCGCCTCTGCCCATAGGTATTCAAAGTAGTCTCTCGCGAATCTTGCGAGTCCAGGATGGTCAGCCCATATAGCCAGCGCAGCTGCTTCCTCTACATGTCCAGCAAGAACTAGCATAACTTCTTTCGAATCTGAGACTATCCCGCCGCCGAACATTTGATCCCTAACCCTAATCTCACCGATTCCCAGGAAATCTTTCAACGTATCTATGTTCGCAGCTCGCGTAGTCATCAGCGAAATCTTGACCCCTCTTTCCTTTAGATGAGTCAATGTCACGAACAGTATCTTTATGGCCTGTACAGGGATTTCGGGCACAGCAATGAGGATTTCTTTTCTAGATCTTTCAAGCATCTCCTGTATCTTCGAGAGAACATTGTATTGGCCTCGTACGATCCAGATGTCAGGCCTTTCGTGAACCTCTTTCTTTTCATAGATTGGCTGTAGCTCGTTGAGTATCTGCGATTCATTTCGGCTGAAGGTGTCTTCAAGTCGCAATTTGATCGTGTCGAGAGCGACGGATGGGGGCTTTGGATAGTATTTTGATGGTCTCCCCCGTTCTGTTTCGATCCAGCCTTTGCTTTCAAGATTTCCGAGAACCTCGTAGATTTTTGAGTATGGAACATGAGCGCTTTGGCTTATCCGACCTGCAGGCATCGGGCCTAGCTCTAGTAGAGAAGTGTAGGCTTGAGCCTCATAGTTCGTCAGTCCAAGTTCCCGCATAGCTCTCTTGGTTTTCTCGCTGACGGTCATTTTGCTTCTACCACTTTTCACCAGATGATTAGTGCGAAAATATTCTTATACCGCGATTCTTGAACTTAAACAATACCTACGACCGCCAGTGGTGTCAAAGCGGTTGACTAGATTCTTGCAGAAGACGGAGAGCCTCTGCCCAGAATGCCTCAAGATACTTCCCGCGGAAATCTTCGAGAGAGACAGTAAGGTTTGGATCAAAAGGGTGTGCCCAGATCACGGCATGATCGAGGAATTGTACTGGGGCTCCTTTGAGATGTACGAGAAAGCTAGAAAATTCGCATACGATGGGAAGGGGATCGAAAACCCGTACATCCACAAGGATAACCCCGTATGCCCGAAGGATTGCGGCTTATGTAGAATACACATGTCCCATTCTGCGCTGACGAATATCGTCGTCACAAATCGGTGCGACTTGAACTGTTGGTACTGCTTCTTTTTCGCTGAGAAAGCAGGCTACGTCTACGAGCCCAGCTTGAAGCAACTAAGAGAGATGTTCCGGACGATCAGAGCTGAGAGGCCAGTGCCCTGTAATGCAATACAGTTGACTGGAGGTGAACCTTGCTTGAGAGACGATATAGTGGAGATAATCAAGATAGCTAGAGAGGAGGAGATCGACCACGTCCAACTCAACACTGACGGGATAAGACTTGCCATCAGCTCGGATCTCGTTAGGCAAGTTAGAGAAGCAGGTGTGAACACGATCTACTTAAGCTTCGACGGTGTCACTGCGAAGACAAACCCGAAGAACCATCGGGAGATTCCTGCGATCTTGGAAAATTGCAGGAGTGCAAGCGTCGGCATAGTTCTGGTTCCAACAGTAATCAAGACGATTAATGATCATGAAGTTGGGGAAATCGTCAGGTTTTCTTCTAAGAACATAGACGTAATAAGAGGAATAAACTACCAGCCTGTGTCGCTCGTAGGAAGGATGCCTCAAGCTGAGAGAGAAAGATTCCGTATTACTATACCTGAGACTATTCAAAGGATTGAGGAACAGACTGGAGGCGAAATAGCGAAGGAGGATTTCTATCCTGTTCCATCGATTGTCCCTTTCGGTCACTTCGTTGAGGCGCTGACAGGCGAGGTTGAGTACGAGTTGTCTGCGCACTTCGCTTGCGGTATGGCTACCTACGTCTTCAAGGACAAAGACAGGTTAATACCGATAACTCGTTTCGTAGATGTGGAAGGACTGCTAGAGTACCTTGAAGAAAAAGCGCAGGAGCTGAAGTCAGGCAAGAGCAGGTACGTGGTCGGAGCAAAGCTTCTCTACAAAATAGGAAGTTTCATCGATAAAAAGAAGCAGCCGAAATGGCTCAGCCTCTCGAAGATAATCTCGAATGCACTTTTGAAACATGATTATCAGGCTCTGGGCGTATTTCATCACAAGTCTCTCTTCATAGGTATGATGCATTTTCAAGACTTGTACAACTATGATGTCGAGAGGGTCAAGAGATGCGACATTCACTACGCTACGCCGGACGGCAGAATAATCCCGTTCTGTGCATTCAATGTAATTCCGGAATGGTATAGAGACAAGATCCAGAGAGAATACGGGGTCTCGGTGGAGGAGTGGGAGAAAAAGACTGGTAAGAAACTTGCTAATGACTTCTACAGGAGAATGCCCGCTCCACCAGAAACCTTAGGAAAGAGGTAGACGGGTAAGAAATCGACATCAATCCTCCTACCGGCTAATCTCCCGACCCAAGGAAGCGGTCATGAGCGTCTAGAGAGAAGCCCTCTTCAGAGAGGTAGAAGACCTGCCCCTCAATGTCAACGATGAGTCTCTCAGGGTCATGGCTCGATTACCAAGATCATAAGACCTAGGGTTGTTGACCGCAATCGAGTTGCTCCGACACGACCGAAGTACATGTCATCTAGCAATCGAAACGCGAAAAACAATCCTTTAATTTGCTCTCTCCAAATTGAATACTCAAGGCGATTGTATGCCTTCTGCTTTCGTGATGATTAACACAGAGGTTGGAGCTGAAAAGGAAGTCTTGGAGCGATTGAGGAAGCTTACCGACATTAAAGAGTCCTACGCCGTTTTCGGGATCTACGACATCGTTGCGAAGATTGAAGCTGACTCGATGGAGAAATTGAAAGAAATAATCGATTGGCGTATAAGACGTCTTGACAAGGTTAGATCCACTCTAACGATGATCGTGACAGAGTCCAAGCATTGATAGCTCAATCCTTTCTGAGACCATGCGAAGTTCCCCTTCCTTGCAAGCTCTGAGAATGAGTTTCCAACATAGTTTTCAGATTCTCAGTTCTCTCTCGAAACCTCAACGACGTAGCCTAGACAGAACCTCGAACTTAGAGGCATATTCACCAATAAACTCAAAATATGTGACACGCTATGTGTACATATTGATTCATGAATTAGACCTATTGATAATTGAGGTGAGCAAGTTGGCTGTAACTCTTTCAGATCTCTATTTGATGAATCTGTTAGTGACGCTCGGCATGTTCCTAGTTTTGACACTTAGAGCTTGGATAGAATTGAAGAACTACAACATCATGTGGAAAGAGATCAGAAGACGAAGTACGAATGAAGTTGTGAATAGAATACTCAGAGCTGAAAGAGAGCTCTTCACAAAAGTTGAGGGTGGAACAGAACTATACGATCTGCTCTGCAGAATGTTCGATGTCGAAGCAAAGTGATAGAGATCCGTGAGATCAGATAAATAGATGGCATGCAGCATAGTGGCCTTTTTCAATCTCTTTGAGTTGGGGCTCGTCTTGGCTGCATATTGCTTTAACGTGCGGGCATCTTGGATGAAATCTGCACCCGTTCGGCGGGTTGATCGGGCTGGGGATCTCTCCTTTGGGGATTATGCGCTCCAATTTCACCTTGGGATCTGGAACAGGGATTGAGGACAGCAGAGCCAACGTGTAAGGATGCAGTGGGCTCCCAAACACTTTCTCCTTCGGGCCTGTCTCCACGATCTTACCCAAGTACATGATGGCGATGCTGTGGCACATGTAGTTGGCCATGGCAAGATCGTGAGTTATGAAAAGATATGTTAGATCAAATTCCTTCTTTAACTCGAGCATCAACTCAAGGATCTGCGCCCTAACTGAAACGTCCACCATTGCGATCGGTTCATCCGCAACCACAAACTTGGGATTCAACACCAACGCTCTAGCAATGACCACTCGCTGCCTCTGTCCTCCGCTGAGCTGGTGCGGAAAACGATCATAGAAGTTACTCCACGGCTTCAGACCAACCCGCTCCAGTAACGCTCGCGTTTTCTCGGTCTGTTCACTTGGTGCGCCCATTCCTTGAAATGACAGCGCATGCTTTATCGCGTCACCAACTCTTATGCGTGGACATAGCGATGCCGTCGGATCTTGGAAGATCAGTTGCATGTTTCTCCGGAATCTTCGGAGCTCCTCTCCACGCAGCCTAGCAAGATCAAATCCGTTGAAAACGATTTTGCCGGAGGTAGGCTCTATCAGCTTGAGGCACAACCTTCCTGTCGTGCTCTTTCCAGAACCGCTTTCGCCAACAAGCCCAAGAATGTCGCCACGGTTCATCGAGAATGTGATGTCATCCACAGCATGTACGAAACTCTTCTGCGAAGTCAACAGCTTATCCAAGAAGCTCTTCTCAACCGGAAAGTACTTCTTCAGATTCATAACCGCAAGCATGCTGCCCAATGCTCTCTACCTCCTATCGTACAGATGGCAAGCAACCTCAGAGTTGCCGTGCTTCATGAGCAGTGGCTCCTCTTTCCTGCAACGGTCGAAGGCGAAAGAGCAGCGCGGATGGTAAAGGCAACCAGGCGGGGGCTCAGCTAGGTCTGGGGGTGCTCCAGGGATCCAAGAAAGGACTTGTCCCTTCTTAGTAATATTCGGAACAGAATTCAACAGCGCTTGCGTGTAAGGATGTAGGGGGTTTTCGAACAGCCCACGCGTCTCACCGAGTTCAACAAGGCGTCCTGCATACATTACAGCCACTCGGTCTGCCGTTTCTGCTACAAGGCCGATATTATGTGTGATCAGAATCAACGTCAACTTGAGGCTTTCCTTGAGACGTTTTAAGAGTTCCACTATCTGAGCTTCAACGATGACATCGAGAGAGGTCGTCGGTTCGTCCGCGATTAGAAGACGCGGGTTGAGAGCGAGAGCCAATCCAATCATAACTCTCTGCCTCATGCCACCGCTGAACTGATGTGGAAAGTCATGAATCCTCTCGCGAGCTATCCCCAGACGCTCCAAGATATCTTGAGCCCGTTTAAGCGCGTCTTCACGACTAACCTTTGGTTCATGAGTCCGGATCATTTCGACGAAATGGTCTCCAATGTTCTTCACAGGATTGAGCGAGGTCATCGGATCTTGGAAGATGTACCCGACGCGTTTTCCTCTGACTCGACGAATTTCGTCTTCCGAGCAGTTGACTACATCAATCCCTTCTAAGGCGACGCTTCCGCTGACGATTCTTCCAGGGGATGGTACGAGCCGTATAGCCGATAGGCCAAGCGTCGATTTGCCACACCCTGATTCTCCGACAAGACCAAGCGTTTCTCCTTTTTCCACAGACAGGGAGACTCGATCAACGGCTTTCACGACAGCCTTGAGGGTGTAATACTCCACTACCAGAGATTGAATAGCAAGAAGTGGCAAGTTTTTTCTTCACCGTCCATGAATTCAGGAAGGCACTTCATAGTCTCCTTCAGCATTCATGAGTGACATGTAAATATCGGACCTCAGTGAAAATGCGATAGTTTGAATTCACTCCTTCAGTTTCGGATTGAGCAGTTCACTTAGACCCTCACCGGCTAATGCGAATCCCAAGGCGAGTATGACTATCATAAGGCCGGGGAACGTGATCACCCACCAGGCTCCGCTTGGCAATAATCTTCTGCCGTAGGTGAGATCCCATCCCCAGTCAGGAATGGAGACTGGTAAGCCAAGTCCAACGAAGGTCAGTCCGGCTGCTGTGAGAATCGCGTCGGCGAAGTTCACAGTCGCCACGGCTACGACCGATGGCAAAACGTTGGGCAGAATGTAGCGGAGCAACGTGCTCCGCGCCGGTGCCCCAAGCGTTTTTGCAGCCTCCACGTAGGGCAACTCCTTGATACTGAGCACTTGACTCCGCACTATTCTATAATAGGATGGTATGTAGACGACTGCGATGGAAAGGCTCATGTTTACGACTCCAGGTCCAAGCATAGCTGCTATGGCAATTGCAAGCACTAGTCCGGGGAAAGCATAGATGCTGTCCATGGCCAAGGAGGCAGACTTGTCAAATAAACCGCCAACATAGGAGGAAAGCAAGCCCACTGGGACGCCGACGACGAGACATACAAGTACTGACAGCACGGCAACCTGAAGCATGGTTGATCCTCCCCATATCAATCGGCTCAGCATGTCTTGTCCTAGGTGATTAGTTCCGAGAGGAAAACTCCGGGTTGGATATGCAAGCACAGGGCCCGCAGCAATCTCGTTTGGGTCGTGGGGGGAAATCCAAGGGGCCGCTGCGGTCATCAGCACAACTGCGGAAACCATTGCAAGGCCTATGATCGTTATCCACCCGGCTATCCCTCTTTTTCTCAGGGATGCCAACCGAGGGAAAAACTGAACAATGATTCTTCCACGCGTTTCAGTGTAGGTCATCATCACACCCGCTAGAATCTTATCCTCGGATCGAGGTAAGCGTACAGAATGTCCACGATCAAACTCACAAGGGCAACTAGCAAGCCAAAGAAGACTATAGTCCCTTGGATCGCTGTGTAGTCTCTAAAAGCAATCCTATCAACGAGGTACCTTCCTAACCCTGGCCAAGAGAAAGTCGTTTCCGTCAGGATGGCGCCCGCCAACAAGGCTGCGAACTGCAGGCCCATCATTGTTAGAATCGGAAGGAATGCATTTCTCAAGGCATAGCCGTAGAGGACAGCTCGCTCGCTCAATCCTCTCGCTCTAGCTGCTGTCACAAAGTCAAGTCGGAGCGTTTCGAGCATGTTGCTTCTCGTCAGCCTAACGAATATCCCCGACAGAACGATTCCAAGCGTCAGCGATGGAAGGAGTAGATAGCGAAGAGTCTCAACAAATTTTGGGAGATTTCCTTCAAGAAGGCTGTCGACAGTGTAAAGACCCGTCGACATTTGGAAATCTCCGGCATTAAGCCCGCGCGGCTCCATTCCCGGAGAGATTCGACCGCCAGTGGGAAACAGATGTAGGCCTATCCCGAAGATCAATTGGAAGACCATTCCTAGGAAAAAAACGGGTATCGCGTAGGAAACTATTCCAAAGATTCTGATCGAATGATCTTCAATCGAGTTGTACGAGCGAGATGCTCTTGCACCTAGGAAGACGCCGAGCAGGGTCGCGACTGCCATGGAAAAGATGCTCAACTCTAGAGTTGCTGGGAAGGCGGAGAAAATCTGTTGACCCACTGATGAGAAATCTGCCATCGATTTGCCGAGGTCTCCCTGCAGTAGGCCTCTGAGGTAGTCAAGGTACTGCTGTTCTAAGGGTTTGTCTAGACCAAGCTGACGTCGGAACTCCTCGATCATCGCCGGGGTGGCTTTTTTCTCGAAGTGTACGAGAACTGGATCTCCGGGTAGAATTCGAATTATAACAAACACGAGTGTCAGCAGTAGCATGATCATCGGGATCGTGAGAAGAATTCTACTTACGATGTAGGAACGAAGTGCCATAAAAAAGGGGGTGTCGCGGCTGAAGTTAAGTCTTACTGTTCTTTTGTTGCAAACAGAAGATTATACCTGAAGATCATCGAGATGTCGAGGACAACTCCTCCAACGTCCGGCTTACTAACCGCCCAATTTGATGCCTGGAACAGCGGAATCAGCGGTGAGTCCTCTACTAGAAGATCTTGGATGCTCGCCATCAGCTGCGCTCTTTTCTCTGGATCAAGGGTAGCTCTCTGTTGCTCGACCAAGGAGTCCATCTTAGAGGAGTTGTAATTATAGTGGATCCACGAGGAGCCGCTAGAATGTAAGAATGGGAAGAGGTAGTTGTCTGAATCGACGTAGTCGGGATACCATCCGAGAACAAAGAGCTGCATGCTTTCCGCTCTCATGTTCGTTCTGTATGTCGGCCAGTCGACTCCGTGGACATTCACCTGTATTACACCGCTCTTTTCCAGAGACGACTTCAGAACGTTAGCGATCTCTGGACTCGACTGATAGTGCCCTGAGGTCTCATACCACAGATCCAAGACCAGTTTTTTGCTTTCGCTATAGCCAACCGCAGCCAGTGTAGTCTTCGTATAGGTGTAGTTTGCGTCTCCAAGTTTCTTAAAGACGTCGGAGTGGTAAGCCATGCCGTTGGGTATCATGCTATAGAGTGGAGTCGCTTGACCGAGGAATACTACGTCAGTCAACGGTTTCCTGTCTACTGCAGCTGCAATTGCTCTCCGGACTCTTGGATCATCCAAGGGTTCAATGCGTTCCTGGATTACGAGGTACTGAATGAATTGACTAGGCCCTTGCCACACCTTGAGTTGGGGCTTCTGTTGCAAGCTCTGTATATCGGTCGGGGCCAAATGCCGATACGCTAGGTCTACCTCTCCTGCTTCTATCGCCAATCGGAGCGCTGTTGCATCGCTGTAGAACCTAAGTACTATGTGCTTCGTCTTAGGATATCCGGCGGCTGCATTCCAGTAGTTCGGATTCGCGTCGAACCTCATTTCTTGGTCTTTTCCGCCAACGCGCGTCCAAGAGGTCAGCACGTATGGTCCGAGATCCATGGGACTGCTTGCCCGCGCGTCTCCCTCGGTGTAGTTTATCCTGAAGAATTGCATCGGGGCAAATCTCGGATTGACTATGTAGGAAGGAGCCGCCGCCATCAGCTGCCCGAAGAACCCGCAGGCATACTTCAGGTTGAACTTGACCTGGTAGTTGCTGACAACTTCGATACTGCTAATTATGGAATCATATCCTATTCCCACGAAAGCACCGTCAGGATTTGCGATCTTCATTCCTCTCTCAAAGCTGTACTTGACATCTTCCGCTGTGAACTCTACCCCGTCACTAAACATCACGCCCTTCCTAAGGTTGAACGTCCACGTCAGTCCGTCGCTGCTGGCAGACCAGCTCTCTGCCAGAGCTGGAACCAAGTCCTTCGGACCAGCGGCGGAACCAGGGTTGATGTCTATAAGTGGAGATCCCGTAGTTTGAATGACCTCCCAGCCGAAGAAGTCGTATGCGTCGGATGGATCAATGCTTGACTGGACAGAGTCCGTCGTTCCCACGATCAATGTGTCTTTGAGCGCCGTCGTAGCGGCCTGTGTTAAAGTCGTCGTAACGGTCTGCGTCAAAGTCACCGTCCTTTCTGCACCTGGAGGAGGAACAGTGCTTACACCAGCAAAGTAGCCTCCGACACCAGCCACCACTATTAAGATCACCAGAATACCCGCGACAGTATTCGAGACGCCTTTTTTTGTGCTCAAATCTATTTTCCTCTTTTTCAATAACTGAGTAAAATTGGTTCCGTCAAAATATAAAACTTTGTCAAAACTCCCTCTCAGTGTAAACAGGATGCTTGGCATTGATTTGTTTGCGATCGACGGTGTGTTCCAAGACGCTCTTACATTGTTTTCTTATGTTGAATCTTTCAGGTCGAACTAGAAACACATAAGAGCTTTGTCTTCCTAGATTCATGCGGTCGGTAGTTAGATTGGACACCGTAGACGACACGATCAAAGAACTCTTGTCCAAAGAACACGACGACGATTTTTCTAGAGCTTCATGTGACGTATTGAGAGCTCTTACGATTCTCGGAGGCCGTGCTTGGCATTCCGATCTTACAGACACTTTGATGGGCCTTTGGAGTATTCGAGCTTCTGAGATGCAGCAGACAGTTTCCCTCCGCGAACACTTGGATGATGCGATAAGGTTTCTGAATGAGAAACAGATCATAGTATCGGAGAAGAAACAGAGAGCTGACTTATCAGGAAGTCCAGTGGAGGAAATGCTTCACTCAAGCAAAGAGTACATTGGGCTCCTGAGGTATTTCGGCGGGGACAGAGAGGTGCTAAGATATACTCGGGAGACCTCTGGATAGCGTTTCTCACCGAAATTGATTTGAGCTGGGTCGTCTCAGCTAAATACCTTCAAGATCACATCTCACTCTTAACTCTGATAGATCACAGACGACCCGAGATTCTTCTTGAGACACACGAATAAAAACTAATCGTTGCCTACGTCATGAAATTGTCCAATCCAGCTTCCTTCGCCAGTTCAATCGCCCTACTCTTCTCTTCATGCTTTAGTCTACGCCTTAGCTCAGGGATTTCATGAGCTCTCCACTCAGGCCTATACTGAAACATAATATTGACTCTAACAGATTTTCCGAGATTGTCCGCGATCCAATGCGAAATGGGTTTCGTGCAGCATTCCAAGTGCTCAGGCAGTACCAGAACTCTTATGATCAACTCGCCATACTGTTTCGCCAATAAATGATTTCTGGTGCAAGCATCCCAGTATTTCGGCGCAGATGAGATCCGTTCAGCACAATCGCCAGGGCCATACTTGAAGTCAAGAAGGTACACGTCAGCAAACCCCGCGAGCAGTTTGGCTGTGGAATAGCTGTAGTAAGTATTGCTATTCCAGACGATCGGAACGTTGGTCGTGACATGACTGAACGTTTCAAGCCATTGTTGAAGCCAAGGGGTAGGTTCCCCTCCTACAAGGTTAGCATTGCGGCATCCACTTCTTCTCAATTCATCAACTACTTTCGCCAATTCTCTTGGCATGTAGATCTCGCCAGTCTCGAACCACTGGGATATTGTCCAGTTCTGGCAGTGCAAGCATCGTAGAGTACAACCACAAGTGAAAATAGTTCCAGAGGGCACGAGCTCCGGTTCTTCACCCATATGTTCGAAGTATGTGGAAACGCTAGCATATTGTCCGCATTTGCAGAATCCGAGTTGACCTGCGAGCCTATTCGGCCTGTCATAACGTTCGCACAATTCGCATCTCTGGATGATTTGCTTTGCGATCTCTCTCTTCAAGTCTAGAAATGACCTTTTTGGAGATTCCATTTTATCCAAATTGACCGTCTTGTCGTCCACCTTCTTCTCTAAAATGAAGTATTCATTTAGATTCTCTTCGTGGCTTTTCCATAGCTTATCAAGAGAGTCATCTTCGCAAAAACTTGCCTCTAGTTTCTTCGCGATCAAAAATTTCGCATTTCGTTTGCTCTGGAATACATCAAAATATCTTAGTAGGCTTCGCTTGCATCTTTCGTCTTTAAGTATCGAAGCTGCATCCGGTCGCATCAAAGTCCACATACAATTTCAATTCTGAGTTGAAGATCTCCTTTCTGATAAACATACCCTATGACTTTCTTCTGGTGCCTGTTGCTCAATCATCGCATTGTTCAGCACTTACGAAATCAGTTAAATATGAACAGAGGCAAACATATCTTGAGTTGAGATGCGAATGTCCTTTCAAGGATTCTGCTCAAAACGCTTTAAGATATTTCTGATTCTGCTAGTTCTTCTAGCCTGTTGGCCAGCGTTCTCCATGCCGAGTGTATATGCGCAACAGCCAGATCTAACCGTGTTTGGGATCGGAGTGTCACCGGCTTCTCCTAGAGCTGACGAAGCAATCCTCTTCTACGCAACCATACGAAATCAAGGCGATGCCACAGCGAACAATTTCTACATCACTATCTTCGTGGACTACGTTCAAATCACCGGGGGACCCTATTCCTTTAATGCCGGCGAGACTGAACAGCTGTACACACAACGTTTTACCATGTCTGAAGGCTATCATCAGGTAGTATGGGTCGTCGATTCGACCAACGTCGTAGCCGAATCAAATGAGAATAACAATCAAGCCGCCACAACTTTTTATGTCGCGCCAGCTCTTCCGAAAACCTACGTCTTCACGGTCCACGTCTCCGGCTTTCCCTCAACAGTTTCTACAAACGTCAAGGTTGACGGAACGCCTAGCGGAGCTCTTAAAGGAGGGGAATCTCAGACGTTTAAGTTTGCTATTGGCTCATCTCACACGATCTCTGTTGACGAATACGTCGCAGGAACCGAAGGTACGCGATACTATTGTTCGTCAAACACATGGTCTTTCTCATCCGAGGGTTCCTACACTTTCAATTACATTGCCCAGCACTACTTGAGTGTCGCTGTTAACCCTAGTGAATTGGCGACATTAAGCGGCGAGGGCTGGTATGACGAAGGGACCAGCGTAGCCACTGGCACAGCGACGCCTGTGATCCCGAGTGGGAGTGATACACAGTACGTCTTCAAGACTTGGCTGGTTGACGGAACCTCTAAACTGGGAAACCCAATAACCGTAGTCATGGATTCTCCGCATACGGTTACGGCAGAGTATAAGGCGCAGTACAAGTTGACAGTGAACTCGCAATATGGAATCACTAGTGGGTCAGGCTGGTACGACGCTGGAAACACAGCTGAATTCTCAGTGACCTCAAGCGTTCCAGAAAGTGGAATCATGGGAAGTCTGGGTGTAAAGTATCTCTTCAAGAGTTGGACAGGGGACTCCTCAGCGACGACGCCTCAGGCGACGGTCCTCATGAATTCGCCGAAGACGGTCACCGCGGTCTGGACGAAGGATTACACTCAGTTCTATACTCTTGTTGGCGCGATAGCTGGAATCGTTATTGCACTGATAGTCGTCCTAATCGTGGTCTTAAGAAGAAAGCCGAAAGCTCCTCCTGCAGCCTATCAAGCCCCTTCCGCTGCTCCGCCTCCTGTTCAACCTCTTGAAAAAGCAATTGCCAGATACTGCATGCACTGTGGAGCAGAACTCACTCCAGACGCGACTTACTGTCGTAAATGCGGGCAACAACAAACTCTATAACTTGTTAAACTTATACGTCGGCACTGGCGCAATACCGGTCGGACCTGCATTGTCTCAGCAACCTCTATGTCCCCGTTGCGGAACCGCGCTGAAACCCGCTCACGGAGAATGGTGGTGTGAAATGTGTAAAGTCTACCCTTATCTCTCCGGTCATAGAGGGGGCATAGACGGGTTCTTCGATGAGCTTGGTCAAGAGATTGATAAGGGAATACAATCTCTTACACAGAGTTCGTCTTCGCCGAAATGCTCGACTTGTGGGACTTTTCTTCAATGGATACAGCAGTATCAAAGATGGTTCTGCGAGAAATGTCAGAAGTACGCATGATTCAAGTACGGTGAGCGGAATGCCTTATTGTTTCAGATGTGGAAAAGAGATAGAAGCCAACGCTGCATTCTGCTGGAACTGCGGGACATAGCTTAAACCTGTCATAGCTCCCCCGCCTTCGCTTCAGTTTCCACGTATCCGCCTTCGGCCCTCAGCTGTCACAATCCTAGCTGTCTTGTATTGGCTTGGCGCTATTATAGCGATCCTAGGAGGGTTGGCATACGTTGCAGGGATGGCGTATCTTCTACCGCTAACGTTCCTAGCGTTCTTCTGGATTGTTGGTGGAGTTCTCATAGTCATTGGCATTCTAGATATTGTGATTGGCTGGGGTCTCTGGAATCTCAAGAGGTGGGCTAGAACTTTCGCAATCGTACTGGCGGTCATAGGATTGATCAGCTTCCCAATAGGCACTGTGATAAGCATAGTTGCGCTATGGTACTTGTTCAAACCTGAAATCAAAGCGTGTTTTGCTTAGCGCTCGATTCGTACTGTACGCATTTCACCAAACGACCGATTCAATTGGATATATATATGTCAAGCATACAATGTTTTAGACGAGTCGAAATTTGGAGTTGAAAATGCTTGGATCTAAGCCAAATCATAGGAAACTCTTTCGAGTACGCGAAGAAGCTCTTCAGTGACCTAGGCAGACTTGCAATACTAGTTGTCTTGGACATAATACCGATAGTAAATCTGATCGTGCTGGGATACATGACTCGGGTCGTCAAGGAAACTCCTATGTCTCTTGAACCTCCCCCTCTAAGGGACTACGGTGACATGTTCATTCAAGGTTTGAAAGTTGCGATTGCAATTTTCCTATACATGCTGGTTCCAGTGATTCTGATAGTGCTGGGAGTCGGCGCATTCATCTTCGCTGCGTTCGGAATGCGAATGTTCTATCCAGCCTTTGGCGCAATGGGAATCGGACTGTTGATCGTTGGCATAATATTGGCTTTCGCTATTGCGATAATCATGGCTATGGCAATCGTTCACATGGTGAAGAACAATAGCTTCGGGAAAGCATTTGCAGTCGGCGAGATCCTAGGAATAGTCGGCAAGATCGGCTGGGGCAAGTACATCCTCTGGCTTATCATGATGTTCATAATCGCGGTGGTCGTGGGGGCTATCGGTAGCATTCCTCTCATCGGATGGTTAATATCATTGATCGTAGCGCCGATTTTCTCAGTTTTCTTCGGAAGATCCGCCGCATTAATCTACAGCCAAGCAGTTCCACCTCTGGGTGTTCCGCCGGCTCCACCAGCGCCACCAGCCTACGTTCCTCCACCGCCGCCTCCAACAGTCGGAGTTCCAACTGTGAAATTCTGTGTTCACTGCGGTGCACAGATAGCTGCTGAAGCAGTCTTCTGCCCAAAATGCGGCGGAAGACAATAACTCCTACTTTTTTTGGGCGGTATCTGCGTAACTGGAGGTGCGTGCCCTAACCGCTAGATAACGCTATAGTGGTAGAGTCCGCCTCTTGGCTTATACGTGCCTTCTATCGCTATTTTTTCGCCGCACTTTGGGCAAGTGTTTCCTTCTTTCAATCGCCACCTGTTGATATCAAACCCGGTTCTTTCTACGGCTAACTCACCGCATTTCGGGCAGAACGTATTCTCGCATCTATGGCCTGGAACATTTCCAGCGTACACGTAGTTCAGACCCTCCTTCTTGGCGGCTTGACAGGCTTCTTCGAGAGTCTTAATCGGCGTTGAAGGGACATCTGTCAGCTGATAGTCGGGGTGAAATCTTAAGAGATGAAGAGGCACATCCTTTCCCAGATTGTCTCTTATCCAAGCCGCCAGTTTCCTTATCGAATCCATCGATTCTCCGTACTTCGAAACAACGAGGTTTGTAACCTCAATGTGAATGCTTTTCTCTCTCATTTTTTTTAGGCATTCATAGATTGGATCGACTGAAGGGACGAGGCAGACCTCCCTATAGAATTTCGGGTCTCCTCCTCCTTTGAAGTCAACTGTCGCCGCATCCAGGTATGGTGCAATGGTCTCTACGGCTTTAGGCGTCATATAGCCGTTCGTCACGAATGTATTGAAAAGTCCATGCTGATGAGCTAGTTTAGCGGTATCATAAGCGTACTCAAAGAATATGGTTGGCTCCGTGTAAGTGTACGATATTCCTTGGCAGTCATACTCCTCAGCTAGCGCCACCACCTTCTCAGGAGGAAGATCTTGACCTGTAATATCCTTCTCTTGGCTTATCGCCCAGTTATCGCAGAATCTACATCTGAAATCGCATCCAACGGTAGCAATAGACATTACAAGGGAGCCTGGATGAAAATGCGCAAGCGGTTTCTTCTCGATAGGGTCAACTATTGCAGAGCAAGCCTTCCCGTAGACTAACGAAATCAGTTTTCCATCGAGGTTTCTTCTAACTCTGCAAAATCCAACAG
>Ga0315314_1001946_pt1 | contig 17516 bp, 19 predicted proteins | sample TDP9_MG_FD_203631 | JGI IMG/M metagenome (GOLD analysis project Ga0315314, IMG submission 203631) | Freshwater sediment microbial communities from Lake Towuti, South Sulawesi, Indonesia - TDP9 | ecosystem: Environmental > Aquatic > Freshwater > Lake > Sediment | place: Indonesia: South Sulawesi...
ACCACAGTCGTGGAAACGCCGGACGACACCGTGGCTGGGGACTACCTGCTCACCTTGAAGGGTTTAAGCGACCAGGTCGAGTCGGATGAAGTCCAAATAAGGGTGACGGCCACGGCCCCGACCTCATGGGGGCTGATAGGGATAGGAATTGCTGCCGTAATGGTGGTAGCTCTGATAGTCGTGTTCAAGAAGTTTCGTAGGAGGTGAAGAAAAAAGAAGAAAACAAGGAAAACATCTAAACATCTCTCTTTCTTTTTTCCAGGTTTCATTCCAAGAATCAACCTTATTTTTAACAGTAAAGAGTAAAGACGGAACCGTCTATTTATTAAGTGTTTAGTTTTTGACGTTCGCTTTTTATTGATCTTGATAGAATGCGAGGGGGATGCCTCTCTAAAACATGGTTAGCTGGAACGCTTATGAAATGTAGCCACAAGAACTTTTGTGTTCACTTCGCCGACTTAGCCGACCTAAAAGGCGAACGAGTAAAAAATCGAAGGAATCACCCCATAAGAGCCATTTTAAGCGATAGTAGGTGTGCAGCAGTTGCAATCCTTTGTCGCTCGTTCGATAGTATGTTTCGCTTTTCTCCTCCACTTTTAGTAGATTTAACTCTGTCAAGGCAAAGAGGTACTTTTCTAAGACTGCGCTTTTTAAGCTACACCGACGCATGATCTCTGTTTTATTTGCTCCTTTTCCCGCTAAACTAAGGATATTGACGACCACATCGAGTTCGTTTCCTTCCTTCGTTCTGCTGCACCCCTGCACAAACCGCCTTTAAGGTACGACTGCCAAAATTATAATTATTGTTCCAATTCCGACAATATTGCAAAGCGCATAGTAACAAAGACAGACACCTTAATCAACTACTAGTAACTGATAGGCTCGGTAAGAGGTATCTTTCTTGAAAACGGTTCGGTCATTTTATGTAGGCCATCGAGACGATAACGCAGCTCAGACTTCTCCTTGTTTGAGGTAGTAGTCTTCCTCTTTCTTGGGCCCAAAGCTTCTTACGCCCTTCTCCTTGAGCTGTTTCCTAAGCCTTTGAGCATACTGGCGGCTTATTTCTCCCCTCTTTTCTAGGTAGTGGATGATTTCTTCAGCTTGTTGCTCATTGTCGCATCGACGAAGGAAGTCGATCACGTCCGGCACATATCCGACAAACTTCTCTGAGGACGCCTTTTCCCCGGTTCCGATATCTGATCGAACCGAGGTTATCGCTGCCCTATGCTCCTGAGCCCCAAGCTCCTTGGCTAAGTGCGGAAACATCCTCTTGAACCTCTCTTTGTCGATCTCCATCCCTTTAGCCCACGCACTTCCCTTGCTGCATATTCAATGTTTTATGAAACAACATCTATTTAAGCCGATGTCTTAGTATTGGCGCATTTTCTATGAACATCCTTGAAATATGGCTTTCGATGCCCTAGAGCTGGGAACCCTTTATAAGACTTTGGAAGTGCAACATTTTATGGGCTGGAGTATGAGGTTGCCCCTCTTCAACGCTTCTAAGGCAGCGTTCTGCACGTGTCTCCCAAAATACAACCTAAATACCTATCTTGGCAGGTGCGCCCATCAATGTATTTATTGTTACGCGGTCAAGTTTCCGAGCTTTGTCGGTCCAGTCTCACCTCGTCTAAAGCTGTTGGATAGTATAGGGGGCATGGCCAGAAATACGAGGTTGAAGCTTCCGGTGATGATGAGCGATTGCACTGATCCGTACCAGCCACTAGAAAGGGAGCATAAGATCACGCGGAGATGTGCCGAGGTTTTAGCGAGGAACCACTTTCCCCTCCTCATAGTGACCAAGTCGGACCTCGTCACGAGGGACCTCGACGTTTTTGAGCAAACCCCAACTGTCGTGGCGATGACAGTAACCACGCTGCGAGAGGACGTTGCTAGCTTCATTGAGCCTTATGCTCCATCTCCTGAGCGAAGGGTTTCCGCGTTGCAGAAAATCGCTGATAGAGGCGTGGTTGCCGTGGCGAGAGCTGACCCCATTATACCAACCATTAATGACCATGAGGGGGACTTTGAAAGGCTTGTTTCCGTGCTGGCGGACGTGGGTGTGAGGCAAGTCACCATCTCCACCATGAAGCCCGTGAAAGGGTTCTTTTCAACGTTAAAGAGAACGAGCCCAGAGGTCTACGGAAGACTGATTGAAATATACGCTGACGGCACATGGATCATGGGCTATAAGTATCTAAGCGAAGAGAGGAGAAGAAAAACCCTAGAAAGCTTCCGCCCAATCGTGTCAAAATATGGGTTGAGTTTTGCGGCTTGCCGAGAGGGGTTTCCACAATTCAACACCACGCTGTGCGATGGCACCGCGTATTGCCGAGGCCTACTCGACGAGTATCTTAGGTAACTTACTTTTTCAAGACCGATAAGTTTGACTTAGTGGAGGGTTATTAAGCTTCATCGATGAATTTGTCTGGCTTGGGTATCTCGGGCGATAGCCCGCGTCTCTCTCGTATCTCCTTGACGACTGCCAGTGAGATGTTCTCCGGCGTTCTCTCCCAATGATCGAAGGTGCACTGCCAAAAGGCTCGGCCGGAGGTGGCTGACCTCATCTCGGCGGATAGGCCGAAGGTTTCGGCAACCGGGATATACCCGTTGATCATGGTTACTGGGCCCTTCTGCTCTGAGGCCATGATTCTGCCCCGTTTACGGGTGATGATGCTGGTTACCTCCCCAACCCATTGTGCAGGAACCGAAACCCCAATTCTGTATATGGGTTCTAAGAGGGTGGGAGTAGCGGTTAGAAACGAGCCTAGGAGGGCTCTGCGGGTGGCTGGCATAATTTGGGCTGGCCCACGATGCACGGGGTCTTCGTGTAGCTGAGCGTCCATGAGCTTCACCTTAACTCCTCTCAAGGGCTCTTCGCAAAGGGGGCCGTTTTGACACGCCCACCTAAAGCCGGAGATGATCATATCCCTCGCTTCTCGAAGGTATTGGATGCCCTTTGTTAGGTCGATCAGGATGTTTTTGTGTTCCTCAAAAGCCCAAACGTTTCTCGCTTCCTCAGTAGGCCATCCCGCTTTCTCACGCAATATGGCGCCGATTTGCTTTCGGCCCATATATTCTGTAATCTCGCCATTTTCAATCATCTCTATGACCGTTTTTTCGAGAGGTTCCGCCTGTATCCAGAACCGGTTATGCTTATTGGGGCTCTTCGCCATGGCTGATACGCCTTGACCAGCAACGCTCTCCCGATAAACAACAATGGGGCGAGACGTAAGGATTTCGAGTCCCGGCGCGTAATCCTTGAGAAACTTGCAGGCGATTTCGAGATGGAGCTCACCCATCCCACTGAGCAGATACTCACCCGTTTCCTTGTTTATCGTGCTCACGAGATTGGGATCCTCAATCGCTAGCCGATGCATGGTATCCACGAGGCGGGGAAGTTCCTTTGGGTGTTTGGGTTCTATCGCAATGGTGACAACCGGTTCAGAAACATACTTTATCCGTTCAAAGGGTACCATCACATCCCTGCGCTCAATATCGACGAGCGTTTCTCCAGCCCTCGCCAGATCCATGCCGAGCAACGCCGCGATATTCCCTGCGGCTATGCGGTCCACAACATCCCTAAAGGCGCCCATATACATGGAGACTTGCTGAATCCGGTAATCCTTCCTGGCCTCCACCAAGTAGACCTGATTGCCCTCTTGGACTGAACCTGAAAACAGTCGACCGGTAGCAACGAGCCCAGCGTGAGGGTCCATCTGTGCCAGGGTGATGCACATAACGGTGGGTCCGTTGTCATCGCAGTTGACCATGGCTTTCCCCATTTCAGAGTCTATGTCCCCTCTCCAGATTTTGGGAATCCTATACTTCTGAGCCTCGATGGGGTTCGGAAGATTCTTAACGACCATGTCTAGGATGGCGTTGTGAAGCGGAATCGTTTTTTGGAGCTCTTGCCAGTGCTCCTTATTATAAGCCTCCACAATGTCGCTGAACTTGATCCCCTTCTCTTGGGCGATTTCGACTGTAAAGCCCCAACGATGAAGGGCGGAGCCGAAGGCAACGGTCCCCTGAGAAGGGTCCACCCTCCACTTATGCTTAAACTCCGGCTCTCCGTATAACTCAATCAGGTTGTTAAAGTCGCGGATGATTCGCTCAAGTTTCCTTTGAACCTCGTCGGAGGTGAGCTTCAACTCCCTAATCAATCGGTCAATCTTGTTGATGAATAAAACCGGTTTAACCCTCTCTGCCAGCGCTTGCCTCGTTACGGTTTCCGTTTGAACCATCACTTCCTCAACCGCATCCACGACCACGACGGCGCCGTCGATGGCCCTCAACGCGCGCGTGACCTTGCCCGTGAAGTCCACGTGCCCAGGCGTGTCGATTAGATTAATAACGTACGGTTTGTCCCCTATTTCGTGTAGTAGAGAGATGTTAGCCGTTTTGATGGTGATGCCACGTTTCTGCTCCTCCTCTAGGTAGTCTAAGGCTCGAGCCTCCCCTGCAATTTTTGGAGACAGAAGCCCAGCCTCGGCTAACAAGGAGTCCGTCATGGTGGTCTTACCGTGATCAATGTGGGCAATGATGCCGATGTCGCGGATATCCTCCTTCCTACTCATAAGCTTGAGAATGTCGCTCGTCTGCCGAAACCTGGGCATGGGGTCCCCCCTTAGATGAACTAGCATGCTAGTAAAAAACCTAACCTATTAACTTTACGATACCAATTCTAACCGTTTCACGCTCTTAAGATTCCCTTAAAAATTATAAACATACACGTTAACCTACTTGTACCTTTGGCGTCTTTGCTTCCTCTTCCGCTTTTCGCGACGCATCTTCTTCTTCTTCCACTTCTTGCGGATAACAACCTACCCCTTACCAATTCTCATTTCACGCAGAATAGTTAAGCGCAACTTTTAAGGTTTACTCGATGTTGCCGTGGGTCACTCGTTTCTTCTTCTGTTTTCGAGGCGACGTGAGGAGGATCATATAGTTGTTTTAAACATCGTTTCTAGGGGCTTTGTCCTTCTTCAATAATCATAACGGGTCGCTATTCGATAACAGAGTGATACCAGTCTAGAATGTATTCGGGTAGTTTAAGTCCTTTTTCACTCAGTTTTTCTGCCAATTTTACGGGAAGAGGGCTCAGGAGGTATGCTGCTCTCATGTAAAACCTCCTTGGCTGACCGGGTTTAACCCTCTCCTTCAAAACTATTTTACGATCCGAAAGTTTGTCTAACAGTGAGCCTCTGTTTCCAATTATCGAAAGAACTATTCCTCCTAAGCTTTTGAAGATGTTGCACCAGCCGACTACAGGTCGGGTTTCCCCTGAATATGATACTAGAATCTCAAGGTCCCCAGCCCTCGGGCGAGGGGTGTTCACACCTCTTGCAATGTAAACGTTGTCGCCGAGGAATCTTTTGATGTGGAATAGCCTTATGGCGGTCATCTTAACCACTTCGTTGGCTGTTCCCTTACCGCCTAAGAACACGTCACCGTGTCTCTCTAAGAGATCAACGCAGAAATCGTAGGCTTCGGAATCCACATTATCATCGATCACACGCCCCAAAACGGGAAATTCCTCCTCAAGCATTTCCCGGACCCCCTCCACGGAACGATTTTGGAAGATAGCTTCGCTCATCATTTGAAGAAGAGAAAGGCTTCCCAGCTCAAATATGTCACCCATTATGCCGGTTTCGGTGTATTCCTCTGAGGGCCTTTCCCTTATCCTCCCTGTCAGCTCTACTACATGCCCGTATCTTTGGACAATTTTAGATGTCGACGAGTCTAGGTTGGAGGTTATTAGTCCCATCTTGAATTTTTGGCTGTGTGTCTCCTCGATGTATCTCGCAAGGTCTTCAGCGAGGGTCTTGGGGTCTTCGGACTCACCACTCCCAGAATTGGTTAGGAGTAAGATCTTCTCGTACTTTTTCTCTAGTTTCGGCGCGGCATCGTACATGTCCTTTCCAGGGAATCCGGGGTCATCAGGTGTAACTACAACCTTGAAATCCTTCATCGTGGCCATCTGACTCATGGCTATGTTCAATGAATGCAGAGACCTGCCCGAACCGCCACAAACTATGCAATCGGCAGATCTTAGGTCCTCGTACAAGGGAAGCAAGCTCTCCATTTTCACATCAAGGAGATTATCTCTAATCCTGTTGATGTACTCGATGCCACAGATTTTGCCTCTGATCTCCCCCACCCCGCTCTCAATAATAGAGCTGAATCAAATAAGCAAATCCTAAGTATATAGCGCTTTTGTGACACAGCCTGTTAGCGTTTTAGTCTTCCTTGCGTTCTTAAGAGGCAAAAAGACAGCGCAAAAACTCATATTTTGCCAAAACGAAGTTGTTGAGGCGGCCTTGCGATCGGGTGATAATGAGCATCCAGAATCTCAGCCACCTTTTCAGCCTTTACTCTTCCAATGCCATCCACCGAAGAAAGCTCAGCGACAGAAGCAGAGAAAACCCTCCGAGCGGTTCCGAATCGTCTAAGTGCTCGATCGGCGAGTTTAGGCCCGATGCCCGGAAGGCTGGAAACCAGTAGCAGTTGCATCTTCTCCGGGGCTTTTACCTTGCGTCTTTTTTGAAGGAGGGGCCCTTTTGGCCGAGTGAAACTTTTGTGCTTGGCTAGGGTGTAGATGAAATCCGCGGTCTGCTGAACGTCGGCGGTAAAAAAGACGCCTAAGCCGTATTGTAGGGTTAGGGTGGTTAAAGCGCCCCAGAAAGCTCGGGGCCTCTTCATCTTCTTGATGAAAACGGGGAAATCTCCCTCAACTATCAACAGCGGATAATCGTAGGCTTCGCACAAGCGATGAGCTTGCTCAAAAAGCCTGCCGGAATATAACGATTTGGCAAAGTCTTGTTCCTCCTTTCGCTCAACAGCGCACCTTGGAAAAACCACGTAGTCGCCTACATCCAGCATTCGATACTCGATTTGTAAACCAAGCTCTCTCAAGAGAATAGGAACCATGGATGCCTGTTCACGCTCGTCAACGACTACTCGAGGCCCAATCACCATGATACACCCTCGTCTCATTAGAACCTACTAGCATGGGTGCTCAAAAACGTTGAGCAACGCCAAGCTTGGCACTTTTCAGACGGTCAGAAGGACAAGAGCGTGGTTAGCGACGGAATGGGAAGGAAATACCAAGCGTAGACGGCGAGGATTAAGAAAAGAACGGAGACGAGAGCCAAGGCATAATCTGGTCTTTTCGGTTTCAGCACGTAGAGGTTGGTGCGCTTCTCGCTGGCACCCCAAGCCCGGGACTCCATGGCCTCGGCGAGCTCTAGGCTTCTGCGGATCGCACTAACAATGAGGGGAATGAGAATGGGGATGTAATTTCTCACCCTCTTCATGAAGCTTCCGCGCTCAAGCTCCAGCCCTCTAGCCTTCTGAGCGTCCATGATGGTTTGCGCCTCCTCGGCTAAAACAGGGACAAAGCGAACCGCGGTGGTGAAGGCGAAGCAAAACTCGTAGGGGACGCGGCTCTGCTCCAAAGCCAAGCCCAAATGGTCTGGTGACGTGGTGAGAAAAAAGACGGAGAAGGATTCCACCAACACTATGAAGCGAAGGGTCATGGAGAGGGAATATTCAATAAGAGTCATAGACGGAAGCTGGGGATATTCCGTGTAAAGGTATGTGAAAACGAAGTTGAACAGAAAAATGATAACGGCAAACATTAGCGCTCCTCTCATAGACCGGATCCATTCCCGTTGAACGCCAGCCACCCAAACGAAGGGCATTTGAATAAAGAACAACAAGATGAGGGGAAACAATTTGTTAAACATAACCGCTATCACGAACATCACACAAACATAGAAGAATTTGACTCGCGGGTCTAGCTGATGAATCGGCGATGAAACCCTTCTAAACCTAAAGCCCTCAAAGACGCTCATGAAGAGACCCCCAAAGAACTCAGTAAAACCCTTCTGGCCTCATAAACATCGATCAAGTCGGTTGGCAACCCCAAATCCTCCAGCCCAAGAAAGATTTGAGCTATCTGCGGAGGAACGATGGAACCCTCTGCAACAACGTCATAGTTGGTGAGGATCCTCTTGGCGACGCCGTCAGCCACCGTCTTTCCCTGAGCCATCAACACAACGCGGGGATTACAGTCTGCCACAAATTCAACATCATGTGTGACGATGATCACCGTCTTTCCTTGAGCGTTCAATTGAACAATGAACTGTCGCAACTTCTCCTTTTGCTGATAGTCCTGGCCGATGGTCGGCTCGTCGAGTATAACCACCTTAGGGTTCCAGGCGAGAACCGAGGCTAGGGCAACCCGTTTTCTTTCCCCGCCGCTGAGCATAAATGGGGATGTTTGGCGATACTGAGTCAAGCCTAAAAGACTGAGGGCCCACGTTACCCGCCTCTTGATGGCGTTTTCCTTAAAGCCAAAGTTTCGGAGGGCAAAGGCAACCTCCTCCTCAACTGTTTCACAAAAAAGCTGATGGTCTGGATTTTGAAACACAAATCCAACTTTTCGGGCGAGGCTGGCCACGCTCACCTCTCGGATGTTAACTCCGTCAACCATGACCTCCCCCCTCGTTGGCTTTAACAACCCATTGAAGTGCTTCACCAGTGTGGTCTTCCCCGCACCGTTTTGACCCATTATTGCGACGAACTCCCCATTCTGAATCGTGAGAGAAAGTCCTCTCAGGGCTTCTACACCATTGGGATAGGTAAAGTAAATGTCCTTGACTTCAATCACGCTTTAAAACCTCCCGCAGGAGCTGAGAAGCCTCCTCCGATGTCACCGGAACCCTGTTGAGATGTACCCCGCTTTCCTTAAGAAGTTGGTAAAGTCTGGTTGCCTTGGGGATTCCGACGCCAATCAAGCGGGCCCCTTCAGAGTTGAAGACCTCTCGAGGCTCACCATCCAGCACGACCTTTCTCTCGTTCATAACGATAACGTGATTGGCGTATCTCGAGGCTAAATCCAGTCGATGTTCGACAAGGACGACGGTGATGCCCAGCTTTTTGTTGAGGTCATGAATCACCTCAAAAATCTTCTGGGCGCTTAATGGGTCAAGGAAGGAGGTAGGTTCATCGAGCACCATGACCTCGGGTTGCATGGCGAGCACGCAGGCGATGGCGACCCGCTGCTGCTGCCCACCCGAGAGTTCATGAGGCGCTCTTTCGCGAAGGTCTTCGATGCCAGTCATCCGAAGAGCCCAGTCAACTCGTTCCTTGATTTCATCCCTCGGCATCCCAAGATTTTCGAGGCCAAAGGCCACATCCTTCTCCACGGATAGGGCAAAAAGCTGGTTTTCTGGATTCTGAAAAACGAGCCCTACGTGTCTCGCCAGCTCATAAATGGGATGCTCCTCCACCCTAAGACTTGCAACCACCAAGTCCCCCTCAAGTTTCCCCTGGTAAAAGTGGGGAATGAGGCCATTAAAACAGCGGCACAAGGTCGTCTTGCCACAACCGCTGGGACCAGTAAGAATCACAAATTCGCCAGTCTCAATGCTTATGGAAACGTCTTCGACAGAGGGTCTCGTCGTGCCTGGATACGTGTATGTTAGACCCCTCGTTTCGATGACCGCCAACGCCTTGCCCGCCTATCCTTATTGGCAAAACAGTTGCTTCATTTAAGAGTAACTACTTAGAAAAGAGTTACCTCAATCTCCGTTTCAAAAATGATGTAATATCGTCCATATTTTTGAAAACCTTAATGGTTTGCGAAGCACATGCAGTAAGGCCTCATGTAGGTAACGCGTGTTCGGTGCGTTCTTTTGATCTGATGATCTTAACTCTGGGGCATATTTGACAGCTACCCCTGAGAGGTGTTCCGTTCTCAACTTGCATAATCCTTCAATTGTCTAAGCCCTTTAACAATTATGTCATTATATTTGAATTCATGAATTACAAAGTTAAGTATATGCCGCCACCGAAATTATGGCTGTTTTGTCCAAATTGTGGACACGAAACTTCGCATATTTTCAAAGGAGAAATTCCAACTTTTGGAAAATTGAAAGAGCGAAAACCAAGTGTTTACGCTTGTGAGGAATGCGGACGCATAACAAGAACAATGACAAGATAAACCTGTAAATGATTCTTGCCTTAACCACCCCATTTTGAATTGCTCGTTAACCTCCCTATGCGGAAGCCCAAAGGGCACTTCCCTCTCGGCGGGTTCTCATAGGAAGGCGGCTTATGTTAAACTCCTCAATTCATAAGAGGCATGACAACAAGTTCATGTGACGTACAAACCTCTAACAACGTTAATGATTTGATCGAGCGTAAGATCAATGGTGATAGTGCGCGTAGTCATATTTTTCACCTAAAATCAAACAACTCTTGCAGCCTAACACCTTAAGGTTAATAAGTTAGATGTGTTATTGGTTAACACGAATAACACATTTACATGTGAGTCGCCATGAGCGCGCACGAGAACTTTCTTCGAAGTGTTGGCCTAACGTTTGATCCTTTTTCCAAAATGCCTTTGATAACCAATAAAGATCTTCGCCTTTTTGCCAATAGAGAAAAAGAATTGAAAAATGCAGTTGAGGCCGTTCGTTTAGACAAGAACCTATTAATCGCAGGAGCACGCGGCGTTGGTAAGACCTCGTTCATTAATGCCCTTCGTCACAATCTTTCAAAGAGAGAAGACAATCTGCTTTTTATTGATGTTAAGCTTTTTGAGTCCAAAGTTGTCAATTCTAGATCTTTACTCATAGCACTAGCACTTGAACTGGAACAACGGAAATCTACGAACAAACCATTCACTTTAGAAAGATTGAGGAGGCATAAAGAGTACATCGATGCTCTTTCTAATACGTCCGTTACAGAGCTTCTCCTTGTAATAGAAACTTCTATTAAAGAACTCCGAAAAAATGGCAAAAAAGTGATTTTTATATTTGACGATTTAGACAAACATGAATCTTTTGACCTTAAAATGCTTGCTGGAATAAGGGATTCGCTATGGAAGATGAATGTTGTTTATGTGTTTTCAGGTAATATAAATCAATATCAAAGTGTAATTCATTCTGCTATGGATCCATTTTTCTTAGAGATTCTTCTGAAAGGATTCAACGAATTACAAACAAAGGAGTTAATAGATAAACGAATACGAATAGCTTCTGATAAAAGTATAGAAGATATTATGGATCTTAATGTTATTCCTGTTATTCAGCGTCTTTCTCAAGGTAACCCGAGAATGATTATAGAAATATGTAATTTTGCTTTTCGCCAAGCTTTTTCACGAGGTGCTAACAGAGTTGCAGAGTCAGATGTATACAAATATGTTGAGCAGATTATTTTTTCTTCGCTCGAGCAAAATGTGATTAAAATACTCTTAGAATATCCACAAGGGTTGTCAGTTAGCGAAATACACCAAAAACTTACAAAGGGAAATATCTCGATCAGTAGGTCAAGGGTCAGTCAGATATTGGGAGAATTATCCTGTAGAGGTTTACTGGAAGTGCGAAAGTCGGGCAGGTTCAGTATATACACGACTGTGATACCGGTGGAAGTGAAATCAGAATGAATCTATTGCCGTTGATTGCAAGTAGTTGGGCTTTCAGTGAAAGACCCATAGAAGTATACGAGATTCAGGATCTTTATGTTCCTTTTGGTCAGATCACAAACGAAAATCCTGAGTCGTTAGCTGATGCTCTAGAAAGATCACAACTTTTGTATTTGATTGAGGGCACACGAGGAGACGGAAAGAGCTGCTTCTTGCGGTTTCTGGCATCAAGTCTATATAGTACCGACATATTCACGATATTGCTAGATACTTTCGGAAATACTGATTACTCAGATCCTAACACAATGGCAAAATGGGTGATTGGAGCCATTTCACGTGCCATAGAAATTTATGATAAAGTTGGAGACAAGACCAAAAAATATGTTTCAGAGCTCATGGCCCGAAAAGTCACTTTCGAAAAAGGTTCAGAATCAAGCTTTGCATCTAAAATTGGAGGGTGGTTCAGTATAATTCCTCAAATCCTTCGCATCGAAGCTAGCGTTAGTGGGGAAATAAAGAGAATAGCAAACACGATTATCGAGAAAGAATATTTTCTCGATGATAGAGTAGCGTGCGTAAATGATTTAATTGACACTATAACTGCTGAAACAGGTTTCTCAAATGTGACAATGTTAATAGATGGTGTTGACCACATGAACGTTGCAGATGTCGCCCAATTTGCAAAAAACAATTTCCCTTGGCTAACGAAAATTAGGGCTTCCGTTGTTTTAACTGCACTTTCGAATTATCGTGAAAATGCCGGGTACGCAGCTATATCTGAATGCGCGAGGATTGTAAGGATTCCTAGAATTGCATCAGTTAAAGGACTCAAAATATTTCTCAATAAACGTATATCTGCACTTGATTCTACTGCTACTTGGGATAATGTATGTCATGAAGATGCTACAAAGTTGCTATTTGATTGGTACAACTCGAAACCCGAGCTAATCGCGTTACGCACTACATTAAGATCATTGAATTACGCAGCAGACAAGGCTTTGCATGATGCTGCCAACCAGATTCTGCCATATCACATGGCAATTGGTATCAAGGATTCCTTCTAGTTTCCAGCATAACAAAATGTTAATTATGTTAATGAATAACGCAATTAACACATAAACACGTGTCGTGGTTTATCCATGACAACCTTTTTGCGCTCCCTGAACATTTAGTAAACTGTAAGATGTCGTGACAAAGGTTATCTTTTTTGGGATATTTTCAAAAGGTTTAGTTTCAAAAGCCTCGCACAACGCTTAAGGCTAGCCTCCACGTCTCCTACCCCATTAGCCCCCGCTGAAGTGGAGTGTCCTCCACCCATGCCGTGGAGGTACTCGCCTAGGGGCTTAGCTATGTCTCGCCCCAGATGTATTCCGGTTGTTTTATGGAAATCGCGGCTGGATCGCAAGCTGACTTGAACAGCGTCCCCTCTCTGACCCGCCACAGCAGCCACGTGAGCCCCCAACCCGATCAAGGCCCTGGCGGCTGAGGCTTGGTAAGCGCTCACGTGAGATAGAGCGATCAGCCACCCGTTGATCTTCATGAGCTTGGCGCGTTGGCATGCCTTTAGTCGCGCTATGCGCTCCGAAGAGGAGGTCGGCAGGGAAAGAATGGGTAGGATTTCTTCAGCGTTCACTCCTGCGTCGATGAGGTCGGCTACGGTTTTGAGTGTGGTTGATTTGGCTAAAACGAAGTGTCTTGTGTCAAAGGCTATCCCGAGGAACAACGCCTTGGCTTCAACGTCGGTGGGTTTGACTCCGGCCTCCTTGAAAAAGCGGTAGACGATCTCGCAGGTGGATGAAGCCTCCTCATCCGCCACGGAGAGGGTTGCTAGACGTTGCGTTTCGGGGTGACTCGCGTGATGATCCACCACGACGATTGGAGCATTGGACATCCTAACCCTTTTGCTCCAGTCATCCAACTGCTGGATGGTGTTAGTGTCCAGCAAAACGATGAGACCCGCTTCTTCGATACGTGGCTGAGTTGTTAGCTTCATGGGCAAGGAGTCTAGCAAGGATTTGGAAAGTCTGCTAAGTCCCTGAGCCGCGGCTACTTCAATCCTTAATTCAGGTCGTAAACGCTCAAGCAGTCTAGAAAAGGCGAACGCAGCGCAAACAGCGTCTGGGTCCGCGTTGTGGTGACACAACAAAACGGCTAACTTCACGTCATTTCGATCTATGAGAGACATTATCGCGTGGATTTGCATGCAAGTTTCCTCAAGTATGTTTCAATAGACTCGAAGGCCTTTTTCGTGGCTTCGCTAGCCAGTTTTTCAACGTCATAATTCTTCATCAGGGGCGACAGAGTGACTTCCACATCCACCTTCACGGTGATGGGCTTCGAACCTTCGGTGTCGACGGTTATGTTGAGGATAGAGATTCTCTCTGAAGGAATTTTAGAAAGAATATATCCTCTCGCTGCCTTCTCCGCAGTGCCACATAACTCCTCCACCTGCTCATCGGTGAGCTCAGGTATGCCTATCTCTTCCAAAAGCTCTCACCTAAGGAGGAGGGGTCAGTGGGCGTAGGTCCTGCTGTAACTTCACTTGCAGGTCCTTCACTTGGCTTCGCAGCCGCTCCTCCTGTTTGCCAAGCACGCCGATTCTCATGTTTAGGAGGTCTTTCCGCTCGTTTAGCTCGGTGGTCACCTTTGCCTTCTCAGACTTCACGAGAAGCGAACCAATCGACTTGTAGATGACCGCGTCGTCGGTTACCTTCTCCAGTTCGCTTAAGGCTTGCTCGGTTTCGGTGAGCTCTAGCTCAAGTTGCTGCTTTTGCGTCAAAACCGCTTGCAACGTCTGCTGTAACTGTTGAAGCCTCAGCAAACGTTCCTGAACCTGGGGTGGAAGCATCGGTATCTCTTCACTCATTCCAATTCCTCAAATAGTTCCTTTCGAACTCCTTCAGCATTATGACCTCGCGTTAATTAAGTGTTTTCACTCAGAACTCTTCTCTAGTCAGCTAATCACTCCTTGCCGAGAGATTCGAGAACGAGGTATGTGTCCTTTATGAGGGCGATCCAGTGTAGGTAAGAGTTGATGGCAGCCCTCAAAGCGGATGTGTCGCTTGCCTCAAAGTTGAGGGTTAATCTGTTGCCTTCACTTTCTACCCGAACCCTTGAGCGGGAAGTGGGAGCACTCTTGGCTTCGGGCTCCAAGGCCTTGAGGACGACGGCTAGATGCTTTTCTGATGGAAAATCTAGGCGGATAACAGCATGAGCCCTCATTTCTAGGCTTCCCATACCACATGAGACATGGTGATGCGAGGCCCTATCTCCATGGCTTGGGGAAGGAGCATAAAAGTGATCTGGATTTGAGATGAAGATCCAGACGAAACGTGCATGGCAGCCTCATATCTTGAAGCTGCCGCATCCATGGTAGACGCTGGAACGTTGAGAAACCTTGACAAGGACTCCGCGACTTTTGCGACTTGAGGAGATTTTTCATGTGATGTGGTTAGGGTGAGCGAGCGAACGGGTTTGGCCCTTACCCCTTCAAGTTCCCTCTGAAGCTGTATGCCCCTAACAAAAATTAGAGGAGGAACTGAAATCAGGCCCTCAGGTGCCACTTGGAAAAGTTTGATTTCCCCGGGTCCGCCCTTCCATCGATCCACGATGATGACTCGATCAGCGTTGAATTCAAGAGCCTTTTCAGCTATTCCGTCGATATTTAACTTGCCACGATTGATTCGAACAACGTTGGGTATGGACCGCGCAAGATCATGACAAAGCGTTCTCATTCTATTTGTGGGTCTTCGGGAAGTAGTTAGCAAGATCACTCTTCTTTTTCCTCTTCCAGGCGCGCCTCTGGTGTTACGCCCTTTACCGTGCGCTTTGCCACAATGCCCAGTTTTGTGACTGGCGTATATGCACCACCAGTGAAGGTGAGCCCGCATTTTTTGCATTCCCAAACGCCCACACTTTGTCTTCGAACCGACTCGAAGCCGCATCGGGGACACTTGCGGGCCTTCTTTAGCCCTGAAATCACCTTGATGTATCGCTTCCTCACGGTTGCGCCGTAGCGAGCCCCCAGTCCTCTGGTTGGACCGACCTTCTTTGTCCGTTTTCCACCCATCAGCCCTTCACCAAACGTTTTCTCAACTCTACAGCCTTTTCGTGAGCTATTTTTGCAGCTTCTGATATTTGTTGCGTCGTGAAGTAGCCGTAGCCACCCTTCTGCACCGCGCAGATTTTTCCATTGTTCTCCATGGTAATCGTGAGTCGAGCGTCCATCACTTGTTCCTCCTCAAGCCAAGGATCCACCACCAACTTATCGTTTATTTTAGCGAATGTGACCGCTATGGGATAATTTCTCATGGGAAGCGGGCTGTAGCCAGGCTTTATCTTGATTTCACCCTCTTTTACCTCGTAGTTATAAACCTTTGTATTTAACAGAGCGGCTAACGCCGCGATGGCTGAGGCGTCGATGAGGTTTCCGTCATGATTGAGTACGTAAACGTCAACGAAAACGACGAAAACCTTCTTTCCCGGTTCAACGCAAAGCTCTTCCAAAACGATCGCCTTAGACTCACGTATCCCTCTATCCACGACTCTGGCGAGTTCGATGGAGTTTTCGTCGGGAGGCCCTGGCTCAAACGTGGGCGAAGCTAGTGGCACGAGTTCGGCGTTCACGGTGAGGACTCCCTCGTTGGGTACGTCAGGGAACGGTTCGCCCGCCTCGATTTTTACTCCGACCATCACCTCGGTTTTGCCTAGGAGCACGCGTGCTGAACCCTCTGCACGCTCGATGACTCCCGTTTCCACTTGGGCTTCACGGTAGTCGGTTAGCCCCCGCCCATCCAGTCTCTTTCCAAGAGAAATCAATTGAGCGATTTGTCTCTGCTTCACACGGGCAACTATGGTCGAGGACATTATTCCTCTGCCTCCTCCTTCACGGTCACGTATTTCGCCTTCAAAGCCTCTTTTTGAAGCTTGTAGATTTGCTTGCACCCTTCGATAGCAATGTTCACAGCTTGCTCAAACTCGTCTATCGTTAACATTCCGTCCATCTGGAGCAGTGTTACGGCGTTTAGGTGAGGCATCCATGCCAAGGGCACGTCTGCCTCACCCCCCTTGTCCTCTAAGTCGGTCAGATCCAGCACCAACTTTCCTTCCACCTTCCCCGCCGCGCATGCCGCAACTAAATCCCGCATGGGAATTCCAGCATCCGCCAGCGCGAGGGAGGCAACAGTGATACCTGCACATCGTGTTCCACCGTCCGCTTGTAGAACCTCAATGAAAAGGTCGATGGATGTTCGTGGATAATACTCCAAGAAAATGGATGGCTCAAGGGACTCTCGAATTACTTTAGAGAGTTCCATCTCCCTCCTAGATGGGGCGGGTGATTTCCTCTCCTGAACTGAGAATGGCGCCATGTGATAACGACATCGAAGTATGGCTCGGTCTGGCAGGGCTAAGTGCTTGGGATGAAGCTCCTTTGGTCCATAGACTGCGGCAAGGATCTTATTCTTCCCTTGTTCAATGTATGCGGAACCGTCGGCGTTAACGAGAACGCCAGCCTCGATTTTTATCGGTCTTAAATCGTTTACTCCTCTTCCGTCTACCCGAACATTATTTTCATCAATCAACTTTTCAGGCACCTTTTGAAGCATGTTCAACACCTCCTTTTTCTTTTCGAATCATTTCGGTTACGCGATCCGTTAAACCACTTGTGTGGGCTTCTTGCTCGATTTTACGGATAGCCATAACAGCGAGCCTTTCATCCTCGAGGGTCTTGCCACTGACGAGGATCAATCCGTTTTGACCAATAGTGATGTGGCACCCGGTTTCTTGTTTTATCATGCTTATCATCGAACCCTTCCTTCCAATAATCCGAGGAATCTTGGTGGGGGTGACTTCAACAATTTGGCCCCTCGCAATTTTTCCAAAGCCTGACTCGTCAACAGATAATAGAGGTCCCCGTGTTCGGTCGTAAGCAACCACCTTGCAAATGATAAGGTCTCCTACGTCAAAGACGGAGACTAAATCGTCTTGTTGGGGCCTAAATGACCTACCAAGGGCATCCGAGGCTCGAAGCAACGCGAGGTAGGGAGCCTTCACATCCACCATCCATCCGGAAAGGCCAACT
>Ga0315314_1001947_pt1 | contig 17514 bp, 17 predicted proteins | sample TDP9_MG_FD_203631 | JGI IMG/M metagenome (GOLD analysis project Ga0315314, IMG submission 203631) | Freshwater sediment microbial communities from Lake Towuti, South Sulawesi, Indonesia - TDP9 | ecosystem: Environmental > Aquatic > Freshwater > Lake > Sediment | place: Indonesia: South Sulawesi...
CAACCGTTGTGCTCGGATATGTCATACGAAAAAGACACTTGTGGAGCTTCAAAAGCTGAAGATAAATATCGAAAAATTGAGGTCATGTGTACCTGATTATTCATATTTATTTGCGCTGTAGTATTAAATAAAGACGAAGAATATGGCAAAAAAGATAAACAATCTCTAGCGACGCTTTCGAATTGATTACGGATATCGCTTGTTTCTTCTGCAACAGACAGGTCTTTGTCAAGCGATCTTAAAATGTTCAAAGTAAAGTAATGTTCAAATGCCCTTGATTCAGAGGTTTCATTCCATATTTTTAGGTATGGCTCAACACTTGTCAATTTTATTGGAAAATATATTCCAAGAAATGAAGGAACTTCTTTCGCTTGTAAAATTGATGAGATTGTCAATCGTTTGAGTAACATAGATTTCCCACTCCCCCGAGCACCAATCAAAAATTGGTGCTGTATTTTAGTGGCTTCTGAAGACACTATAGCAACAAAACAGAGTTTCTTAGAGGCAATAACAAGATGACTAAAGAGTATAGCTTGGTATATGGTTGCCGCTTTCAGTCAAATGGTGGCAAAATACCAAATTTTGCGCTGGAAACTGCTTCAATAACAGACAGAAGACTGCAATTTGTAAATTGTGACATTACATAACTCATTTTATTAAAAGGAGTTAAGTATTATTTACTCTGTAACGCTACTACAGTCTCCTTCTGAATAACAATTGGGATTAGCAAATAGGTCCTTTATCTCAGGCGGTGTAAGTCTATCAACGGCTTTAGGCCTAAATGGGTTTTGCGAGTAGTCTAGCTCTTTCATCAAGAAACTCCTACATTATACTTAAATCCGGGGACACCATACTTATTTCTGCCTTTCATTGAGGGTCCTTTCGGAAATCCGGGGACACCATACATATTTCTCCCTTTCATTGCGGTCGTTTCGAGTCTTGCATAGGATTATCTTTAATCTCTGTGGCTGTTTTGGTTTGTAATTATACTTGTTTTGGCAAAAACTGCAAGGAAAAAAGACAGCCCCCTGCCCACAGGTGGCAGGGCTAAACAATTAAGGAATCCGTGGCAAAGAAACAAAAACCCTGCCATATCACTCCGCCAAAAGATAACCCTGCCATATCCTTCGACATTGCTCAGGACAAAAATGGCAGGGCTAAACAGTTCGTTGCTATTGCCTTCGAATTTCCTCAAGCATCTTGCTCAATTTTTCTACAACTTCTTTGTTCTCCGGCAACTCGGAAATATTCACATTCTCGAATGGGTCAATATGATGGCCATACAACATTCGTGCATACACTTTACCATTTTTATCACGCCACTCAGTATAGCGATATGTGTCTATCTTTACTGAGTCACCATCTTGATACCTACTAAATACAGCTTTTTTTCCAGGCAGGTTCGCATCTTTCATAAGCGGCACAAAACTTTTGCCTTGAAGATGCGCAGGCACAGGCAGATTGCATAACTCACACAATGATGGATAAATATCCAGATATTCGGTCAAAGAATTACTTTTTTTGCCCCCTTTAATTCCCGGGGCAGTTACTATTAACGGCGAATGTAAAGAAGTCTCAAAATTACAATGCTTGCACCATAAGCCGTGCTCACCCAGGTTCCAGCCGTGGTCGCCCCAAAGCAATACGATTGTATTATCGCGCAGGCCAAGGCGGCCAAGCTCAGCTAAGACCCTGCCAATCTGCGCATCGGTATAACTGACGCACGCATAATAGCCATGTACCAGCGTGCGCGCAAGCTCATCAGGCAAAGGCCCTTCCTTGGGGATTCCTTCGTAGGCTCGCAATTCGCCCCAGTTGTGCAAGGCTGCATCAGGAGCGCCTTTGGGCCTGAAAGGATTATCAGCAAGGTCAATCTCTTTTCTTTTGTACAAATCCCAATATTTCGTGGGAGCATTGAACGGTAAGTGCGGCTTGAGAAAACCAAGTGCAAGGAAAAATGGCTTATCCATATCTGCAAGACGCCGAAGGTCTGAAATCGCCTTATCGGCAATCATCCCATCAAAGTAGGCGTTGTCGGGAACGTCGGCAGCTTCGTAAGCAGGGCCGGCTTGAGCCGGATTTTTCTCAGCGAGTTTTATGTTTTCTTTTAGTAGATAGTTTCTCCATACCCCTGCCGGACGCCAAGGTTCTTCGCTCCAGCTATCGGCGCAATCATTTTGATGGTGAAAAACTTTGCCATTTGATATGGTGTGATAGCCGTTGTTTCTGAAGTGCTTCGGAAGAACCAGCGCACCCGGCAGGTCTTTTTCCGCCCGCGTATTGAAACCAATAAATCTATCTCGCGTCGGTCTTACTCCCGTCAGAAGGCTGGCACGTGAAGCACCACATACAGGAACCTGGCAATAAGAACGCAGGAAAACAACGCCATCTGAGGCCAAGCGATCTATATTTGGAGAGAGCATCTGCTTATGGCCGTAGCAGCCAAGCTGCGGACGCAAATCGTCCACAACAAGGAACAGGACGTTAGGTTTTCTTTCACTGGCGGCGCGCATCTGTGTGGCAAACAGCGATCTGGACATCGCCAGCGCTGTTGTGAACGACCACATTGACCTTATGAAATCTCGTCGTGTCGTTGAAATTGACTTCATCATCGGGCCTTCCATTAAAAATCAATATGCCTTGTAGAAATTAACGTAAATTGTTATTACGAGCAAGCTGCCTCCCTCGTCCCTCGTCTCTTGTCCCTCGCAATGACGCTGCGTGTCACTTTAGCTCACTTTTATCAATTGGATTACGCCAGGGTCGCATAGCGACCATCAACGCGGCAATCAGCGTCAGGATGAGCCAATCCCGGCCGATTAAAATAAGCGCAATCCAGGAATACCCTCCATAAGGCTTTCTGATGTCCCGGACCAGATCGCTGAGCAAGAGAAAAAATAAAACTGCAGGAACTAAATAGCAGATAAAAAAATTGAACAATCGGCCAACTCGAAAAAGGGATTGCGAATTCACGTGCTCCCGAAGGCGATTAGCCCCATAAAGCCAGCCGACCAGGATGCATTGGAGGATACAGGAGGCAAAAAGTCCATAATGGCTTAGGAAATGGTCCACGATATCGAGCCACGCAAACCCTCCCCCAGTTGCGAATATGATGCCTCCAAGGAAACCTAATATGGATAGGACTGTCACCACAACCTTACGCGGATAATGGAATTTATCCATTACTGCTGCAGAAAAGGTCTCAAGGATCGAGATGGCAGAGGCAATGCCAGCTACCATAAGGGTAAGGAAGAACAGCACTCCAAACAGACGGGGAAAACCGGGCAATAAACTGATCGCCTGCGGATAGGCTACAAAAGCAAGGCCAATTCCGTGCTGCACAACTTGCTCAAACGGTTTATTAACTTGGGCAGCCATATATCCTAAGGTTCCAAAGACGGCAAGACCAGCTATCAGCGAAACAAAGGTATCAATCAAGGTCGTCATAGAGGCATTAAAATTAATGTCGGCCTTTCTGGGTAGATATGAGGCATAAGTCACCATTATCCCAAAGCCGAGACTCAAGGTAAAGAATATCTGCGAATAGGCGTCAATCCACACCTTTGGGTCGGAAAGCCTCGAGAAGTCAGGTTTCAGGTAACGGATGATTCCTTCTTTTGCGCCGGGTAGAAACCAAACCCACCCCACAAGAATAAGAATGAGCACAAAAAGAAGCGGCATAAATACCTTATTGGCTCTTTCCACCCCTTTCTCTACGCCAAAAAAAACTATCACCCAATTCACGCTCCATACGATGAATAAGCCGAATAGGATTGGACTGCGCACATCCCCTATCTGGAACGGTCCAGTTGTAACCCCTAAAAACTGATGAAAGAAGAAATGGTTTGGGTCAGCTCCCCACGACAGGTTAACAGAGAAACCGAGGTAACAGACACACCAGGCGATAACCACAGCGTAGTACATCACAATCCCGAACATAACAAAGATGACCATCCACCAGCCAAGCCACTCCCAGTGTGGCCGAATCTTGGCAAAGGACATCGGAGCAGAGCCCCGCATGTGGTGGCCAATACCGTATTCCAGGATCATCAAGGGTATCCCTGCCGTCACCAGAGCGATAAAATATGGGATAAGATAAGCCCCGCCGCCGTTTTCGTAGCAAACATAGGCAAACCGCCAGATTGACCCTAAGCCAATAGCAGAACCGATGGCAGCAAGTAGAAATCCCCATTGCGTCTTCCACTGCGCTCGATGCGCCTCCATTCTCGGTAGCTTGTTTTCGTCTATGGGACCACCTTAGTTCTGTTAACTGGAAACTGGTAAATGGTAACTGGTAAATGGTAACTGGAAATTACCAATCACACATTCTCATAAGTACATAAGACATAAGTGCACAAGTCAAAAGTGCACAAGTCAGTGCTCCTGTGCTCTTATGCTCTTATGCTCTTGTGCTCTTATCCCAAGCAGTTCCAGGGTGTTGCGCTCGATAATATTGCGGATATTGCTTCGCGGAACTGTCGGCAAATTCGTATCAGCCAAAAGCTTGTTAAATCCGAGCAGAGTCTCTATACACGCCCCTGCGTTTCCATACGGGAATCCACTGCCGAACAATAGTTTGTCCATTACCCCACGCTCGTGTGCCGCAACTACAATATTATAAGTTTGCCAAACATTACTCGGCTGGATCGTCAAATCCGCATACACATTTTCGTGTTTAGCTACCATAGACAATGCTTGTTCAACAAAAGGCACACCCATAGCTGCGATGATAATCTTCAGAGCAGGAAAAGTTCTGGCAACCTCATCCAAAAGGTATGGCTGTGCATAGTCGAGAACAGCATCAGATTTTAAAAAGGGGTCACCGTTATGGAAGAAGACCGGCAATTGCAATTCTTGTGCCGACTCATAAAATCGCATCGCTCTGCTATGAGCCGGGTGAAAACCACAGGCGCAGCAGTACAGAACCATCCCTTTTAGGCCCAGCTTCTCGATGATAGAGGTCAGATTCTTCGGGCTGACTTTATCTTCTGTGGGTTCTACAAAGGCAAAGCCAACCATTTTTTCGTTATGCTTATTCACATATTCGGCCAGCTTTTTATTGACCTCTTCGCTCGGTCCATCCGGACCAGCCAGTACTATACAGGTATCTACCATCTGTGCTGCCTCTAGATGCTCGGACGTCTGGACATCGCCCGCCGCAAAATTTATATGTGTATGGCAGTCAATTATCATAATATCGTCCTTAAATATTGATAGCCGCTATCAAGATTGCGATTTATCCGCCAAACTGATGGCGGATTTATATTAGTCCAGCTAAATTCTACGGTCAAGAATAAATATTTTTACTCTATTTTACGTTATCGGCTTAATTCCCTAAAAGTCTTATAACTAATCCTTGCCTAATTTCCGGGATATAATGATGGAAAATAATGCTGACAAATTGTAAAAATGCTTTCTTGACCTGACAGCATGGCTAATGTAATATTTTAGCCACTATTGTTTGCCTTAACTAATGACTTAGTAGAATCGGGTATTTACAATGGGCCTTGGGTCTTGTATCTGGGGTCTTAAACTGTGGATTGTCCGGTTTGCAAAAACGCGATGATTACTCTTGAGCTGGCCGACGTCGAAATCGACCATTGTACCGAATGCGGCGGAATCTGGTTCGACGCCGGCGAACTGGAGCTTCTGCTCGGCGAGCCAGAAAAAGCCAAACAACTGCTCGATTCCTTCAAAGTTGACTCCACCTCGCCTGAAAAGCTCAGAAAATGCCCTATCTGCGACAGAAAATTGCAGAAAGTTATCGTCGGCTCTGGTCAGCCGAAGCTTCTGATAGATAAATGCCGTACAGGTGATGGCCTATGGCTCGACAAAGGTGAATTGCAGAATATCTTAGACAGAGCCCAGTTGGACAAAGATAATAAAATCCAAAAACTATTGGCTGATATGTTCGGCCAAAATCACCCAAGCCTGGAATAGGCAGTGCACTATGAAAGGATTCGCTCGAATAATATGGACTTTCCTGTTTGTCACCACCCAAATCCTGCCAGCACAAGTAAAGGCGTAAAGATGATTGTCCGCCTCAGCTATGATAAGGGCAAGACCTGGCCGGTCTCGAGGGTGCTTTATCCTAGCCCATCAGCCTGCTCCTGCTTGGCAGTATTGCCAGATGGGGACATCATCTGCCTCTACGAGGTTGGCCAAGAGCACCCCTATGGAAAAATCGCCTTAGCCCGCTTTGGCCCAGACTGGCTGGAAAAAGGAACAGAAAAAGTCTTGTAACTTGAAAATAAAGTCAGTGTAATACACAAGAAGCAAACCACATTTTATGAAAGGAGAAAGTCATGGGTAAGCTAAGCATAATATTGATTGTCGTGGCTGTAATCGCGATTATCTTGGCACTGGTAGTTAAAAAACGCGCTAAGTGAAAACAGTAAATCGCCTTCGACAAAGGTAAAAACTATGGTAATAGCACTGATTATTATTGCTGCTATTGGTCTGCTGGTTATCTTTGTGATTGGCATGTACAATGCTTTAGTGCGGTGTCGCAACCAGGTCGATAACGCCTGGTCGCAGATCGACGTCCAGCTAAAGCGCCGGCACGACCTGATTCCCAATCTGGTCGAGACCGCCAAGGGCTATATGAGGCATGAGCGGGAGACTTTTGAAGCTATAACCAAGGCCCGAAGCCAGGCGATGGGTGCAAGAACCGTCTCCGAGGCCTCAAAAGCTGAAGGGGCCCTCGGCGAAGCGCTTAGTAAATTTATGCTGGTCGTCGAGAATTACCCCGACTTAAAGGCCAATCAAAATTTCCTCTCGCTGCAGGAAGAGCTCAGCAGCACCGAGAACAGAATCGCTTTTGCCAGGCAGAACTACAATGACCAAGTCTTGTTCTTCAACAACAAGATTCAGATGTTCCCTTCCAACATCGTCGCTGGAATGTTCGGCTTCGGCAAACGCGATTTCTTCGAGATGGAAATTGCCGCTGAACGCGAAGCACCAAAGGTAAGCTTTTAACATCGGTCAGTTGTCGGCAGATACCAATAGAACTATAAGCCGCAGCCTGCGAATCACGAGGCAAGAATCATGTGGGAATTGATCAGAGCCAACAAGCGAAACTCCATCCTGCTGATGGTGTTAATGGCGGCGGCGCTGCTGCTCTTGGGTTTTATCATCGGCTTAGGATTCTCCGGTGACCCCGCAGGTGGCTTCATCGGCTTGATTTTTGCAACAGCAATTTGGCTAATCCTGGCGATGGTAAGTTTTTCAAGCGGCGACCAAATCCTTTTAGCCGCAAGCAAAGCTATGCCGATAACTCACGATGACCACCCACAATTGCTCAATACTGTTGAGGAAATGAAAATCGCCGCGGGCTTACCTGCGATGCCGAAAGTTTACATTATAGCCGACCCTGCTCCTAATGCCTTCGCAACCGGCCGAAGCCCGGAGTCTGCATCTGTCGCCGTAACAGCAGGTCTCTTAGGCCGACTCAACCGTGATGAGCTCCAGGGCGTTGTCGCCCACGAAATAAGCCACATCCTGCACCGTGACATCCTTTACGTCACACTGGCCGGCATAATGTTAGGCGCAATTGTTTTGCTTTCGCAGACCTTCTTGCGAAGCATGTACTACGGCTCAATGATGGGTTCTCGCCGAAGGTACTCAGCCGGCGGAAGAGGCGGTGGCCAGGCCCAGTTGGTTCTATTGCTAATTGCAGTAGTTGCTGCAATTCTGGCACCGATAATGGCATACCTATTATACTTTGCGCTCTCAAGAAGACGCGAATACCTTGCCGATGCCGGTGCCGCCAGATTGACTCGTTACCCTGAGGGTCTGGCCAGCGCCTTAGAGAAAATCGCCAGCGACCCTTCGCCTCAATTAGCTACCGTCAACAAAGTTACTGCACCAATGTATATTGCCAATCCTTTCAAAAGAAAAGGACAAAGGAGGCTATCCGACCTTACCAGCACACATCCGCCGATCTCCGAAAGGATAAGAATCCTACGTAATATGACCCATGGCGCATCTTTTAGAAATTACTCGGATTCTTACAGAACCATAACGCACCACAAAACAGTTATCCCTGCAACCATTCTGGCCAAAGAAGATATACCGTTGCGCAGCCCAACCGCAGAAGCTAAAGAAGAAGAGCGTCTCGAAAAGCAGCTCCGCCAGGTTGGTGACATTATGCGAAGGGTCAACAAATTTGTGTTCCTAACCTGCCTTTGCGGCTTAAAGTTGAAGGTGCCTCCTAACTATAAGGCCGATAAGGTTAAGTGCCCAAGATGCAGAAGGACGTTGGACTTGTCCCAAAAATAATCAATTGATTTCAGCCCGCCTTTGGCAGGCCATAGTCAAGCCAATTTCGACAATTCGTCCTTCGTAGTACTTGCTACGGAGAAGGATCAGAAAACCTATTACCAGTATTATGCCTAACACCCTCCCCCTAATCATAGTACCAGCGATAGCAACTTATATAACGCCACAAAAGGCCATAAAAACCACGGAACTTCTTTTCTTAAATTTGCAATAAGGCAGCCAAGCAGACATAAATTATCAATAATCAATAAAAAAGTCCCGCTTTTTTAGCGAGACTCCAGGTTTAACCATCCTGACACGCGATAACTTAATTTAGCAAGGCCGAACATTGGTCGCCTGAGGACCTTTTCGGCCTTGTCCAACCTCATATTCTACTTCCTGTCCTTCAGAAAGCGACCGGAATCCCTGTCCTGCAATGCTCGTGTGATGGACGAACAAATCCTCACTACCATCGTCAGGAATGATAAAACCAAACCCCTTCCTCTCATCGAACCATTTTACTTTACCTTTTGCCACGATACTCTCCTTAGGCCCCAGGCCTACAATAAAAATACCCTCGGTTTTTATTAGGGCATATACTTTGAGGGTCGCAAATATATCCTTAACAAAACCGCAAAAATACTACCAGAGCAATTACCGAGCGTCAATAAAAAAAATAATTCAAATCATCCTATTTTTTTCACATCGAGTAAAACTGATAACTCAGCCAACACCTAATTCTGACATCTGATTTTAATCTAACTCCTTCATAAAAGTATATGTTCTGCTTTTACCTTATCACCTCGCGTGGTAGAAATAAATCACGAACAAACTGTCAAACTAATCTAAGCTGTCGGACGGCATCGCCGGCGCCGCTGAGGTGGTCCAGAGTCATTTCCGAGTACATCCTGGCCAGAACCACGCCCGGGGCTGCCGCGCGGAAGGCAGCCAGTACCGCATCGCGGACACCTTGCCGGGACCGCGGCGGATCGTTTTCACCCGGCGATACGTCCACATCGATGCCCGGCCAGACCTGGAGGGATGAGCCTTTGGCCCCCTCCAGCCAGCTTTTGGTTTCTCTGTACACATAGTCCGGCGATAGACCTTCAGCATATATCTTTTCGTAGCTGCTCTGTGAAAATCCCATGATGCTGTATAAGAATGAGAGTCTATCGTCCCGTGAAAGGTCCTTCAGGTATGTATTAAGCATACCGTCCACATAATGACAGCAACGAGGCCCGCCGTCAGAATGGTAGAAGATAATCTTGATGAAATCGTTATATTTGGATAACTCCTGCAAGTCAACAACAGCACGGTAAAAAGGATTGAATGAGATGCTATGTGGTATTGCCGTTCCGACTGGAATATCAGACTTGATGGTTTTAGACTTCGCATAAACAAGTTTATAAATCTCACGCAGACTATCGTACCAGAACATTTCCCAGGCTAAGATTTCCGGGTATCGAAGAAGGATACGCCAGAAAGCAGCGTAATAGCCCTCGGCTGGTCGCTTACCCGCACGATTTTCAGCGATGTACTTTTCAAGCACTTTGTATCCTTCGCTTGCGCGTTCGATGTTGATTCCATTTTTTTGTCCTTTTTCGAGACAAAATGGACAGAAACAAGAAATCTTCGAATTATTTTTTCCATCCCAGAGGAGCGTGTTGGTCAGCGCCCCCCATCGTTCGGACCGCCATAATAAACCGTCAATCTCATAGGATTGTACACAATCCTCGACCATGGCCATCAGGAAGGAACGGAAATGTGGATTGTTAAAACAAACCTGTGGAAGCTTACGACCATGAAGATCCACTTCAGCCATTTCCTGGAACTGTGGTATTTCACTATGGATCTGGTCAGCTACCCAGGCGATGGTTTTAATTCCTCGTTTTTGCGCAGCCGGTATAACAGAGGCAAGAACATCAAAATCACCCTCATCAGGAGCACGTAAAATCAGCGGATTGTCCCTGAAGATGGTATTTTTATAGTGTTCCGAATGGACGGTTGCGTAGTAACCTCCATGAAATTTCGGGCTCTTATACTGACGTCCGTGGTCAACTGGCGGCCAGGTTCGGCCCGAAAGCCCTTCTTTATATGAATGCACCATTGTAAAGAGTGTATTAACACAAGCACGCTCTTGAATCGTGTCGAGACAACCTTCAAGGCCTTCATCAACAAAAGATGGAGCACCTATCTGGATGCCGACCATTTTTGTAGATTTAGGTAACAAAGAGGCTGAGCCACCGCCTAAAGTGATTGCAGTCGCAATTTCGCTTCCAGACTTGATAAACTCTCTACGATTCAAATTCTTCATTTCATCGAACCTCTGCTCTTTTTTATAGTATTATTTTTATTCGCTTTTTTGGTATTCTGCAGATTCGAGCCATTCTTTTTTGAAGGTTACGCCCCAACCTGGTCCATTGGGTATCATTACTTTACCATCAACAACAGTTAACTGGGGCTCATACATCGCCCGACTTTCACTCGCCAGCTCTGAAGTACCATCAATTGTAAATTCTATGTACTTGGAATTTGGGATAGCGCCAAGCATGTGCAGGGTAAACACACTAACCATTGAAAGATTAGAAGTATGCGGCACACAAAGCTTTCCAGCTTTATGCGCCATTCGAGCGACACGAAGGGCCCTGGTTAAACCGCCGATATAACAAACATCCGGTTGGGCAATATCAACCGCATTCATGTTAATCATCCGACGCCATTGTGCCAAATCATTATCCTGTTCACCACCAGCAACTGAAACATTTAGCTTTTTAGCGACTTCTGCGGTCCATTCCAGCTCCCAGTAGGGGCAAGGTTCCTCGAAAAAGAAAACGTTATTATCTTCCAATATGCGACCAACAGCAATAGCCCTGGGTGGTGTATAACAACTGTTGGCATCAGCCAGGATGTCAATTTTATCACCGAGTGCTTTCCGGACTGTTGGAACCAGTTTCTCCGTTCGGCCAGGCCATTGATCCTCGTCATAACCAGCTACTTTACCAACGCGTAGTTTGAACGCAGAAAAACCTTTAGTGTCACGAAGAGTAACCATCCGAGAGGCTTCATCTTCTGGGGTGATATCTCTTCGCATACTGGAACCGTACGCTGGAATTGCACAAATTCGCCCGCCCAGCAATTCAACAACAGGTTTGTTTTTTACTTTTCCGTATAAATCCCAGATTGCCGTATCCAAGCCGGTTAATGCACGGTAAATATAGGTGCAGGGGAACTTGTAGTTGGCATTGATGCAATTATCGACAAGTTTGTCGATATGAGTTGGATCTTCACCTAAAAAATGCTTTACAACTTGGCGGTGCAAAATCATAGCAGAGATATCCGCTTCATGGGGCGATATCTGTCCATACCCTACCGATCCATCTTCGGTTCGAATGCGAACAACAGCCACAGCTTTTTTGGTGAACGTTTCAACTTTAACGATCTTCAATCCCTCATCGATAATTTTAAATTCTTTATAGCCCTCATCTCTGCCAAAATACAGATATTTTTGTTGTGCAGCACTACTAAAGTTGACCTTTGCTTGAGCAACTAAAGGGGTTGCCAAAGCAATTTTACAAAAATCACGTCTTGCTAATTGTCGAGTAAACATAATACAACTCCTTCATTTAGGTTTATTGATTCCCCACTATTTCTCATCTTCTTTGGGCCTTAATGTCTTGGTGTCTTGCTGTCCTTTTTGTTTCAGCATTTGCTGGAGTTTCTGCAGCTCAGCCTCCGGCATTTTGTAACAATGCTCAGGGCCCGGAAATTGCCCTTTATTGACATCCTCTTTGAAAGTCTCCAGTGCCTTGACGATCTGCTCTGCGATATTGGCATACTTCTTCACGAATTTTGGTGTAAATGCCTCAAACATACCCAGCATGTCGTGAATAATCAGGCACTGACCGTCGACATAAGGGCCTGCCCCGATACCAATGACGGGAACCTGTGCTCGCTCCGTGACGATCTTGCTGACCTCGGGAGGAACAGCCTCCAGGAGAATCATGCAAACGCCGGCTTCCTCAAGGGCTTGGGCATCCTCAATAATCCGCATGGCGGTCGAGACATCGCGGCCCTGGGCTTTAAAGCCTCCGAGCATCGCTATAGATTGCGGTGTAAGCCCTAAATGTCCGACGACAGGGATTGTCGCTTTAACCATGGCCTTGACAGTATCAAGAACTTCCCTTCCACCTTCCAGCTTGACGGCATCACAGCCACACTCGGCCATAAATCGGCCAGCATTCCGTATCGCCTCCTGCGGGCTGATCTGATAACTCATGTATGGCATGTCGCCAATCAAAAAGACATTGGGAGCACCTTTTCGTACCGCCCCGGTATGTGGAATTAATAGGTCCATCGTGACCGGAAGCGTGGAGTCGTATCCGAAGATGGTCATCCCAATCGAATCTCCCACTAAGATAATATCAATCTCGGCTCTTTCCTCCAATTGCGCGGTTGGATAATCGTAGGCGGTAAGCCAAGTTATTGGCTGGCGGTTTCTTTTCTTCTCACACAATGTATGGATAGTGACCTTCTTCATAATTTCTCCTTTAAATTCGGCCCAGTTTATCTGGTTTCACAACGGCCTTCCTGACGGCCTTAGCAATATCCTTCACTGCCATAGCGAAATAGTCGTAACCTTTCACAGGTGCTTTGACAGTATTGGGCAGCACACCCACTATCAAATACCAACTCTTTAATCCTTCAATTCACTTTAGTAACACATTAAATGTTGTCAGTCAAGTTTCAAACTTTCTATTTCTACAGCCCTTTCTCAAGATTGGTGCACGAGTTTCGTTGGACGTTGACGAGGCTCGTAACGAGTCTCGAAACCGGTTGACGAGACTCGCCAAAAACACCCTCGCTCCTAATATAAAACATCAGACTTGTAACTCACACAATAACTAAAACTGCGATTTCCGCCAAACTAAATTAGTGGCTGGTGACTCTTGGCTTGTGCTCTGAGCACATAACAGGTCAGAGCTCGTGGTGCGAGCTGTGATTCACAATTCACAATATGCGAAATGTAAGATTGCTTTGTAAAAAACACAATATTTATCATTTCGAGCGAGCCGATTCATCCTTCGCAGTAGCCCTGCTACGGAGAATGGAAGGCGAGTCGAGACACGAAGCGAAGCGGAGAGCCACGAAGTGAAATCTGCACACAAAGCAGATTTCTCCGCTTCGTCCCGCCCAGCGCTGGGCGGGGCTTCGGTCGAAAGGACAGAGGCTCTTTTCTACAGAGAATTAAGATCGCAAAAAAATCTTTGAATCTTAACCGTCGTCAGGCCAGCATTGCCGATTTCCGATTGCAATTGAAAATCGTAAATTGAAAATCGCAAATATCAGTTGGTTTGGCTTTTATGCTAAACTTTGCGTTTTTCTCTTTTTGAAAATCTGCCTTTGGATGGACGCTTTTTGTTCCTCCGCCCTTTGCAGTATGTAATACGCGCTACACAACACGAAATTTATAACTTGACTTTAAGGCAATCCTTCATAAAGCAGCAGGTGGTGTAAGGACATCGACCGTTCGACCTGCCAAAACACGGCGTGTAGCCTTCTGCTCGCTGGATAGCGTGAATAAGCTCGGCCTTCTTCATTTTGCCAGGAGTTATCCCAAGCGCTTCAGCCTTAACTCTTATTTCGGGCATACTGAGTTGTTTCTTTGCAACCTCTATCGCAGGCATTTCTTATCTCCATTTAGCTTCTTTTATAGTTAAGTTTATTTCCCGCACAATTCTTACTATATCGTCAAAATCCCTGCCAAACTTCTATTGTAGTACCGGCTTACCCCAGGCTAATTTCTTTCTGCTATTGGCAGAGTAGCTAATAAATATATTTCGATCATTTTACGCAGGTACCACCAAAAAATGATAAAAAAGTGTGCACTTTTTTTAATTTTTGTTAAAAAAAGGCGTTTTTTGCGAATTTTTGCGCTGTTTTTCGGTCGCATTTTGCAACTATCTGCATTCTTTGTTTGACAACGTCCTTTCGGGAACGGTGTCAACCCCCAAAAATTTGCCTGCCCCAAATCCCCCTGCTTATCTATCTTAACTCATGATGCCCTGCTATCATCTCAAAATCTACCCTTTTATAAGCAGAAACCCGCTAAATTCTTACTTTTTCTCGGTGTTTTGGTTGTGCTTTAGCTAAAAGTACGGTAAATATTAAACGGTGGCTAAACTGGCAGGAAAATCAAAGTTTTACGTGTTAAGTTTGCTTTGTAGAAATCTTAATGAAATGTCATTGCGAGGCCCGAAGGGCCGTGGCAATCTCTTGTGTGATTGGCGCAAAAAGCGAACGCTTGCTATGAGATTGCTTCCCCTTCGACTTCGCTCAGGGCTAAAGGCTATTTTCGCTCGCAATGACGGCCTGTCGCATGATGTTTTCTACTAAGCATTTTAAGTTTTAACTTTTCAGTTGCGTTGAAAGGGTTTAGGCAATGCTAAAGATAGGAATGATTGGAGCCGGTTTCGTAGCTGGGTTCCACGAAAGGGCGCTGCGTTCGGTACGCGGTGCTGAATTAGCGGGCATCTTCGCTCCGGTGGGAGCAAAGGAGCTTGCCAACCGTGCTCGCGAAGATGGCCTGGGCAACACCAAAGTCTATAAGAATATAGATGAGCTTTGCGCCGCTGTTGACGTGGCGTGCATCTTTGCCCCGAACTTCGCCCGCGTCGAGGTAATGCGTGACATAGCCAAGGCCGTAAAGGCCGGTGCTAAATTGAAGGGAATCATTTGCGAGAAACCTCTTGCCCGCAACCTCCAAGAAGCAAATGCAATAGTAAAGATGGCCAAGGAACTTGGCGTGCCCACCGCTTATTTCGAAAACCAGATTCACATGCCCTCTATAGTCGAGGCTCGGCGTCAGCTTGCAGCGGTAGAAAAACAGATGGGGCCTGTCCATCTGGCCCGCAGCGCAGAGGAGCACGGCGGGCCGCACGAGCCCTGGTTCTGGGACCCCACAAGACAGGGAGGCGGTGTCTGCTGCGATATGGGCTGCCACAGTATAGCTGCTGGAATGTATACGGTGACACCCAGCGGCAAGCCGCCTAACTATCTCAAGCCGGTCTCAGTAACTGCCAGCATGGCACTACTCAAATGGGGTAAGAAGCCGTGGCTCAGCCAACTTCGCGATAGAGGTGTGGATTACTCTGCTACGCCCGCCGAGGACTATTCCAGCGTCACCATCCAGCTCAAAGACCCTAAGACCAAAATACTCAGTGTGGTCCAAGCTACCAATTCCTGGATGTACGACGCACCCGGGCTGCGACTGCTTATGGAGGCCTTCGGTCCGGGTTATTCGTACACCGTCAACTCTCTGCAATCGCCTGCCGGTTTATTTATTAGTGACGCGGCGGCAGCCGCCGTTGCAGACAGCGAGCTGGCTCTTGAGAAGGCACAAGCGACCCGCGGGGCCTTGGTTCTCCAGCCCAACGAGCCTGACCTGTACGGATACATAGCTGAGTGGCGAGATGCACTTCCAGCTTTCCAGCTCGGCAAAAACGCCCTGCTCGATTTCGAATATGGCCGACTAATCACGATGCTTATCATGGCTGCTTATATGTCCCATGAAAAGAAAAAAGTGATTGACCTAACTGATTCCAAAGTGCTCAAAGAATTGGACAGCTACGTCCCCCTCATCCAGCAAGGCAAAGGCGCAAAAGTTCTTCTTGGCACCTGAATCGTCGGAATTTAGGTAGGGTGCGATGATTCGCACCAATCCGGCTACGGCATGGCCTCTGCCGAGACGAGTGCCCACCTTATTTTATTTTTACGGAAGGCATTTTTGATGAGCCGTCATTCCGAGCGGAGCACAGCGGAGTCGAGGAATCTATTTTGGACAGATTTCCCTTCGTGGCTCTCCGCTTCGCTTCGTGTCTCCACTTCGCCCCGCACCAATTGTGGATGGTGAATGACATGTTCCGGAAACGAATTTGTAAAAGACTGTCCTGGCTCAATTGGTGCGGGACTTCGGTCGAAATGACAATGACAATAGGTAGGCTGGGCTGCTCGGCTACGGCTCGGCCTTCACCGAGACGAGTGCACACCTTTTTCCCCGCATGCGCGAGGACAGGTTTGATGTGCGGAGCACAACCTACATTCTGACCTCCATGGATTGATGATATAATCAAAGATTCAGGTGCTCTGCTGCATAGCGCAGGCATTTGCCGATATTTTGCTCTTCGAGCTCAACCTGCTGCTCAAGCGGCAGGTGGCTTACTTTTGCAAGTCGCTGCGGTGACGCATTGGCACGGACGTATTTAAGTGTGCGAGCTAAGTCCGAGCCCGGGACATCTTCAAACGTCGCCCAGTATTTCTCGGTCAGACAGGGAACCTTCAGCGGGTCACGGGTCGCCATCTCCAGGCTGAATTGAATCTCCGGCCTTACTTTTCGCAGAATCTTGACCATTCGGGATAGATCCAGTAAGCCCTCGCCCAGCGGCACATCCGCAAGCAGAAAACCATCTTCGTACTCGGCCACAGCCATATCCTTTAGATGGACCGCGAAGCCCCAAGGTGCGTATGCCTCGACAACCTCCATAGGGTCTTCCAATAGAGCAAAACTGTTACCAGTATCGACGCACACGCCGACATACTCGCTGCTGATGCGCTTCAGTATATCGAGCATATCAGCTACGCGCCAGTCCTTGTGGTTTTCAATTGCCAGACGGATATTGTGCCGTGCAGCCACCGGCTCAGCTAACTGCAGCGATTTCCATGACCGGTCTGCGAACTGCTTGAATTGCACAGCTTGCTCAAACTGTTCATACCGCCGTCCCCCGATAGCGATACGGATCACCTTTGCCCCAGCCTGTTTTGCCGTGCGTACCGTCTGCTGGAACTTTTCGACATCGGACTGATTGCGGGGCAAGCTCGCTGAGCCCTCGATAAACATGCCGTATTCTTCAGCGTTACGGCGAAGCTTGCCAGTGTACGTTTGGTCTCGCAAGCCAATATTCATCTGCACACCCCCAGCGCCAACCTTATGGCAGTGGTCAAGCAAGTTCAGCGGGTCCCTAAGTTGGGGTTCTGCCCTTAGCCGAATATTGTATGAAAACTCGTCGATACCCAGTTGTATTTTCTTTGGCCTTGTAGATTCGGCCCCATGTGCCGGAGTTCTTAGCAGCGATATTATTGATTCCAGTTTTTCTAAGGTGACGCAAGCAAATGTTCCGATACCTTATATATGAGACCAAAAGGAAGCGCAGAAGAACTGGAACGCCGCCGTCGGCGAGCGGTGCAACTAATACAAGAGGG
>Ga0315314_1001948_pt1 | contig 17506 bp, 17 predicted proteins | sample TDP9_MG_FD_203631 | JGI IMG/M metagenome (GOLD analysis project Ga0315314, IMG submission 203631) | Freshwater sediment microbial communities from Lake Towuti, South Sulawesi, Indonesia - TDP9 | ecosystem: Environmental > Aquatic > Freshwater > Lake > Sediment | place: Indonesia: South Sulawesi...
CATCTTTTCGCTCCAGTTAGCCAGTCCAGTGTCCCACTATAACGATTGCGTCCAAGATGTTGATGAAGCCATCGCCATTTATATCCCCGTCTGGAAACTCCGAAGCAGGCCGACCATAGTTTAAACTCAAAGAAGCCGCATCAAAAATGTCAACATAGTTGTCGCCGTTTATGTCTCCCGGAATTTTTACACGAACAGTTCCGTCGGTTAAATTGTTGTTAGCGGTGTTAGTCTCGAAGGGAACAATAGTGGCGTTTACAGAGATAACATAGTAGCCTATACTCGCATCTATTGTATTCCATGTAAAAACTAGTGTACTATTGGTTCCAGGAGTTAAACTTGTAACTTTCTTTGTTCCAATAACGGATTGGTTGTAGTAAGCAGTGACATTGAACGTTTCCGCGGTTGTTCCCAAGTTCTTTGTAACCACAGTTATATTCATCGAAACCCCCTGGTATGTTCGGTCTCTAGAGGGCACAACGCTTAATATGGCAACATCAGCTTTTAGTCCAAAAGGATTTATGAGTGGATAATAATCTACTCCAGCCCAAGGCAAGTAAGTATCTCCTATGCCGTCGCCGTTTGTGTCTGAGCCCTTGTAGTCACTCCAGTAATTGCCTTGATAAGGCGTTGTCGGAGTGTTCCAAGTGTTCGTGAAGCTGGACAGATCTCTGAACGCTTGCTTAACGTTGTTGATAATGTCGTTGTAGTACAAGGTGTTTCCGACTGAATAAGCGACCAGATAGAAACCGTACGTGTTGTTTGAGACTCTGTTTTGAGAAATTGTATTGCTGTCAGAATCGTACATTTGGATTCCCCAGTCGCTTCCAGACACAGTGTTTCCTTTGATCGTGTTTCCGTTTGAATACGCTAAATAGATGCTGTAGGAGGGGTTGTTGGTCAAGGTGTTGTTGAGAACGGAGACCACGGTCGACGTGTGCAATTCTATGGCGTATGTGCTTCCTGACACCGTGTTGTTTCTCACGATGGTGTTGCTGGTAACATATGCTAGAATGCCAAAGGAATTACTCGAAAGGGTGTTGTCTGCGACCGTGTTGTTTGTGGACGACGCTACATAAATGCCGTATGAACTGCTAGACACACTATTGCCCTTAATGAAAGTCTCGTTCGCGAAGTCAAGTTTTATGGCAACAGAGCTTTCGGAGAGGACATTGTTGGCGATGGTATTTGTTAACGAAGAGGTTAAAGTAATCCCGTATATGCTGTTGTTGAAAAACGTGTTGCCAGTGATTGTTACGCCGTTGGAGTCGGATGCCGAAACGCCTTCAACATTGTTTTTTATGATATTTCCCGAGATAAGGATATTGTTAAATGTGCTTTCGATGATGACACCATCGTAGCGGTCTCCCCCGTTCTGTATGGTGAACCCCTGGACGGTAACGCCGTCTGCTCTTATGTCTACAACCGTTCCCGTTCCGCTACCGTCTATAATAGTGGTGGTCTTGTTTTCTCCGGTAAGTGTGACACTTCTCGTGTTCACGATTAAGTGTTCGCGATACGAGCCGTTATACACAAATATGGTGTCACCGGTATTCGCCGCATTTAGAGCAGCTTGTATTGTTGGATATTGTGTTGGAACATATCTTGTCGTTGCACCAAACCCGGGGGCAACAAACAGCGCTTCTAGCATAGTTAGTAGAAGCAACGACAGAAATGATAAGCAGAAGATAGAAACCTCTCTCTCACGCATATGTATTTAATTTACCAAGCGTAAATATAAACTAACCACTCACAAGATTCTTGAAATTAATTCTACATGTATGGGCGAAATCTACTTTGAGACTGCGTGTCTACGGGTTCTGTGGAGGCGGTGGTGGAGGCGTTGAGCCATAGATTTTTACAGCTATATATCCTGTGCCTGAGAATGAGGTTCCACCCGCTGAATCTTTCAGATTGCCTGTTATAGTGAGGTAGACCTTGAAAGGCTTGTGAACGGTTGGGTCAACAACTCCCATGTGATACAGTTTTAACCAAATTAAGTTGATCACGGATGGTCCATCAAAAACAGCATAGTACCCATTTGGGTTGGTGGGTATGACATAATTGTACGCCGTTAAAGAAGGCAAGGTTCCTTCCATCAGAATGGTTGACGCGTTGACATCTGATGCGTTGTAACTCCTGGGAAAATCTATGGTTGCGTTGATGTATGCAGGATCAGGCACAGCCAAATCCATCCTAGGAGGGTCATAAGTCACTTTGACCGATATGACTTGTCCTGTAGCCGGCAAAAATATGAGACCAGCTACTAGAATAAGCAGAAGAACTAAGTAGCTGGATGACAGAATCCAATCTCTCTTCATAGGTCTCACACAATATTCCCTTTTGCGGGCATATAAAAGTTATCGTATTAATTTCTATACAAATTTACTCTACCTTAGTAATTTCTTTCACGAGAAACCTTAGTCGACTGTGGAAAACGAGCAATCCTTTTTGATATGACTCCTTCGTTGAAAGTGCATGGAAAATTACAATGTAAGATAACAAAGGACAATGTGCGACCCTTTTTCTAATGTCTATGTAAAGGTTTTCACTTCAACGCAAAACAATTAATCATAGATATTTTTCATTCCTGAAACGCAGTTTCCCATTTTGCTCTTTATCTATTCGGTGAATCTTACTAGGTCTGTTCAACGGGCTTGGATGCGCCATCCCAACGTGCTGAGTAAGGGTTGTTTGGATTAGAGATTTTATGGAGATATTATTTCAATTATGTCGCTGCCTGCGAATTGTTCGCCGCTGTTAAGTTGACCAGCAACTGTTAAGGTTATAGGTTTGCTTGCTTGTGGTGGAATGCTACTAATACCCAGATGATATAGTATGTTTATCCAAATGTAGTCTGCGACTATGGCGGCGTCAAATTTTACAATTAGAATATCGTTTTCAACCATGGCATGAAGCGCTTCAACGATGAGACTGTCTCCGTAGTACAGTCCTATTGTTGACATGTTTATGTCGCGAATGTCATAAGAAACGCTGGCTTTCGTCAAGTTGCTAACATAAGCTGTGATGACGCCCATCTTTTTCAAGTTGAACACTTCTGGTGTGATATCTACGTCCGCGGCTATCGTTGACGCCTTTGTGGGCGAAGCCAAGAACTGCAGCCCCAACAATGCTATCAAGAGCAGACCAAACGCTATTGCAACTGAATATGCACGCATTTTATCACTTCTCCTTTCATCGAGTTGAGTAATTAGACAATGAGATAAAAGGCATATTTCTGTTGTGGATTAATCTTCACTAAATCAACTCCATAGAGTCTGACTTTTACACCAAGACTCAAAAAACTCTCTTAAGACGAATTTGGGAAGAGAAGTTCAGGTTAATGTGGGCATATGGGAATAATGGGTATCTAGAATTGACTTATATAACATTGTAGAAGTAACCTTTAATAGATTTCCTATAATCTTTAATATTGGTATGCCCACTGTTTGAATGAGTGGGCAGAGAAAGAGAGGAAGAGGAAGGACTCGAGTGCTGACAAGACAGGGTCTATTGAGGATCAAAACTAGAGCGTTGAGACAGCGACTATGGTTTAAAATTCTTTCAAGCACAGAGAGAGCAGTGCTAAACCTTACGATTAGATGTGTAGTGAAGGTTCGAAGCAGAGTTCTTTGGGGCATAATTTCAGAGATTGTGAACAAGATCTCAAGGACCCTGGAATGCGGTTTTATGGAAATGGTGGAGAAAACTGGACGCGAAATTGCTGGGAAGATCTGCGAAGTTGCTTCGGTTTGGGGAAACCTGCGCGCCTCAAACTGGAGGTATGATAAAGGCTTTGTAAGGTTTCTGGGTGTTACAACAATTAATGAACAATCATATAATTCTCTGTCTTTGGTGGGAAGTGCTTGAAGGGAACGATACTAATTGCAGGCGGACTGGGCTTCGTAGGGTCGCATGTTGTTGAAAAATTGAGGGAAGCGTCGGGTCCTGAAGTTTTGATTTATGATATTCTAGCAGGGCAGAATGATAAAGTTGGAAACATCTCTATAATGAGAGGAGATGTTTTTGACTCATCAAACCTTGTTAAAGCTTTGCAAGAAAACGATGTTTCCCATGTTATTCATCTGGTTGGATTAGCGTCTATACCAGATTGCAGAAAAAACCCTGATGCCAGTTTTCAACTCAACGTATCGAGTATACAATCTATGTTAGAGGCTATGAGACAGAGCGGCGTTGAAAACCTAGTTTTTCCATCCACCGCCGTAGTTTATGGAGCAAACGGGCACATTAAAGTCAGCGAAGACTCGAAACCCAACCCTACAGCCGTCTACGGTTTTCACAAACTCGCCGCCGAATCTCTAATCAAAGCGTATTCAGAAGATTATGGGTTTAAATCCAACATTCTGCGTCTCTTCAATGTTTATGGAGACTTGGAAAGGGAGCAAGGCGTCGTGTCTCTTTTCATCAAGAGGGCAATGGAGAGAAAACCAATAGTTCTTGAGGGTGGAGGACAACTTAGAGACTTCGTTCACGTGGACGATGTTGCCACGGCTTTTATCAAGTCACTTGATAGGATGCCATCATGCTCTCAAGTTACGAATGTCGGATCGGGAGTTGGCCTATCAATAAAGGAAATTGCGGGTTTGGTTGCACAAAGTTTTCCTGAGGTCAAGGTATATTGTGAATCGCCAAGAGAGTGCGAATACAGCATATATGCGGACATTTCCCGCATGAAAAATGCTTTGGGTTTTGACCCCATGGATCCCAGAGAAGGCATACCGCGTTTCGTTAAGACTTGCGCGAACTCGCTGTAAACAAATCGCTTGATGGTTCTTAATGGCTGTTAACGATTTTAGACTCGAACTGTTGACGGATAAGACTGAGAGAGACGTTGAAGAACTACTACGCCACTATGAGTATGCGGCTTCTAATCAAGACTTAGACCGAGGCTTAATTCTATCCCTTCTGCGAGAAAAGGAAATAGCCAACATACTCCATCTCAGAGAAAACGGGTTCTGTAGAGTCCTGACGCAAAACGGCAGAGTTTTGGGGCTACTTGCGGCAGAAAAGTCTGCTTGGGACACCGAACACTTCGGCTTCGGAGTTGGCAGAATCCGAAACTTTTTTGTTTCCCCTGTTCTTGACCTGAAAAAAACCCTGACTGCCAATGAAGCTTTGGTAAAAGCTTGTCTATCATGGATGAAACACGAAAAAGTCAAATGTGTCTTGACACGAGTAGACCTCGACGACGCACTAGACATTGAAACTTATCAACAGAACGGTTTTCAACTCGCCGATGTGCTCATAACTTTCTATCTCAACGTTTCACTCCCAAGCGCCGTAAAGAATCCAAAACTTGAAGGCCCTATTAAGGTTCGCCCGTTTCAGAAGGGAGATGATGCAGCTTTGATGCAAATCGCGCGAGCTGTGTTCAGAAACGACCACTTTCATCGCGATTCAAGGTTTCCACAGCCCAAAAGCGACGAACTCTTCGTCAAATGGACGTACAACAGTTGCCAAGGAGCGGCTGATCACGTGTTAGTTGCAGCCACAGAGAACGAAAAACCAATAGGCTTTATAACCTGCAAGATTGAGGAATTGGGAAAGTCAAACTACGGGGTTATAGACCTTGTGGCTGTTTCACCTCAGCATCAAGGCAAGGGAGTGGGAACAATATTAACGAGAGAGGCCATAAATTGGTTCGCAGACCGTGTTGACACGGTGTTTGTAGGCACGCAAGCTAATAATAAGGCTTCGATTAGAACTTATGAAAAAGTCGGGTTCAGACTATTCAACACCGAGCTAACCTTTCATAAATGGCTTTAAGAATAGCGCTCGCAATCGAAGGGTTGAAATGACTAGGACTAAAATCCCATTTTCAAAACCTTTCTTCACCGGAGAAAGCCTGAAAGAAATCAACGCCAAAATAGAGGAGATTTTACAGACGGGTTGGCTTACCTCAGGCGCTATTGTAGAAGAATTTGAAAAGATGTTCGCCGATTTCGTAGGAACAAAATACGCGGTTGCACTCAACTCTTGCACTGCGGCTTTGCACACAATTCTCTTGGGGCTTGGAGTTAAGAACGGAGATGAAGTCATAGTTCCCTCAGACACTTTTGTCGCTACTGCAAACTCGGTGCTTTACGTGGGCGCTAAACCAGTGTTCGCCGATTCTGACTTGGAAACCTTCAACATTTCACCAGAGGATATTCAAAGAAAGATTTCTAAAAAAACAAAGGCTATTCTATTAGTTCACTTGGCTGGCAACCCGTGTGATATGGAAGAAATATGGCGATTGGCTGAAGACAATAAGCTGCTGTTAATCGAGGACTCTGCCCACGCACACGGAGCAAAATACAAAGGCAAAAACTGTGGCATGCTAGGCGAGGCTGCGGCTTTCAGCTTCTACCCAACCAAAATCATAACCACTGCTGAAGGAGGAATGGTTACGACAGACAGCGAAGCACTTGCAGAGAAAGTGAAAATCATACGCAATCACGGGCGAGCAGCCTACGGTCCTTCGCAAATCATTGAACTCGGCTTCAACTACCGTCTCTCAGAGATTCACGCAGCGATAGGGTTGAATCAGATTAGACACATACATGATTTCATCGAACAACGAAACATGCTGGCTTCAGTTTACAGTCAAAGATTGACAAGAATCCCTTGGCTCAAGCCCCAACGCATCGATGATGGAAACGAGTGTTCTTATTATGCTTACATTGTGAGGCTCACCGGCCAAGCACCAATGAGCCGTGACGCATTAGCTGACCATCTGAAAAAGAACGGGATTGCAACAAGCATCCTCTATCATCCAGTTCATCTTCAACCATTTTACGTTAGGCAATTAGGCTGCAGGGAAGGTGACTTGCCAGTTGCCGAAGAGTTGGGTAAAAACAGCCTCGCCCTTCCCTTATACAATGGTATGCGGATTGAAGACGCCATCAGAGTGGTAGAAACAATAGAGGATGCAGAAAAAACCTAAAAACATCCATAGAGAAGAAAGCGTGAACAAGCAGCCTAGAATTCTCGTCATTGTACCAGCCTACAACGAAGAGAGGAGCATAGCTGGCACTATCAAGGAAATTAGAAACAGCGTTCCAGAAGTTGACATTTTGGTCGTGGATGATGGTTCAAAGGATAAAACGGCGGTGATTGCGCGGGAACTTAACGCCATTGTGGTTTCGCATCCTTTCAACTTGCGCATAGGCGGAGCCGTGCAAACAGGCTTCAAATTCGCCATGCGAGAGGGTTATGACATAGCCATACAAGTGGATGCCGACGGACAACACATGCCATCCTTCATTCCGAAACTCATCCAACCAATAGTTGAAGATGAAACCGATATCTCAATCGGGTCTCGGTACATGAAAAATGAAGGTGTAAACAGTTCGCTCACAAGGTATTTAGGTGTGAAATTTTTCTCTTGGCTGACAACAAAGATTACAAAAAAACGAATAACAGACTGCAGCTCGGGCTTTCGCGCCCTCAATAGGCGTGCAGTACACTTCTTCGCAGACGAATATCCCATCGACTTTCCAGACGCAGAGGCGTTGATTCTAGCCAGCCGTTTCGGTTTGAGAATACGTGAAGTACCAGTTAAGTTTCGAACTAGAAACCTCGGGGAAAGCAGTCTGAATCTTTGGCGTCTTCTGTATTACCCAATAAAAGAAACTTTCTCAATCGCGGTGCTTCTAACAAAAAGGCAGGAGAAAGCCGATTGAGCCGAGCGTTAGAAATCGCCGCAATAACAGGTGTAGCCATCGGTATTTGGGTTCTATACCTGTACCGAAAAAAAAGACTGAAAGAGGACCACGCCATTCTGTGGCTTATGGTTTCAGTAACCATTGTTCTCCTCGCAACGTGGACCGACCTGCTTTTGGCTCTAAACTCGGTAGTGGGTGCAAACAACCCCACCGACGTCGTTTTTGCGGCTTTTGTCGCGTTTTTACTGGTAGTTTCCGTTTACTACTCAGTGAAGATTTCTGAGTTGACCGAACAGAATAGAAAAATGGCCCAAGAAATAGCATTGCTTAAGACCGTTGCTTCTAACACATCGTCAAAGGAAGATTCTGAGGAAGAACAATCTGGACCTAGAAAGACCTCACATGAATAGGAATTGTAATCCGCTCTTACTCACTTTCGATGTTGACGGTCTCTACAGTGACGAAGTAGCTCCGACCAAAAAGATTCTTAGCATCCTTCAGAAAAGAGATGCTTTCGCCACTTTCTTCATCACTGCTCTGCACGCTGAAAAACACCCAGACTTGATTGACGCTATTCTCCATCAAGGGCATGAGGTTGCATGTCACGGTTACGACCATACAACCTTGGCTGATTTTTCTCCACAAGCATTCGGCGAATCGCTGAAAAAAGCAGCCACAAAATTGCAGAGAATCACTCGAAGAGAAATTGTGGGTTTTAGAGCACCTAATTTTCTCATACCCAGGTGGGCACCGTCAGTGTTGTACAGCCTTGGTTACAAGTACGATTCTTCAGTTCAGCCTTCAATCCCTGTTCCTAACTGGTACGGCGCGCCGAGGGCTCCATTATATCCTTATTGCCCCAGTTTAGAAAACGTGTACCTTGAGAGTGATGTGAACCATGCATTTAGGGAGTTCCCATTAGCGGTGTTCCCAGGGTTAAGGATTCCTTCTGGAGGATGGTGGGCGCGAAATTTGGGTTTAAAGTGGGCAAAGAACGCATTGAAAAAACTAATTGAAAAGGGAGCCGCGACTCTTCATTTCCATCCATGGGAGTTCGAGGAAAAAAGTCTCCTGTCGGGTATGGAAAAACTCCACTCTCTTGATAAAACCGTGTGGTTCAGAAAAGTGGGCTCTCACATGTACGATATTCTTGAAGACATCTTAGGTGACATTCAAAGTGAAAAAATCTCCATCGAAATGGCGTTGGAAAGAAACATATGAATATGGAACACAACGCACATAGAGAGACCGTAGAATCAGTCGAGGCGTACTCTTAGCTCATGAAGGTTTGTATGGCTACCGAATTCTATCCGACTTCAGGCACAAAGGTGGTTCAAAACATAGTGCGGGAACTTCAGAAGCTAGGCGTCGAAACAGTAGTTTTCACGTCACAGCACGACATCCTCAAAAACAAACGTCGCGGCAGAGTTCTCCACGGAGAAGAACAGGTTTACCTAACACCCAGCATATTCATACGGCAGATTCCCTACGCTGTCTGTCCACTAGCGCCTTATGACCTCTTCAAAGTGGTCGCCGACGAGAATGTTGACGTTCTACACGCACACGTTTTCCCAATGTACATGATATCGAACCTTTCGGCTCTAGTTAAAATGGCGACCAGAGTAAGGCTGGTTCTGACTTTTCACGGTTTGCACTTTCAAGGCTACATTAACCCGCTTTATCGCAACGTCATGCATGCTTATTACGGGTCCTACTTCAAGTTTCTTTGCTCGCAAGCAGACTCCATAACCGTGCTTGGAAAGGGCTCAGCAGAAAACGCCCAACGATTCGGCGCAGACCAATCAAAAATTGCAATAGTGCCAAACGCAATTGATGTATCAAGTTTCAACCCCTCCCCTCCACAGAATGAGAGAGAGAAATTTACAGTGATAAACGTTGGAAGAATAGAGCACAGTAAAGGCGTATTCTCCCTTCTCCAAGCAGCACGCATCTTACACAAAAAGTACCAGAACAGAGTACAGTTTCTCTTCATAGGAGATGGACCACACCGCAAAAGACTCGAGGAGGCTATCAGAACGGACAAAAAACTTAACTCCAACGTAAAACTCCTCGGCTACGTTCAAAACGTCGGAGATTTTCTAAGGGAATCAGACGTTTTCGTATTGCCCTCCTACTACGAGGGAATGCCAATATCACTTCTAGAAGCCATGGCGTGCGCCAAACCCGTTGTCGCAACAAATGTCGGCGATGTACCCGATGTGATAGAGAATGAATTCAACGGACTTTTGGTTGAACCCGGTTCCCCCATTGCTCTTGCAGATGCAATTGACAAGCTTCTTAGTGATCCCGAATACTCTAGGAAACTCGCCATAAACGGTTACGAAACAGTGAAAGCTTTGTTTGACATCAAGGTCGTATGTAAAAGACTGAAGAGCATATACGAGAAACTATGCGAATCTTCAACAGACTAGAATGCGTTAGCCCTTCATCGAGAGAAAATTTGAAATGAATGTTTTATACGTTGCACACTACTTCTCGCCAAATTCCGCGGCAGGTGTAACCACTCGCGAAATCATAAAGATGCTCTCTGAAAGAGGGCATGAGGTAACTCTGCTTGTGCCAAGCACGTATGCTTCCAATGGCTCAAACGCCAAACTTAAGGCTGCATTTACAGGTGCTCCCATGTGGGTGGCGCAACAGTCGAAGCTTACTTCTCTGGCGGTTTCAACGTTAGGCTGCGTTAGTGTCTTCTTAACTGGACTAGGGCTCATACGGAAAGAAGGACCATTTAATGTAATAATTGTGCAGTATCACGCTACTCACGCTGCCTCTTTAGTGTCTTATGTTTTTTCAAAAATCGTGAAGGTTCCTCTTATCATAAAGATCCATGACTTTGTGCCAGCGTCCGCAACAAGAAACATGATTGAACTCATGTACACCCGAATGCTTTCTGAGATGAGTAAAGTTGCCCTCACTCACGCCAGCGTAATCCTCTCTCCAAGCACTGAAATCACCCATTTGCTCGTCGAAACCAGCAAGCTGAACCAAGCAAAGATAGTGATCTTTCCTAACAGTGTGAGTCGTAAACCCACGCACTCAAGTCAATCTCCGAAGCAGATTCGAGGCTTCTCTAAGGAAGGAAAAACGTTGCTGTGGGTGGGTGAAACAGTGGGTCGTGGACTTGAAGTGCTGCTTAAAGCATTGAGTCTCATCCAAAACGAAAAAGTCACTTTAATAGTGATAGGAAAGCATGAGGAAAACAATGTCCGCCTCACCAAGCAGCTTGGAGTGGCTGAGAGAGTGCATTTCTTAGGTGAAGTCAAACATGACCTCGTTGAACGTTTTATCGACCGCGCTGACGTGTGCTTCGGACCTTTAACTGCAACACCGTACACTTACGGAATGATTCCTAGAAAGGTGCTTGAGTCCATGGCTCGGGGCAAACCCGTTATAGCTGGAAAGAACACCGTGACAAAAGATCTGGCTGTGGATGGTACTTCAGCTCTTCTGGTAGATTCTAATAATGAAAAACAAGTTGCGTCTGCTATAACATTGTTGTTGCACGATGATGCTCTCTCTGCGAAGATGGGAAAAGAAGCCCAAACCATTGTGGCTGAAAAATTTATTAGTGAAAAACTGAGGGAGAGACTGAATGAGATGCTGAAAAGTGTCTGCCCTCCTAATGGAATCGTGAAGTTTTGTGAAAGGTGATTTGCTCTAATGCGAATAACGAAAAATATTAAGAACTTAGCTAAAAGAAGTAAGACAATCGTTAAAGTATATTTTAAATTGCGTTCGCATTGGAATTTTCTTCGCTATGTTCTCGTGAGGAATTTCTTGCGAATAGGTAGGATAAAATTGTTCTTAATAGTGAAACCCTACACATTATTGCCCTATTCAAGATTATCTAAACTTTATGAGTTGGCTTCTCGTTTAGAAAAGCAAAAAGTTGAGGGTAGCTTTGTCGAGTGCGGTGTCTGGAACGGTGGCAGTGCAGGATTAATCGCCAGTGTTGCTGAGTATAACAAGAGTCGACATGTTTGGCTATTTGATTCTTGGGAAGGCTTACCTGAATCAAACAGATATGATGTCCGTTCGAATGGAGAACTAGGAAAACAAGGCATGTTCGTTGGCTCTGAAGAAAATGTTAAAGAATTGCTTTTCAAGAAGATCAAACTTAACTCCCAGAGGTTTCATCTTGTAAAGGGATGGTTTACCGACACACTTTTTATTCATAAGAAAGACATTGGCCAAATTGCTCTTTTACATTTAGATTGTGACTTGTACGAATCTGTAAAATTATGTTTAGAGGAGTTATATAGTAACGTTGTCGAGGATGGTGTCGTTGTTATAGATGACTATGGGTCTTGGAAAGGTTGCAAAAAGGCTGTTGATGATTTCATTCTAAAAAGAAATATAAAAGCGAAATTGATCAAGATCGATGATGAAGGAATTTATTTTTTAAGAAAGGAAGCCAGAAGATAGACAGCATGGCATCGAGCTATGGGTCCGGACCGATATGAATAAATGCGTGTCGGGAATGACTGTACGACAATGATGAAATTGAGTAACTTTGTCAAAGACAAGAGATTCTTGTTATTAATTATGTTTTTGGCAGTTGCATTGATAATGGTGAATCAAATCGTGCAAGAGTCGATGCTCTTAGGAGTAGTAGCTTCTCTATTGTACATTATCATAGGCAGTTACCTCTTAGGTTCAGCCCTGTTTGAAGAAGAACAATTAGTCGTGCGTTTGCCATTAGGTGGGTTTTTGCTTCTTGGTGTTATGAGCGTGCTCAGCTGGCTTGTAGGGTTTTTCAATTTTCACATAGGCATTTTTGAATCTGGAGCCATCTTGCTGTTAACGTTCTTACTTCTATTCATAATTGTAAGTGGCAGAGTAATAAAAGAAAAGATGCCGTCTTTCCTAAAGCCATTTGGCAAGAAAAATCCGGAGGAAAGCTGAATTGAATTCTTCAGGTAATCTGGCTGGAGAAAGAACATCGAGCAAACGATTTGCTAAGCTTCCTCTCTTCACAGGTGGACTTGTCATTTTCTATTTGTCTCTGTTGGTTTTCTTCATTTATTTGCTCTTGAAGTTCAGAACTCCGACCACAGAAGCCATGTGGACGCTCTTTAATCCATCATATTTAAGCGTATTTTTTGCTATGACGTTTCTGTTATTGCTTCTTATAGCTGAAAAGGGAAAATCCAGCCTAAAACTTGTGCTCATCGTCTCTCTCTCTGTTGTTGCCAACATCTTCTTTGTGACACTATACGAAACACGTTATGGGTTTGACAACTGGATAGGCGCTTGGGGTGCACGTGGCGCCTATACAGGCGAGGTGCTTCAGTGGAACCTGTTCAGCCCACTGCCTTTTTCTCCTACAAATCTTGCTATAATATTATTCCACGCGATGCAGATGGTTCTTTCTCCCTATGTTTCGGCGTTGTTGAGTCGAATGTTCTTCATCGACTTGTACTGGATACATCTGCTGTTTGTACCCGTAATTTGGGGTATAGCCGTTCCAGTAATCGCCTACGGTATCTCTGAACAAATCTGCAAGGGAGAAAGAACACATTTAATGGCTGCTTTGCTAACAGTGGCGATTCCCATTCTTGTTGCTTGGGGTGCGAGAACCGTTTCACAAAGTTTTGCCTTTATACTCTACTTTCTCGGCGTGTACCTTCTAATAAGGTATCTACGCGGCAAATTGAACGTGGGTTGGGTTCTGTTTGTTGTTTTCATGGCATCCTTGGAGCACGCTGTGGTAGGCTTGATTTTCCTTTCAATGGTTATCATAGCCTACTTCTACAAGAAATATCAAACTGGGGAAACTACAAGACAGAAGCTCATCTTCTGGTCCGCATACATAATTTCAATCTTTCCCTTGATATTATCCCTCTATGCAAGGCGTTGGACAACATATCCGCAAATCGGTGGCACGTTCAGTTTGGTGCCTCTGACTAGATTAACGGGGTATGATGCCTTTTTGCAGCTTATTTTTGGAGATTATGCTAGCATGAAATTTAGTGACGCTTTCGTTCAAGGCATCGTTTCCTTAGTTGGACTGATCGCATTAGTATATGTAGTTCTCAACAAACATGAACCGAGCTACAACAAGAACTTAAGTCGTTTCTTACTCTTAATCTTCGTTTTGATTCTTATCGAGTATGAAATAGTCAAAAACTTCATGGTCAACATCCCCTTTGGACCTGGACGAATTCTAACATTGAAAGATTTTTTGGCAGTCCCGTTTTTCCCAGCCGCAATGGTCGCCGTTCTCAATTTTCTGTCAAAAGGAGAACCAGTTGGAAAGGCAATCAAAAGTAGCATAAGTTTGAGTTTGATCAGAGGCGCGTTCGTCAAATTTGTGTCTATTTTGAGCATCGCCGCATTGGTCACGGCGGCTGTTTACGTTGCATACCCTCCAGGGTCTGGAGTATTTGTCACGGGCTACGAACTTGAAGCAGTTAAATATGTTGAAGCAACAACCCGCGAAAGATACGTGGTGATATGCCAAGAATCCGTTGCATGGGCCGGCGCTACTATAGTAGGCCTCGCTAATCCAAGAGCGTTTTATACTCCTGCGTATGGACCTGCACCAGGCTATGCTCCCCCAGTCCCAACTTCGGGACCAGGTTCTTTGTACGAACTCTATGGTAAGATGATCGAAGTTCCGTCCGTACTTTATCTATATAGAGCAAAACAGATGAACAACGCAACAGTTGTCTATCTAATACTCACGCGCAGTAAGCTAGGCGCGACCGCTGATGAAATATTTGGGGCAGTGGAGGAATTGCCCTATGTCGAGCTATATGGAGTTTTCGGAAATGACACACATGTTTACGCTGCAAGACTGCCGTCTCTACCTGTGACTGGAGGGGAAGGTCCAAGCGTCTACGTATACAATCTTGGGAAATATGTAAATACAACCTATGTTTTTGACATACCGACATCTAATGCAAACTATACTCTTGTTTTGGAAGGGGCTTCTTCCTACAATGTTACTCAGTGGCCTGCCTACTGGTCTTTTGAGAAAATCATACCGACCCCACTTGATATGCAAATCGATGCCAATTCATGGATAAACTTCACAGCAAGACCAGAGCAAGCTTATCAAGTTTTGTGGTCGGCAAACGAAATTTATCGCAACGTGGGTTGGCGTGACGACAGTTTTAGAACTGGTTGGAATGAGTATCTTAACTATGGCAAATGGCAAGATGATACACATCCGACTGTTGTCACAGACGGAGACATATTAAATATCACAGGGCTTTTTATAAAAGGGGCAAGGGGAGTCTATCTTATTTCCAAAAATGTAGAAAACGTTTCAACAGATGAATATCCATATCTATTAATAAAATGGAGGTCGACTAGCACATGCGCTTACGCGTGGATAGGTGTCACCTCTGGAGAGGGCCAAATGATCCTCTACTTTGCATCTTACAGCCCTGACTGGACGACAGAGATCATTAAGTTGTCTCCAGGAAACTTCGTGGACAAGTTTATTGTCGGGTTAGATAATTTTGTAAAAGAAGAAAACACATCTGGGGCAAATAGTATTCAAATAGATTTCATATTCCTGGCAAGCAAAGTCTAGATGACACTGTATGGATAGTTTTAAGTTGTTTCAACCGATGCCAATTTATAGAAGCTTTTTGCCATGACGTTTTGTCAATCGAGGTGTAAAGATGTCTAAAAAAGTCGCTGTTATAATACCTACACTGAATGAAGCACATGGCATTGGACCCACCATTAAAGAAGTCTTGTCGTTCTTGGACAAGCCTTGCATCTTAGTTGTAGACGGCGGCAGCACAGATGGAACTCTACAGATAGCCTCTAATTTAGGGGCAATAGTCATACAATGTGGCAAGGGTGAAGGCAAGGCGATATCCAGAGCACTTCAATGGATAGAAAAGGCACCGAACTATCAAAACAACACTAAATGGTTAGTTATAATTGATGCCGACTTTTCTTATCCCGCTATTTACATAAAGGATATGATTCTCATTCTGGAGAAAAGAACAGACACGGGGATGGTTACAGGATCACAAGGATCTCTAACCTACTTAGCATCCACATCATTTTCTGACCATTTAAGAAAGCTTTTAACTATAAGGTACTATTTCATACATCATGTTTTTGTTATGCTACACCGATTGTTGATTGGAGTTTACTTAAAGGACCCATTGACAGGACTGCGTGTTATCAGGTTGGATTGCATTCGGAGTTTTCGTCCTCATGCATTAGGCTTCGGTTTTCAACTTGAATTGAACAAATACATCACTCGAAAGGGATACAAGATCGTTGAGGTGCCCATAGTAGCGCGAAAGAGAATCGGCGGAACAACGAAATTTACTCCATTGAGATGGTTTGAGGTATTATTTAGAATGATAATTATCGCAATGCGTAATGTGCCGGCAATCCAAAGGTAGAAGGAAGCCTGCCACGGCTTCAAAATGCCCATTCAATTCAAGTTGATGGCAAATGAATCTTAGTTATCTGCGACAAGTTTTCTTAGGTCATTAAAATGAGCGCAGAGAGTCTAGAGACAACGGCATCATCTGTTGCCAAGTCTTCTCTACTATTCATAACTGATTATTTCATTCTTCAGCCTCAGCAGATTGGAGGCGGCATCGGTGAACACTACGCTGGGTTCTACGGGACTTTCATAAGGAGGTATTCTAAAAACTACAAAATCCATTGGTACCTAACTGACACTCTAATACTGCGCTCCTTCAGTTCAACTGGGGCACTTAACAACTCAACTCGAACATTGGCGCCTTTGGCTATTCTTAAGGCGGTTAACGAGGCGAAAAAAACCAGTGAAAACAAGCCGCTTCTCACTGTGACAATTGCTTATCATTATGTCGCCACGCAGAATGCAATTAGCTTTCTATTCTTACTTTTACTACTTCAGGTTCTTAGAATTACAGGGCTTGTGAACATGATTATTGACATTATTGACCCGCCGGTTGAAGTGCATCTCACATACAGCGAATCGCCTTCTCGTTGGAACATACTCTTCGGAACGGTCTTAGATATTATAACCCTGAGAAGCGGCGCCGCCATGTGGTTTTGTTCTAATTCCTATCAAAAATACTTAACAAGGAAGTACCGCATTCCACTTTACAGAACCAGAGCGATTTACGACGGAAGCCTCCACAACCTAATTAAGCCAAAGCCTCCGAGAAAGGAAGGACCTTTGACACTTTTTTATTCAGGCTCTTTGCTGAATGTTAAAGGAATTCCCGAACTCATAGAAACTGTTAGCAACCTTCGAAACAGTGGTCTTGAAGTCAAATTGCTGCTTACCGGCGGGCACATAGAAACGAACAAGCCGTGGCTGAAGTCTCTTAGGACACAGAATTGGTTGGAATGGAAAGACATTCTCTCCGAGGAGGCTGATGTGTGCGTCGTGCCCTACCCGAGAAAGATTCACTGGGACCTGTCGCAGCACATAAAACTTGTGGATTACATGGCGGCTGGAAAACCAATCGTTTCCATGTATTATCATGACACCGCATCAATTCTAGAAAAGTACAAGTGTGGGCTATCTGCTCATGATTGGAAAGAATTTAAAGACCACATAACTCGACTTTACTATGACCGGGAATTAGCCAAGACCTTGGGTGAGAATGGACGCAGAGCGACGGAACAATTCTTCAACTTTGATAACGCTTCTGAGAAATTGCACACTATGATTCAAGAGATGCTCACGAAATCCTAGATAGTTACGTTGGCTTAATAAGGCACTTTTTTCATTGTTTAGCAACAATTCAACTGCTCATTACAACTGTGAGGTCGAAGTCATTTGAGTAAGAGAGTTCTGGTAACTGGTGGCGCTGGTTTCATAGGCAGCAACCTCATCCGTC
>Ga0315314_1001949_pt1 | contig 17494 bp, 18 predicted proteins | sample TDP9_MG_FD_203631 | JGI IMG/M metagenome (GOLD analysis project Ga0315314, IMG submission 203631) | Freshwater sediment microbial communities from Lake Towuti, South Sulawesi, Indonesia - TDP9 | ecosystem: Environmental > Aquatic > Freshwater > Lake > Sediment | place: Indonesia: South Sulawesi...
CTCCATAGAATGCGCCACTGTAATGGTCTTTTTCTTCCTCCTAGGCCTTTGAAGATTTCTGGATGTAGTCTGCTGAATTTTCTAAGAGCACCAGAATTATCGGGTGAATATCTAGGATTACCTGTTTTCACAGAGTAAAAGTTTCTTGTGGCTCTGACGCCAGCTTCGTAATTAGAGCAGAGAATGAGATGGAAAAATTGATTTTCTTTTGGATTAAATGGCATTGGAAGAACATATCTGAACCATCTATGTAGCTTGTTCTTGTAGAGTTCTATTAGAGTTCTTTCTTTGTCCTTAATAGAATTGTTGTTTAAAATATAACTACGCCATTCTCTGTTTCCGAAGAGAGCGTCTGCCTCTGAAACGGTTCTCCTCTCTTCTTCAGTCCAAGCGTTTTCTTCAAGAGTGCAAGGCAAGGGAGCAAAATCATCTCTTCCCAGAAACCAGTCGGAAGTGAAAACAAAAATAATAAACTCTGTTCCTGTTTTGAAGAAGGAATTCATCCGTTTGCCAGCAACGTTCTCAATGGTGGTATATTCGACACTTCTAAGTGGGTCGAAAAAGTAAAGGGCATTGCCTAGGTTAATACCTTCTATCTCTTTGAGGGCTTCGTCAAGAATCTTATTCAGGAGATAGATGTTTGAGGAGTTTGAGGTAACGGGGCCTTCAGCCTCGTTTATAGAAATGCTAGGCCACCTTCGTCTGATAACGTTCTTCAAATGAGCATAGCAACCTGGATGCTCTTCAATTAAGACTAATTTTAAATTTCTCGTGTTAGGAACTTTGCTGACCTTAAGTTCTATGGCGTGACCTGCTGAACCCAAAACCGTTTCGCCTGTATCTTCAATGTACACTTCGCCCGTTGCGGCGTTTAGTTCAACAATAGCTGTAGGATATTGATGCTCCCTACTTGGTCCCCCTGATGTAATACCCCACCAGAATGAGTAGTAACCACCTATTACATCACATTTTAACTTCGTACCTGTTAAACCACTAAGACAGATCGCATCTCCTACAAATTCAAGGGGCGTAAATGTCACCGTTTTTTACTATTAAGTTTCTTTTTTATTACACTTTCGCATTAGCAGTCCATGTTTGAAGCAAATTAAGAAAAATGGAATAACTCGCGTCAGTATTATAGCGACAATGACGGCGAGACTTCATAGCTGGCTCTCCTATTAACCCCCATTCCATGTAATTATAAAATCGAAAAATTCTTCAAGTAAATCAAATATACAGTAATTAAAATTCACCTTGAGGCAGCGAATATGAAGTTTCTGGTTCTTCAGTGGATTAGGCCCCAAACACCCATCGAAGCTTTGGCTAAGCTAACTCCAGCTCAGTTCAAATATTTGGACGAGTTAGAATCCAAAGGAAAAATTGAGAAATACTATCACCTAATAGGCCAGCAGGGCCACATGCTAATAGTTGAAGTTCAATCAGATGAAGAGCTTTCGAGGCTAATAAGCCAAGACCCGCTCTTCTTTCATAGCGAACGAAAAATATATCCGTTGACTACACGCGAAACCCATAAGAAATACCTTAAAGAGCTGTTCGGAAGCAAATTCTGAATGACTAACTAAGGATGTGATGCATCTGAGGCTAATTTACGTTGTCATAGACGGCTTGGGCGACTTACCAATTAAAGAATTGGGCAATAAAACTCCTCTCGAATCCGCGGAAACGCCTAACCTAGACTTTCTAGCCGAAAAGGGTAAAACAGGGCTGATGTACCCCGTCAAAAAGGGTGTAGCACCAGAAAGCGACGTGGCCGTCATCTCCATTCTAGGCTATGACCCTTTCAAATACTACACTGGCAGAGGACCCCTTGAGGCTTGGGGTTCAGGCGTGCCTATGAGAAACGGCGACCTCGTCTTGAGATGCAACTTTGCGACGCTTGGTTCCGGAGACGAGATTGTTGACCGAAGGGCTGGAAGGGACCTAACCGCCGAAGAGGCAACGAGGCTAAGCGAGGCAGTGAATGAAAAGGTGAAGTTGAAGTCGCATCCCGCGGATTTTGAATTCAGGAACACGATAGGACATAGAGGAGTCTTAGTCATACGAAGTAAGGGAAAGCCCCTATCAGGAAAGATTACCAACACGGATCCAGCCTACTCTAGGGTAGGCGACCTCAGCATAGCAGAAGCCAAAGTCGAAATGGTCTTAAAGAAGTGTACGCCTCTGGACAAAACTGAGGAAGCCAGGATTTCTGCGGAACTCGTGAACGAGTTCACCCAAAAAAGCCATGAAGTTCTAGACAGTCACGAGATAAACAAGAGGCGAGCCGCTGAGGGAAAGCTTAAGGCTAATGTTATACTCGCTCGAGACGCTGGGCACCTCATACCTAAATTCTTCAATATTAACGAGAAATATGGGGTTCGTTTCGCCTGTCTCGCAGACATGCCTGTTGAAAGGGGAATAGCCAAGCTGGCTGGCATGCATTTAGTCGATCTTCCGCCCCCGTCGCCTGACATTAAAAGAGACTGCACGATTAGAGTAAAGAAGCTATTCGACTTGTTGCCACACTATGATTGTTTCTACTTGCACATTAAAGGTCCCGACGAGCCTGGTCACGATGGTAATTATAGCTTGAAGGCGCAACTCATAGCCGCCATTGACAAATACCTTTTCGGAACTCTCCTACCAAACATAAGGCTGGAAGACTACATCGTTTGTGTAACGGCTGATCATTCAACGCCCTGCAAACTGAAAGCCCACAGCGACGATCCAGTGCCACTCCTCATATCAGGCAATGCAATTGAAGGCGACGGTGTTCGTAGGTTCTCTGAGAAAGCATGCAAAAGGGGAAGCTTAGGCGTTCTGGCTCGTGGAATCGAACTTATGCCAAGGCTTATGGCTTTTCTTAAAAAGTGACGGCGGCTGACTATCCAACTTCAGAATTTAATCTACTTTCTCTTTATTCTGGGAATTTCCTTTTCTATATCTTTCAAAACGCTTTCAGCCCTCTTTTTAGCGTCTAGAAAAAGTTTTCCATTTCCTTTCTCTTTCTTCAAAAATTCAGTCAACTCTCCATAAATCTTAAGCAGGTCCACTTCCCTGCTTGCCTTATCTAAGGGTTTGTCGCCTTGGAGTTTTACGTCTCCTTCCATGAATCCCTCGGCGAAATACCAATCTTTAAACCACGTGCATCCTGATTTCCACAGCAGATGTCCTATCGGCGTGGCTGGAGCGGGAATTCCCATCTGTAAACCCTTGTTTGTATCTTCATGATTTAAGTAGACTACCATGATGTGTCCGCTAGGGGGTATTAGGCTCGAAATATGCTTGAACAGTTTTTCGTCGAGTTTACCCTCGGAAAGATTCACCCTACCTGACGATTCAAAGACTACATAAGAGTCATAATATATCTCAATCCAAGGCTTGTAAAATTCTCCCCTTCCAGAAAAGTATTCGCCCCTGACCACTGTATTGCTTGAAGTTTCACATCTGCGGCTTTTAAGGTAGAGTTCAAAGTTAATTTCTTCAACGAACCGCCCTCGAGACATTTTCCCGATTTCAACAGTGTAACCATTTAAACGTTTGCCTTTAAGGGAGGCTAAGGGGCTTTCGTTAAACATGCATTAAAACACATCACTTTCAAAGAACTCTTTCCAAGTCTTCAACGTTTTCCACAGCTATATATTTACCTTTTCTATATTCCTCTGAAGCCCGCCTTATTCTCGCTATTCCCTCTTTGTCCATGAGCTCCTCAAGCGTAGCCAAAACCTCCTGCACTTTAACAAGATGCTTATGTAATTCCTTCAAGAGCGAAGCGGGCACAACGACCTTCTCCACCAATGTCAAGCACCATTAATAGCCATAGGTATTTTACCTAATAAATTTGCTGTCGCTCAATAGTCGAGTATAATGATCAAACCACGGGAAGCAAGGGTCATTGCCAAACTAGACTCAAAGGGAAAGACTAAAAACACTTGCAAAAAGCCCAGTAACAATCCAGTAAAAGCCTAAAATCTAACACGCACAATTTCGTTTTCTTGGATTTTTGAGACTACGGTGTCCATTATGGCTGAGTTTAGGACTGGTTATAGAGGGATGTTAGGGATAACCACTTCCATGTCCACGTAAATCTTTTATAGCCTAGTGTTCTTCTAATCTATCATTAGGGGTTTATTGATGAAATATAAGGTTATGATTCTAGCCTTACTGCTTATTTCATCCACTTTAACTGTTGGTTTACTTTTTTGCCCTAAAGCAAAGGCAACAAAAGTTTCAGATAAAGTAGCTACTGCAAGTCCTAAGACTATTTGGGTTCCAGACAACTACACAACCATACAAGAAGCGATTAATGTTGCAGAAGAAGGGGACACGATCTACGTAAGAGCAGGAGTTTATTACGAAAAAATAGCGATAAACAAAAATGATTTAACACTTATTGGGGAAAACAAAAGCACCACGGTTATTGATGGCAACTGGACAGAAACGGTCATCAAAATAACTGCGAATAATGTTAGTGTTAGTGGATTTACGATACGAAAGGGGCATTACGGCATATATCTGGATGAATCTGCATGTTCCGTATACGACAATGTTGTAATATCTAATACCGAAGTCGGTATTTACGCAGACTCTCCTGGCAATCATACGATTATGGGAAATAATGTTAGAGAAAATCCCGACGGCATTCTGATTGTAGACTATAATATTGTTGCACGAAATGCGATTGAAAATAATACATGTGGCATTCGGGTATCGGGAGACAACAATGTAATCTCAGAGAACAATGTAGCTTTACATAAATCAGCGGGCATTACTATCGGCTTGTATCATAAGTTTAACATTGTTATTTACAACAATATAACGAAAAACAGAGCAGGAGTCCTTCTAGACTACGGAAGTGAAGAAAATAGGGTCATAGGCAACACGATAGCCTCAAACTGGGAGTTGGGCATCTACCAAAGTGGCTCAAGAAACAATATCATACATCATAATAATGTCATCAACAACACAATTCAGGTATATAGTGTGTTCGGTCCGAATACAAATACTTGGGACAATGGTGCTGAAGGTAACTATTGGAGCGACTACAATGGAACGGATTCTGATCTGGATGGTATTGGTAAGTCTTCATACTTTATTGACATAAACAATCAGGATAATTATCCTCTAATGGGAATGTATTCTGACTTTAGCGTAAAATACCAAGGAGAAACCTATCATGTTAATACGATTTGCAATTCAACAATTACTAATTTCCAGTTTAACCAGTCAAAAAGACTGATTAGTTTCAATGTTACAGGACCAGACGATACTATTGGTCTTTGTAGAATCTGCATCCCACATGACTTACTAAACGGACCACATACAGTATTAATTGACAGTCAAGAACCACTAATGCTAAAAGAATTGCCTACTTCAAATAGCACACATACTTTCCTATACTTCACATACCCTCATTCAACACACAAAGTGACGATAACTCCGTCGGTTTTAGTCGTATCACCATTCTGGATGCAATGGTGGTTCTGGATAATCATCGGAGCTGTTATTGCCGTATCAGTTGTAACTATTTTCCTGATAAAGAGGAGAAAATCAGAGCCTCATATAAAGACAACACCGAACATTACATCAGCTAACTGAGTTTCCATCAGCCCTAATCTTGCCCTTGTTAATGATTGTCACTTTAGTTACGGTTGTTCTCAGGAAGAAGTTTTGGACAGAGAGAAGAAAAGAATAACCCAATCAAGATGATTTAGTTCAATGCTTAATTAACTTAAGCATCCATTTACATGCATGTTTATGCCTCGAAAATTGGTGGAAGTGGGCGTAGGGATGCCTTTTTCGCGTGTTCGACTATTTTCCCATGATTTCAGAAACTATCAATGGGGCTATTTGCTCTCGGTTTTCCATGGTCACATGGAAAATGATTCCCCTTTTCTCATAGGTTTTAGCATAGTCACGATGAACCGTGGCTAATATCGATTTTTCTGATCTAAGGATTTCGCTGATCTTTTCTTTAAACCTAGAGGAGAAGAACTCCATCCTGCCCAACTCATCTATGCAAACCACATCACATTCTTTTAGGGCAAAGTCTAAGGCGGGTAGGGCAACCCGTTCAAAGTCAGGGATGTTCACTCTGTATTTGCCAACTCTGGGACCGATGGGTTGTTCAATGCTAGCTAGGGTCCCTTCTTCGCCTGAGGAGAGGTCTACAACCTTGAAGGCTGTTCTTCTGCCTTCTTTTCTGACTTCGGGCGTAATTATTCCTCCGACCCTTAGCCCCTCAGCCCTCAGCCTTTCTATAACCTTCATTAGGACTGTGGATTTGCCTGAGCCTGGCATGCCTGTGAGAAAGATTTTCATACCAAGTAATTCTAGTCCTTTAGTTTAAGAAGGTTTTTGAGCATAAAAAAGAGGTGAGGAGCGGACGGTGGAGAAGCGGCGCGGTAAAAGGCATTGGACCGTCCTCACCTTCGGGAGAGCATGATATTATTAGGTTGAAGACTTTTTTAGAGATTGTGTAACCCTCAATTCGTAGTGGCGGTGACGTTTCACCGAATAATCACGTGTAGAATGGAGAAATGCCCTTGAATCTCGGTTTCCCCACAGAAATTGTGAAGGAAGGCAAAGTCAGCGTAGTAGTGCCAAAGCTTAAGGCTTGGAAATTCGCTCCTTCCAAAGCGCCAGTTTTCTTCAACCCAGCCATGGAGTTAAATCGAGACCTAGCCGTTTTGGCACTCCAAACCTATCAAAAAATGGTTGGAAGGGACGTTTCTGTTTGTGAACCCTTAGCGGGCTGCGGCATTCGAGGAATCAGATTTGCCATGGAGGTTAAGGGCGTTCGAAAAATCGTTTTGGGCGACATTAACCCAAACGCAACCGAGCTTGCTCAACTGAATGTGAAGCGCAACAAATTGTCAAAGATCGTCCAAGTTGCGAATGAAGACGCCAACCTCCTTTTAAGTCGGTATGCCGCGCCCCGCAAAAGATTCGACTTCATTGACATAGACCCCTTCGGCTCCCCTGCGCCTTACATGGACTCCGCTGTTAGAGCATTGCGCGACGGCGGCTTCTTAGCCTTAACAGCCACGGACATGGCTCCCCTTTGCGGCGTTCACCCTAGGGCTGGCGTTCGAAAGTATGGCGGAAAACCTTTGCGAACCGATTATTGCCACGAGTTGGCTGTTCGGCTTCTGATTGGCTGCTTAACGATGACGGCGGCGAAGCACGATGTAGGCGTTGAGGCTGCGTTCAGCCACAGCACAGACTACTATATTCGAGTTTACGCCCTCGCCCATTATGGCGCAAGAGAAGCCGACAAAAGCCTTCGAGAGATGGGATACATTGTCCACTGCTCTTCATGCTTTCATAGAGAAACATCCAAGGGAATAGCCTCTCCTTCACAACGGGAATGCCCAGAATGCGGCTCCAAGTTAAACATAGCGGGTCCTCTATGGCTTGGGAAAATCTGCGAGAAAGAATTTTGTGTCTCCATGAAGAGAGAGGTTGTTGGAAGAAACATGAAACAGGAAAAAAGAATCCTTGGGTTGTTATCCCTAATTCAAGATGAGGCAGAAGGACCCGCCACTTATTACGTGACCGACAAAATCTGCGACAACTTGGGTTTACGAACTCCGCCCTTGATTCAAGTGATAAACGAACTGAAAAAGAAGGGCTTCAAAGCCATTCCGACCCACTTTCACAGAAGGGGCTTCAGAACGGACGCCTCTGCAAAAATCGTCAAAGAAGTCATAACAAAACTCGCAAGCCCATAAACCTTTATTATTCGTCAATGTAATACACGCTTCTGGCGAAGAAATAATTTTAAGGTCGTTTAGAGGCGGAAAAATGCGGGAAACCATTCCAATAAACATGCCCCAGATCGACGAACAAGAAATAAAAATGGTCACCCAAGTTTTGAAAAGCGGCTTTTTAACCAGTCATCCATGCAAGGGTCCAATGGTCACGAAATTTGAAAGTGCATTTGCCAAGTTCGCCAATGTCAAACACGCCATAGCCGTGAACAGCGGAACAGCCGCCCTCCACATGGCCCTTCTGGCGGCTGGAACAACTTCAGACAACGAAGTGATCGTTCCAAGCTTCACTTTTGTAGCGACAGCCGAAGCCGTGGCGTTAACCGGCGCAAAACCAGTCTTCGTGGACATAGACCCCAACACCTACAACATTAGCCCAGAAAAGGTTGAAGAGGCAATTACTAGCAAAACGAAGGCGATCATTCCAGTTGATCTATATGGATTGCCAGCCGATATGGAAGCCGTAAGCAAAATTGCCAAGAAACACGATTTAACGGTTATTGAAGATGCGGCTCAAGCTCACGGAGCCCTATACAAGGGGAAGCCGCCTGGAGCCTTCGCGGGCATGGCTTGCTGGAGCTTTTATGCAAGTAAGAACATGACAACGGGCGAGGGAGGCATGATAACCACGAACAGCAGTGAATTCGCCGAAAAACTTCGTTCCATCAGGATGCACGGAGAGAAAGAATCATACGTTTCCTCCATGCTAGGGCATAATTACCGCATGCCCGAAATCGAAGCGGCTATAGGCTATGTGCAGCTCCAGAAGCTTCCAAAGTTTCTAGAGAAAAGGAGGAGAAACGCTGAGCTTTTAACAGAAAGGCTTCGTGAGGCAAAGGGTTTGCAATTACCCGCAGAACCGCCGGGCTACAAGCACAGCTGGTACCTATACACCGTTAGGCTTAGGAACGCAGACGCAACCACGAGAAATAGGATTTTGGAGGAATTGAGGAAAAGCGGTATTGGAGCCGCCTTGTACTATGGCACTCCTATTCATCTTATGCCTTACTATCGCCAATTTGGAAAATATCGCCTTCCAGAAACAGAAAAGGCCGCCCAGCAAGTGTTTTCGCTGCCTGTCCATCCAGCAGTAACATCAAGCCAAATCGAACACATTGCAACCTCAACTTTAAACGCAATCCCATCTGCTCGCCTCTTCTAAAAACTGTTTTTTGGAAGGATATTAATTGATATACCATTTTACCATTTTCATGAACAAACTCTTTCTATCCTTTTAATCGCCTTTGAGTAATCTTACCTAACAATCCTTATTTATGTTCATTCAGTATTCTGGGGTTTTCTTTTTGAAATTTTACCCAGCCTCATACCATACTCATTTGCTTCTTGTAAAACTATACTTTTGCTCTTTAATTTATTAAATTCATCCCTAGTAAAACCAAAGGCTTCCAACATTACTTTATCATCCCAATTCTTTTGTAGAATTAAAAACCTTTCTGGGAAACTCATGCCTGTAAAGTCATCTGAAATAACTATCAAATCAATATCACTATCAACTAATCTATCTCCCTTAACACTTGAACCGAAAAGTATTGCCTCATAGATTTTGACTGGCAGTTTTTTCAGATAATCTTTAACTTTTTTCTCTATAGTTTCTTTTCGAAGCATTTAAAAACCCTCTCAGTTTTGTCTATACATTCTTTAGCAAAACTTTTTGTTACAACCCCGATAGGTAGCCCCATTGCCACATCAGGATACCTAGTTATATAGTAATAAGGTGTGATTGTATGCAAAAAATCAGTTAAATCTTCACTTAAAGGACAAATTCTTTCTAACTTATTATACAGGATAATTAACTTATGTATTTTGTTCGGTCTTACTTTTTTAAAGGCTATTATACATCCTTTAAAAAGTTTTTCTAATGCTTGTTGACAATAGAAAACCGTTACTTCATAAAATTTTTTTGCATAATTTGCTTTAGCTATGTCTAGAGCCCTATAAGCATCATCTATCCACCATTTTGCTTCTTCTCTCATTGTTCATCCTCTATCCTCTTTCATTTTCATATTATCACTTCCTTAATACATCCTTTTAATAGCACAATCATTCGCGCTTAAATAAGTGGCGATAAGGGGGCTATCTTTCGCCCATGATGAATCCCATTTGAACTAGGCGATCCATAATTTCCACTAGGCCCCGTTCAATGGTGTGTCTTCTCTCTTTGTATTCTTCCTCGCCGATTTCGCCTTCCTTTCTTTTTTTCTCCAGATCCTTTAATTCCTTAAGAAGCGCGTCTCTTTCCCTTTCCAGTTGTTTAACTCGGTCCTTCATTTCGCCACTCATAACCAATTCCTCATGGCTTAAGTCTTTTCAACCTTAATTTTGGCTCCGCTTTTCACTTGCCTAAACAATTCTAGGTTTCTAGTTATTTGACCAACAACGTTAACCGAACTGTAAGGCTGAGTTTCGCCATAAAAGATGCAGAGGGCGTTTCCCATGGGCCAAAAACCAATCGTCCCCTTTTCAACATTAGCCTTAGCCTTTTCTTCGCCCATTTTCACTGGAATCTCAAAATAGACTTCTTCTCCCCACAGCGCCGCACGCCCCTCAATGGGAAGTTTTTTGGAGATGGCGTCCACGGTTCTTGGAGCCATATGACGGACAAGCTCCCCCTCTGCCTCGCCTATTTCATTAATAATAAACTTAATGGGTATTCGGGAAACGTTCTCCGCCAAAATTCATCCCTGAAGCGTTATGCGCCGAGTTTAATCAGCAATTTTATATACCTTAAGGTTTCTGCTGCTGGAAACGTATTCTATTGTGCCCCGCTGCTCCAACTCCCTTAGAAAATGCTTTGCCGCGCTTAGGCGTAGGTCAAGGCGTGAGGCTACGGAATATGGGGTGAGAACCTTCATTTTTTTGAGTTCTTCAATGACCTTCTTGCTCGTAGGGTCTGGTGGAAATATTCCAATGGACTTTGCCTTCGTTTGGGCTCCAGCGGACTTTGAGGATTCGCCCTTTTTGGATTCATGTTGTCGCGTTTGCAGTTTTTCCATTTGCTTAAGGGATAACTTTTTCTTCCCGCCCATGGCTTTCCCCGATACTTCAAAAGAAAAGGGTTCCTTATAGAGTTTCCCTTATCCTCTTTAAAAATATGGGCTGATTCTTTTGGAGTAGCCAAAAGGCTCTATCCGCCTTCTCTTCTTCTATTTCCCAGAAAGATTTTCCTAATTGCGTGCATCCTAGGGCTCGAAGGCGACGGGTATAAGGCTTCTGTTCTTATAGTCTCTAGAAGCCTGTATACCACGTAAAGGACCATGTTTCTAAAAAATTTGAAAGTTTGAGAATTTAAAATATTTACCGCACAAGAATCATTGTAAAAGTGACAGTCGTTTTTATGCTACTGCGCTGATTTCTGCCTTGTGTTTTTTGCGCCATTCATCTATGGGAATTCCGAGCGCCTTTTCAATCTTTGGTCTATGAATGGAGTTCATGGTACAGAATGGAATTATTCTTCCGTCGGGCACGGCGTAGTGTATGCAACATCTGTTGACACGCTCAAGGTCAAAGTTGTAGGGATCCATGAAGTGCATGGCTGAAATCATCAGCATCCTCATATGAAGTTTTCCTAAAGCCTCGTAACTACCCGTTCTAAGCACTGGCCAAATGTACTTTCTGAGTAATCCGAATTTTACGTGGCGTAATCCGTTCATCAGCTGCATTTTAGCCCTTGTCCCATGTCCCTTCGCCGCTTCTTCGTAAACCTTATCCATTGCCTTCATGAATTTTTCCACGTTACCGTAGTGGGTAATTGGAACGATTTCTCCATCTTCAACGAAAACGTACGTAGCCATTCCGCAGTGGGGATGAGCAGTGAATTCCACGTAGCGCTTGCCTTTCAATGCGCCGACAGCGCGAGAAACGGGAACCACTGTTGGCACTGGATAGAAGTCTTCAGCCTTTATTTTGCCTTCTGTTTGCTTTTCGACGGAAGCCATGAAGTCAGGGATGGTTATGCGCATTTTTTCTCTTTCTCGCTCGGGGATTCTGCCGCATATGGACACTGGCTGAACGTTTACGCACCTAATTATGTCGAAGTTTTTGACTGCAAATTTTATGATGTCCCCTAGTTGATGATCATTAACGCCCTTAACCAGCGTAACCACTAGGACAATGCTCTCCATTCCCGCTTTTCGACAGTTCTCAATAGCCTTCATTTTAATGTCAAGCAGGTCGCATCCCCGCGTGAACTTGTAGACATCGGAAGTTAAGCCGTCAAACTGCAGATATAGAGTGTCCACGTCGGCTTCCTTCAAACCGCGACAGTAGTCAACGCTCTGCGCAAGCCTAAGCCCATTAGTGTTCACTTCCACATGTTCGAAGCCCGCTTTCTTTGCCATGCCTAAAAGGTCGAATAGGTCGTCTCGAATTGTTGGCTCTCCGCCCGAAAACTGCAGCGCCGGAGCTGGCACAGGATCGTTACGCCTAAGATTCTCGAGCATCTCCCAAATTTCCTCTTTTGACGGCTCGTAAACGTATCCCGTGGTTCCAGCGGTTGCGAAGCACACTGGGCAACGGAGGTTGCATCGATTGGTTATGTCAATGATGGCGAGGGCTGTGTGCGACTTGTGTTGGGGGCAGATTCCGCAGTCGAATGGGCAACCTAGCTTTGTTTTTGTGCGTGGGTTTCGAAGTCCCTCGCCTTCGCGGCTGAACCGCTCAGCTCGCATATACTGCTCATAGCTGGACCAGTAAACATCCTGAAACTTCCCATGTTGGAAGCATTCCTTTTTTATGTAGACTTTTCCGCCTTCCTCGAAAATGGTTGCGTCTAGAACCTTGAAGCACTCGGGGCATATGCTTCTAGTTTGTTTGAGCATCTTCATCTTGACACCACTGAAAGTTGTAAATATTTATTAGCATCCTATATGAACATTTTCAAACGCTTCATAAGGTGAAAAGGGGGATTTTACGGTGTCCGTGAGCCACGAAGCGAAAAGGGCTCTTCGAGAACTAGGATTAACCGACTATGAAGCCCGTGCGTACCTGTCTCTGCTTGAGAAAGTGGGCATGACGGCTGGTCAATTAAGCGAAGCCGCCGACCTTCCCTACTCGAAAATCTATGAAACCCTTAACGCTCTAGAGAAAAAGGGATGGATAAAAATCGAAAGTGGTCGACCAAGCCGATACTATCCCAAATCGCCCTCAGAAGCTCTGGAAGCTGCAAAACTACGATTTGAAAGTAGAATGAAGTCTTGGGAGCAATCCGTTTTAGATGAGTTGCAGCCTCTCTACGAGAAGAGGGAGATTCGCGAAAAACCAGACATATGGATTATCCGCGGCGAATTCAATGTACTTGCCAAGCTTCGGGAGATGTTAGGCACGGTGAAAAAGGAGCTTATGGTCGCCGTTCCATTGTTGCCTGAAGAGCTTGTAAACGTGATTTATCCGATGTTGGCTCATTTGCGTAGCGTAGGGGTAAAGGTTCTGTTTATGGTCTCTGGAGAAGTTAAGGGGAAGAGTTTGGAAAAAATTGCTGAGGTTGCGGAAGTTAGGATTAGGGATCACATGTTCGGGGGCGGAGTTATTGCTGATGGAAGGGAAGTCGTGCTCTTGCTCGGCGAAGAGGAGAAGCCAAACCTTGTCATATGGGCTGACCACGCAGGATTAGTGAAGCTCGCCAAAGACTACTTCCAATACTTATGGAGTGACCCAAAAATAATGACGTGGAAAGAATACATGGAGAAATAGTTTCATTCAATTTTTGTTATGAAGCCATCCCGTAGCCCATATTTTTCGTCAGATGCCTCAACCACTTTTTCATCATGCGTTGCCACTATTATAGTGGTCTTTCGTTCTCTGCATAGGTCTGACAGCAGATTCACGATTTCACTTCCTGTTTTAGTGTCAAGCTCGCCGGTTGGCTCGTCAGCTAGAATCAAGGAAGGACGGTTCGCTAAGGCTCTGGCTATTGCTACACGTTGCATTTCCCCTACACTCAGCTCTTTTGGACGGTGTTGAAGTCTATTAGCGAGTCCAACGGTTTCAAGAAGCCGTTTTGCCTCCTCTCTTTGGATTTTTTGCGGCACTTTAGCAAACGCCATGGGCAACTCAACGTTTTCGAGGGCGGTAAGCGTTGGCAGTAGATTGAAGGTTTGAAACACGAAACCGATGTTTTGAAGCCTAATTTTCCGTCGTTCTTTCTCACCCAAATGCGAGGTATCAATGTCCTTAAAGAAAACTTTCCCCGAGGTAGGTCGGTCAATCAACCCAATTAGATTAAGGAGAGTGGTCTTTCCCGAGCCTGATGGCCCTATGATAGCAATAAATGTCGCCTTGTCAATTTCCATGTTCACTTTGTTTAGCGCATGTATCATGGAAGCGCCGAGACAGTATGTTCGAGTTAAATCTATGGTTTTAGCAATCAATATTCTGACCTCAAAACCTCTACAATGCTTTTCCTCGCGGTAGTTATAGCAGGTATTATTCCAGCAATGCAGCTCGAGGCAACTGTGAAAGCAAGAATTTCCAATATCAGTGTTGGAGTAACGATCACGAATAGGCCTGGAAACAAAATTGGTAATGGAACGCTAGCATAGAAGCTTGATAACAAAAGCGCAGCGAGCGCGCCTAATGAGATTCCAGCAATGCCGCCGAATAATCCTATTAAAGCTGTTTCAGTGACTACTATGCGGATGATTGTGGTTTTTGGGGCGCCTATTGCATCTAACGTGGCGAGTTCCCTTCTTCTTTCGGATATGTTCATTGTGGCAACGGTCATGACGAGCACCATGCTTATGGAGAAAAGTACAGTGCTTATTCCAATGTTCCACATTTCCACGTCGTTTAGAATGGGCTCAACTATTTCGTTTCTTTCTTTGCTTGTTAAAGCCTTTACAAACTGAACTTCAGCTTCGATTCTATGCCCGAGTTCCTCCTCTGTTACGCCTTCCCGCGGTTCAACAACTATCATGTTAATCAGCATATTGTACCCGTATACGTTCTGGGCCACATCAAGGGGCATAATGATCACACGGTCAAGAAAAACGGACATCGTGTCAAGAATTCCTACAACGCGCATATCATGGCCCTTCACCCTTATTTCTGAATTAACTGTGAGGTTATGTATTCCTGCAAGGTAATCGCCGACAACCACTTCACTCTCATTTGAATTGGTTGAGGGCCATCTTCCGCCAGGCTTGAGAGGAGTTGTTTCAACTAAAATCGACCAGTTTCCCGTAGGTATTCCAACACTGATGTTTATGGGCACAAATTCGGCGATGCCCTCGCCTGTAGAAGACCCGATTACGAGCAGCATTGGAACGGCGGCTTTAACTCCATCTACCTGCTTCACTTCGTCAACCGTGTCTTCTAAGAGAGAGCTTCCAATTGGGATGGCTTGGATGAAAATGGAGCCTCTGGCAACGACAACGACCTTCCCTCTATAGAACACGTTTAATTCCCTTATGACATCCGTATATCTTCTAGTTGTTGCGCCTATGGCTACTATAAGCATGACGCCTAAGGCTATGCCGATAACGCAGAGGAAAGTTCTAACTCTTCTGCGAGAAAGATTTCGCAAACACATCACTGTAACTCTCATAGTCTAACCATCCGCTTTCACTCTTTTGTACGAGCCAAATTATATATACTTCTAAAATCGTAAAAACTAAATGCATGTAACAATATTCCATGTGAGAAAATTAAAGGTGAAACAAATGAAAACGAGCTATAGAAAAACCATAACGGTAATGTTGATCTCTCTGTTCGCAATTTCGATTCTGTCAACCTTCGGAATACAAATGTCCATAGGAAATGCTAACGTTCCTGAAACAAGCCTTACGAATGTAGCCCCCATTAAGGAATCATCCACCAATGACGGTGCAAACTTTACGGATGCTGAAGCGATATTTACAGTGTACCCAGACGGCAAAGTAGCCTTAAAAGGATCCTTAAACATGACGCCTGAAACACCATATGAAGGACCCGCCACATACGGAACTATCAGTTTCAAAGAGAGCGGCGGACTAACATTGATGGCGGCAGACATCACAGTTATTCCTACTCAGGAGATGGCGTCAGAGTTTCCATTAAATGCCACAACCTTCGATTTTGCTGGAAATTATTCTGAGGGGCTCTTGGATGGTGAAATTAACACTACAACGATTTTGCCCACAAGTTTCGCGTCGCAGTTTCCATTCAACGTAACAGACTTCACGTTAGTGGGAGAACTCTCGGATAATCAGATGAGCGGAACAGTTACTTTCGACATAGTGTCTGGCTTCCTCTTAGACGATATAGTAATCGATATCGACGGAAACCTAACTGACATATCCTTCAACGGATCTGCAACCGTCATCTATAACGTTCCATTCGGAGACCTTAGGATCGATAATAAAACGGCTCTCATGAATCTGCTTGAGTCCGTTAATAGCACTTTTCGTGGTCGAGGCGCAGGCTCCCTCTACAATATGACTGGCGGGCTTTTCGAAATAACCTACTTGGACTACAGTGTGACCCCTCATGCTATAAGCGCTACTGTTGACTTTGAGGTTAACATTCACGGCGGCATCATTGACGTCTTAGCGTTTATGATTTCCAGCTATGTAGGCTACCCAGGCTACCCAGGCTACGAAGACCTGTATTCAGCTCTTAATACAACGTTTTCTTCCATTGAAAGCTCATCTATTCAGTTAGCATATGCGCATGCACAAAAGAAGGTCTCTGCAAAATTGGCGTTCGTTGTTAATGTAGACAGCTTTATAGAAGGCATTCTCGAAATGCTGCCTGAAACCACTCCCCCAGGGATAATAGGACCTCCCCCAGGGATAACGGGACTAATAGAGTCACTGCTAAACACGACGTTTTGCTCCGTAAATTCGACTGAAGTTTCACTGTCCTATGCGGATGGCAGAGCAGACCTTGAGGCATCCGTCGCCTTTGAAGGTGACTTCGACGCTGAAGTTAATTACGTGAAAAGTGTTCTTATGTTATCATATTACTATGCTTTGCCAACTCCTGAACCAACTCCTGCACCATGGCAGATATTGTTCATAAACGAAACTGAAGTAGACTTAAGCCGTTTCAAGACGAGCTTTAACATTACTGAGACCTCCATTATCGGCAATTTTGAGGGACTGACAGCCACGCCGCCAATTGATACCATTAACGCCACGAACTTCAAGCTGAAAAGATTCTTTAACCTCACCTCAGAAACCACCTTCCCCACTCAAAATGAAAGCCTCAGCGTAACAGTTATCGGAGGAAGCAACGGCACTCACAAGGTGATTCTCTATAACGAGACTGGCGTACCTGAACCAGACCTAGTACTTGCTGATGCTCAGAACAGAACAATAATTATGGCTTGGAATAACGTGACCCTAAGTGACCTCCAAGATTTACAGTTTATAGTTGTGGTGGGCGCACAAGTTGGAGACGTAATAACTGACCCCGAATCCGTAACTGCTGAAAACCCGTTCATCATAAATGCAAATGAGACACTTGGCTGCATCATAAATATAACTGAAGTCTCCGATAAACTCACAATAATGGTTTCAAATGTAACTGAACCGCCGATGCCGACGGGCAAATGGAAGCTTGTTGGCACGTGCATTCAAATAATTGTGTCAAACGAGTCCGCCACAGTAAACGCTACAATTCGCATGTACTACACTGACCAACAAATCGAAGGATTAGATGAAAATTCGCTGACCATTCACTACTGGAATGCCACGTTGGGCGAATGGGTGGCAGTGGATTCCCAC
>Ga0315314_1001950_pt1 | contig 17488 bp, 19 predicted proteins | sample TDP9_MG_FD_203631 | JGI IMG/M metagenome (GOLD analysis project Ga0315314, IMG submission 203631) | Freshwater sediment microbial communities from Lake Towuti, South Sulawesi, Indonesia - TDP9 | ecosystem: Environmental > Aquatic > Freshwater > Lake > Sediment | place: Indonesia: South Sulawesi...
GCACACGCTTGAGCTCTCGGACCTCCACTGCGCCCAGATACATCTCGGTCAACTGTGGATGTTTCAGCAGCTCCTCGGCTGACCCCTTGAAGGTGAACCTTCCTCCTCGCATCATATACGCCAAGTGACCCAGTTCAAGGGCTCGACGGGCGCGTTGCTCCACAATAATGATAGGGAGCCCCGTTACCTCGGCCATCTCTTTCAGCTTCTTGAGTACTTCGGTGACGAGTATCGGCATCAGACCAGCGGTCGGCTCGTCGACGAGCATCACCTTTGGGTCCCTCATGAGAACCATACTCTCAGCCAACATCTGTCGCTCGCCCCCGCTTAGTGTGCCGGCTGGTCGATGCATGAACCCTTTCAGTACTGGGAAGAGGGTGAACACCGTCTCTAGCTTCTTCTCGAATTCCCTCTGGCCCTTGATGGTGTAGGCGGCCATCTTGAGGTTTTCAGATACTGAAAGTCGGGTGAATATGTTACCGACTTGGGGCATGTAACCAATACCCATCTGTGTCCGCTTATATGGTGGGGTCTTTGTGATGTCTTGTCCCTTGAACAGGATTTGGCCGGAGTACACACTCACTAGTCCCATGACCGCCTTGAGGAGGGTCGTCTTCCCAACGCCGTTAGGTCCTACGATCACTGTGACAGAGCCTTCAGGGGCCTCGAAGTTGAGGTCGTAGATTACATGGATCGGGCCATAGCCAGCGTTAAGCCCTTTAGTCTCGATAACGTTTGTCAAGTCACTCACCTAAGTATGATTTGACAACCCTTGGGTCATTGAAGACTTCCTCGGCGGTGCCCTCGCAGATGATCTTTCCCATGTCCATGGCAAAGACGTGGTCCGCGTACTGGGCGGCGACCTCAAGCCTGTGCTCGATGACGAGGAAGGTGATACCCAGCTCATCCCTCAAACGAATTACATGACCGAAGATCTGGTGGCACAGTTTGGGGTCGATGCTGCCAACAGGCTCGTCTAACAGGATCGTCTCTCCGCCACTCATCAGCGCCCTCCCAATCTCAAGGAGCTTCAGCTCGCCCCCACTCAAGGTTCTTGCAGGCATACTCCAAACGTGCGTGAGGCCCAGAACATGCATGAGCTCCCCGGCTCTTCTCACGGCGTTCGCCTCGCTCTCAACCCAAGTAGGCTTGAGTAAGGAGAGGAATATGTTCTCTCCAGCATTATCTGGGAGAGCGACTAGCATGTTTTCCAGAGTAGTCAGCCTAAGGAAAGGCGAAGCGATCTGGAAGGTTCTGACAAGACCTCTACGTGCTATCTTATACATGTCCTCACCAGTTATGTCGGTTCCACGGTAGTACACTGAACCCTCCTCGGGCTTGAATATACCTGAGAGGCAATTGACCAACGTCGTCTTCCCGCACCCATTTGGACCGACGAGGAGATAGATTCCCCCTTCCTTGAGGCTGAAGCTGACGCCATCGACAGCCGCGAATTCGCCAAAAAACTTTTTCACATTTTCGACCTTGAGAACTTCTGACATCCTTGTCCGCTCGTTACTTGTTACGTACGATTTGAATATTTATAAGAGTTTTGCACTCCCATGGTCTTCGAATTGCTGGTTTTCTTGAGACCCGCGGTCTATGGATTTTTCTTATCTAGGAAAAGGGGCTTACCTTTCTGGTTTGATAATTGGCTTTCTCTAGTTTCTCAGAGAGTTCATGAGTTCTTTGTGAACTGCACAGATACCTTGAAGGTTCTTGGCGGCTCTTTGTATCTGGAGGAAAGCTCTCGAACTGACCAGTTAGGAGGGGGTTGTGTGGCTCAGCACCGATATAAGTCCGAGTCCTTTGCCTCGCAACACTTTTGTTCCTCCTCCAATGGTCTTCACCTCTGCAACCATCTTGGTTTTTGTGCTATCCAGCCAGTGGTCTTGTTAAGGAGATTTCTACGGAAGAGTCTGATGTGAGAGACTAAGGTTTAGGAGAGGAAGACGCCATCGTGTGTGTTATCAAGGCTTAGGACTTCTCTGTGTGGAAACTTTGCGCCATCTCTTGCTTGCCGTCTCAAAAGGTGTCGTCTATCTTCCGAGCGACAGGGAATCAATGTTTCGAGCAGATAGTTGTTTTTGGTTCTCCTGTTGATTCTGTTAATAGAGCCAGCATCCATCAGCGGCATCAGAACCGGTTGAAGGCAGAATAGCTGACTGGTAGCCCCAACCGCTTCCGAAGCCTAAAGGATAGGAAGGGATGGTTGCAATTCAGGTAACCTCATACGTCTTTCATAATGACCGTTTCACCATAGCTAGTGCTATCCTCTCTAGGTCAAAGATAGCCTATAATCTCGGGAACGACCTTCTCATACCTTAGTCTAGGTCAAACATAAGGATAAGAGCCACAGACTGAGAATTCTTGTATTCACTGTCTTTGCCAAGCATGAAAAAAAGGGAATGACCGAAGAGGTCTTATTAGCCTCCGGGTATCGTTATGCCTTGCTTTGCGAGGGCGTCAGTAGACCAACTGACCTTTCCTGTGATGCCACTATATACGCCATACTTGACGAAGTCAACCTTGCCAGCCACAGTTCCGTAGCCCCAGATGTCATAGTCGGAAGCGTATCTGTCGCCATTGTCGTTGAGCCTTGTCCAACCGCTAGCGCCGAACTGGTTGTAGGTGAGAGTGGGGATAAGTGGGATGATGGTTTTCGGATCGGTTGTTTGTGTCTCGAGAACAGCTGTAGCAAGGGTCCACGCGATGTCGTAGGTGCATGCCGTGTAGTAGCCGAAGGGTTGTTTGACTAGCTTATAGAATCTGTCATAAAGTGCAGCGTACTTCGGAGAATCGGCTGGTGCTGCCAAGGTGCTGAAGATCCTCAGTTTGTTGGCTTGTACGGAGGCTTCATCAATAAGTCGCTGTTCGAGGGCCGTGCCGTCTGAGCCGAACCAGAAGAGGCCGTATATGGTCGGGTAGTCCTTTGCCTGAGTTGCTATGGTCACGATCTCTGAGAAGCTGATGACTTCAATAGCTACGGCGCCCTTCCCATACTTCGCTACTGCTGTCTTTGCTTTGTCTTCGGCCGTAGCTAGGTAGCTACTGAACTCGGTCACCTCTGCTGCATACCTAATCTTGTCAATGATGGTAATTCCTCGTTTCGGCAACTCAGTCTCCAAGATATTGTAGATACCGTCTGCCCAAGGGTCTCCACGTTGTATAATTATGACCGCCTTGATGCCCCAGCTCTTCAGCATCTCAGCAATAGCAGGAGATTGAACAGTGTCGTCAGGGCACATCCTAAAGAGGTTGTCCTTGGGGATGCTAAGCAATGGCGAAGTGGATGAGGGGCTGAACAGTAGCATGTTGTTCTCGTTCACATATGCCAACGCTGCTTTTGCCTGAGAAGACCAGCGCCCTCCGATGACAAGACTAATCCCTGTCGCCTTGTAAGACTGAACCTTCTCAAGATGGATGGCAGCTTGGGAATCCGCATTATCGATGAGGAAGTCGAATGTTACAGCATATCCCAATTTCTTGGCGAAATCATTTAGGTCTGGCTTGGTTATGTTTGCTATAAACGGTTTCTCCGTCTCGAGGCCATCTGTGCTTGCAACTATGTTACCGATCTTGACAGTCTTACCTTTGAGCGGCTGCACTTCCACCGTGACAGTCTTTTCCACAGTCTTCACTTCGATCTTCGGGGGCATAGCAAAATAGCCGACACCCGCACCGATGCCCAGTCCAATGATCAGCACAACCACAACTGGAATCAACATCTTTTGTTCCAAGATTTCCACCTGATACTGTCATGAGCTAACAGAGTAGAAAAAACTTTCTCCTAATTACCGTCTATATAGCTCCATAGGCGATAGCAGAGTGCAAAAGCAAAAAGAATAGCGAAAGGGATTTAAGATGGAATTCTTCCTCGACTGACACATCGAGTGCTAACTCTAGAGGCTCTGATTGCCAGTATCCCGCCCCAAGACGACATGTCAAGAACCAATGTCCTGCGTTTGCAGCATGACCTTGAGGAGTTTTTCTGGGAGTTCCGATAAAATATTAATATGACATACGGGGGTAACGATTGATATGAATATGATCATCCCAGCGATTTGGATATCTGCCATAGTGTATGCTTCCCTGATCACTGTGCTCAGCATCGGCTTCACGCTGACATATTTGACGGCGAAGATCCCAAACTTCGCTCACGGAACCTATGCAGGCATAGGGATCTACGTGAGCTATACTGTGTCAAAAATCCTGCGACTGTCTCCCTATGTAGGCTTCCCAATTGCTTTCATAGTTGGAGCGACGATCAGCGCCACCGTGTACATATTGGTAATAGGTGTGCTTCAACGCATGGGAGGGGGAGGGATCGTTCTCACAATCTCCACGCTCGCCATTGGGATATTTCTCACGGCGTTTCTGAACATATACTGCTATTGGATAAGGGAGGTCTACAAGACCTATGCCTTTGGATTCATGTTGAGAGAGGACGATTTTGTTATAGGAGACTACCCTGGAATCTTTCCATTTTCATTGGTTCTATGCATAGTGGCGGTTATATCACTCCACTACCTTCTAACGAAAACGAGCACAGGAGTAGCCATGAGAGCGGCAGCTGAGGACACGGAGCTCGCCTCCGTTCTAGGAATCAATGTGAACCGAATCCAGTTATTCTCATGGTTCCTGACAGGCGGACTAGCGAGCATGTCAGGCGCACTGTTACCACTCTGGTTCCTATCTACACCAACAACTGGCGGAGGACTCATAACTAGCATCATGGCAGGAAGCCTTCTCGGGGGATTCGAAAATGTGTATGGTGCCATTTTTGGGGGCTTCACTGTTGGCTTCTCAGAGATTCTGGTCACATATTTGTTGCAGGGCATTGTTGGCACATGGGTAGGAGAGTGGAGGCCTCTCATCCCGATGTTCATCCTCATCGCCGTCCTTCTGTTTGAGCCTAGGGGATTGCAGGGTCTGTATGAGAGATTCATGGCCAGCAAGATGAAGAAGAGAATAATGTCTGGAACGTCCAGAAGCGAGGAGGAATAGTGAGCAATGATTGAGATCATAAGCAGTCTGGTCTATGAAGTGACAGGTACGAGTAGGCTCATCGTCGATATCGCCATGTACTTTGGCCTACTAGTGATAGTCGCCATGGCATTGAACTTTCAGTACGGAAACGCCGGAGTTCCTAACATGGGGAGCGCGGTGCAGGTCATAGTAGGCGCCTTCACCGTTAGTGGCATAACGACACGCGTAGCCTTTCTAGTTGTTCAGATGGCAGGAGTGCAACTTCTACCGTACGGCTCGGACTATGATTGGGTATATAATAACGAGGTCAATGTGCATGTTCTGACAAACCCCTTCATTGAGAAGAACCCTCTGTTCGGAATAGCGTTGCTGTTGTTCTCGATCTCTCTTGCAATAGTGCTCGGCGCAGTCATCGGTTGGCTTATATCACTCCCCGCGATCAGGCTTAGGGCAACCTTCCTGATGATAGTCCTAATTACAATGGCGGATACATCCCAGATTTTCGGGAGAAACATCCCAAAAATAAGTGGCGGCACACTTGGTTCCTTCATACCCAATGTGTTCGCATGGTATCCTGGAGACAGGGGCGTCATAACAGCCGTCATCACCTTAGCCATCGGGCTCATCAGTTTCTTCATATTCAAGACGATGCTGAACTCGCCCTATGGAAGACTCATGAGATCGATTAGAGAGAACGAGGTAACCGTAGGCAGCGTCGGCAAGAACGTCGTAGGAATCAGAAGGAATATCCTCATGTTCGCATCAGGCATCACCGCCATCGCCGGAGTACTCAACGCCTTCTACTTTTCCTATGTCGTAGAAGCTGCCTACCAGAGGGCTTGGTGGACCTACTGGCCTTGGCTGATGCTAATCCTAGGTGGACCGGGCAATAATGCGGGCACCTTCCTCGGGTGTGCACTCATAGTCGGGATGAGGCGGGTCATCATCGCCTACAAATGGTCCCTTGAGGAATTCTTCTTCTTCCCCATACCGTGGTTGGAGGACATTCTACTTGGTCTCCTACTCATCGCGATCATGATCTTTAGACCAAGCGGCATCATTCCTGAGAAGCTCCTTTACATTCCAGGGGTCAACTATAGGCAACTAGTCAAGGAGGAGGCAAAGGTCGACTGGAGGGCAGCACCACGGGCTAGAACAGAAAAAGAACGGTCAAAGTGGAGCTTCAAGTTCTGGGGAAAGAAGGAGGCGGACTAGCAATGGATTGGGATAATATCTTGTTCTGGATCATGATAGGGCTGTGGATCATCATGCCCACTTTCATCGTCATTGAGGAGATCAGAGAACGACGAGCCCTCGCAAGAGACAGGCAAACGTAGTAGGTAAGGCTGATTCTTCAATCTTCTTCATGCAAGGGTTATTCAGAATAATTAGAGAAGGAATGACTAGCAGGCAACTGCACTACACCCATGAACGCTCATAATTCCAGCTCAAATTGTGCGCACGATTATAGAGTTCGTCGATCTTTGAAACGACAGGTTACAGCTTTTATTTATGTTCTCGATTCTTGATCAAGGACATGTTTAGCTACGCCGCCAAGAGGACTGCCAGGAGCGGGTTCATCTTCATTGCCTTGTTCTTAAGTGTTACCTTGGCGGTGACTCAATTCTGTGGCGTGTTGCATGGGGCGGATTCTGTCGGGGCGGCGATGCTCAAAAAGGCGATGAAGACAATCGATGTCGACATCCTCTCTTCAGCTGAGAACCGAGTGCTGACTGAGTTCGCATTCGGAGAAATGGAGCGTCTGATACGCGACATAAAAAACGTTAGGAGGGTAGATCACTTGGTGAGGTGTGAGATGGACCTTAACACGACAAGCGGAGACGAATCCATGCCCTTCACTGTCGTCGCTATCGACAGCAACTCAAGCCTTCTCACAGGTATCAGGGGAGTCGAAAGACTAGAAGATGGAAAAATATACATCGAGTTGAGCTCCACCAACGCCACAAGCTTCCAAATCGGTGAGAGAGTTTCTCTGAAGATGTCCACATACACGCCCTTCAGTCCATTCCTCAGCTTCGAGCTACGTTTCCTCGAACTTACCGTGGGTGAGATGGTTCAACTCGACGAGAGGCTTTTCTCGATAACAACAGGGTTTTATGGTCCCCTCCTACGCTCAACACTTCTCGGAGTGGAAGCCATAAGACTGCCGCCCCATCGACTGATTATCATAACCGAAGATACATTGAGACAGTTTCTCGAATCGGTCTATGCGGAGATGCGTAGACCCGCAAAAGCAATGACTGCTGAGCTAATCATAAGCCTCGATAGAGATGCCCTTGTAAACCCCTGGGACATCGGAGGAGCCAAGAAGGCGACAAGCCTCCTCTACGAGCGGATCAACAGCATTGGCGCCAGCCACATGTACGTACCGGTCAACTACCTTGAGCAGCTTCTCGACTTTGTCGAGACGAACTCCTCAGCCTTGAAGACCAGCACATTACTAGTTGCGATGCCCGTGTTCTTCACAGCGTGGTACCTAAGTCTAACCGTCTCCGACATAACTCTCGGCCTGAGGCGGCGGGAGATAGGGCTCCTATTAACCCGTGGCTTGACGCACCGACAAGTCTTCCACTTATTCCTCTTGGAGGCGATCATAGTCAGTCTCTTTGCGGGAGCATTCGGCGTATCGATGGGTGCCATCCTCGTCCTCAGCATCGTCCCTGAAATAGGTGTGCAACAAGGCCTTAGTTCTCTCTCTCCTACCAATGTCTATATGGCCTTCGCCTTCAGCGGCTCTCTCGCACTCTTGGCAATCTATAAGCCTGCTAAAGAGGCTAGTCGTATGAGCCTCGTTGACGCTCTCAGGGAATCTCACACCGGAGATGAGCCTAAAAGCAGCAGTTGGCAGGAGCCCTTGCTTGCGATATTCCTCGGTGGATACAAGGTTGCGACGCTAATCGTTGGTTTTGATGTGGAGTCCTTCAGACCCGCCACTGAGAACATTATCTTGGTCCTTCTATACTCAACATGGTGGGGCGTGGACTACATGCTGACTTACATCGCACCGATGCTGTTCTTTTGGGGCTGCACAAAGCTGTTCATTCAACATTCTACTGGGTACCACGACCTCGTTCGCAGGGTGACCGCTAAGCTCTGGGGGGACAGAGCTTTCTACTCGACTCTGAGCTTTCACGGGAATGTCGGACGCCTAGTTGCCTGTGCTTTCATGGTGGCACTAATATTCGGCCACAGCGTGTCCATGATAGGAAGCCTCGCTAGTACAGACGACTACTTGGAGAGGGTTGTGAAGATGACTGTGGGTGCAGACGCCTCGGTTTGGCTTTTCTCAGGCAGGAATGCAGCTGGCTTAGCTGATAGGATCTCCACATTACAGGGAGTCTCGGGAGCAACAGTCGAGACGTGGTTCGAGGCGCAGAGCTCACTTGGCACGATACCGATAAGAGCAATAGACCCCCTCAAGTGGGGAAATATTACCTATATCGAGCGAGGTTGGCTTGAGGGTGCTGACTGCTTCGAGAAGATGAAAACCTCTGAGACCGCTGCGATTATGGAGAAAGGGGCGGCCACTTTGATCGGAGTCAAGCTGAATGGAACGATGCTCATCAAGCTAGGGACAAAGGTCCACTCCTTCAAGATCGTCGGTCTGTTCGGACGAGAGCCTAGCGCTGGCTGGACAATTCAGAATCCGACACTCTATGTTCCAAACCCTTTCTTGAGCAAGGTTGACCAAGAAGACATAAAACAGGTCCGAATCCTTGTGGAATTTAAGGGAAGCTCAGCTGTCTCTGGTTTCGTTGAGGCTGTCAAGGCTCTTGACGAGAATATTGAGAACGTCGATATCGCTGAGGCGCATCTCGAACGGGCTTCCTCTAACATCTTCTTGGTCGGCCCCCGCCGAGTTGAAGAGATAGGTGTCTACTTAGCGGCGGTTCTCTCTTCGGTTGGAGTGGCTCTGATTGTCTCGACGGTGCTGAGGAGTCGGTGGAAGGAACTTTGCATCATGGCTGTCCGTGGGTTCTCTTGGAAGCAGCTCGTCTCCAATCTATTGATTGAGAACACTAGCATGCTCGTTTTCGCCATACTTCTCGGGTCCGCCGTGGGCTATGTCTTCCTCCTTGGAGAGATAAGACAATTCAACTGGGTCGTTTCGGGAGCCCTTGAGCGGCGTCTTCTATTTCCACCAGCGGCTCTGCTCAGTCTGACTGCCATAGTGGGGCTGCTCCTTGGCTCTACGATTATACCCATTGTGGTTGTTGTGAGAGGTCTGTTCAATAGGTCTATGTGGAGAGTTGAGGAGTGAAATCAACCTCAGGAGTTTGATGCTATGGCTGTTGTGATTAGAGACCTAGCTAAGATATACACTCAAGGTCCAGTTGAAGTTCAGGCCCTTCGCGGGCTCAACATGACCGTCGAGAAGGGAGAGATGGTCTCCATCATAGGACCCTCGGGATCGGGGAAGACGACGCTTCTGAACATCATTGGTGGGCTTGACAAGGCCACGGCGGGTTACGTTAAGGTCTTCGAGACCGAGGTCTCCTCGATGAGCCTCTCAGAGCTAGTCCAATTCCGCCGACGCACTGTCGGCCACATCTTCCAGACAATGAACCTAATACCGACTCTTACCGCCGCTGAGAACATCGAGCTGCCCATGCTAGCTCTGGGGGTTCACAGATCCGAGCGCCTCAGACGAGTCAGAGAGCTCATCGGCGTGATCGGTCTCCGCGACAGGATCAAACATAGGCCTGATGAGCTAAGCGGGGGTGAGCAGCAGAGAGTGGCATTGGCGTCCGCCTTGGCCAACGATCCGCCTCTGATCCTAGCCGACGAGCCAACCGGTGAACTGGACACTGTTAATGCCAGAGTCGTCGTAGACTATCTCACGAAAGTGAACAAGAGAATGGGGAAGACCATAATCATGGTGACACATGACCCAGCAGTAGCAAGGGTGGCGAATCGCATCCTCCGCATTCAAGACGGTCTCATCAAAGCTGATGTTGAGCCGCTGGGAGTCGGGGTTACTGGCCCCTCGGACTATGGTGAGATGCTCAGGTCTCGGATCGCTGAGATCGACGCTCAACTCGTCCAGCTCAACGAGGACCTAAAACGTGAAGCGATCACGGGGGACGAGTATGTTGAACGCCAAACAAGGTTGAAGCAAACCCGTTCTGTGCTCTGGGAGGAGCTCCAAAGACTTGGCATAGTTCACTAAATTGCCGCTCGTGTATAATCGAGTTCAGGTTAGTGTCGCTTCATTCAGCATCAGGTCCCAAGCAAGTCTAACAATAGCGTGCTAGACTCTCATAGGCGTAAGGTATATAGAAGCCCTATCCCATACTCTTCTTCGGTCGGTGAGCTGGTGGGCGGCTTCCGAGCCCCATAGGCTTGAGGAAACTCCATCCACTCGGCAGAACTGCGACGCCGTGAGGCGTAGGGCGAGAGCCTTGGCTCCGAAACAGAGACGAGACCCCCGCCTGCAAATGGCGGTGACGCGCTGAGGAGGCGTCGAGGACGCAGACGGGTCGGGTGAGACGGTCGACCCGCAGGGTGAAAGGGCGAATAGGCGTCGATGAGCCTCTGCCTGAGACGCGGGTAGCCCGTTCAGCTGAATGCCGCCTAAAACAGAAGATGGGTTACAACCAGCACACCGACTACTTCTAACATAATAACAGCAAAATCTTGTAACTCGTTTTGAGGACTGCTCTCATGATTCCGTCACAACTCTATCGCAAAACATTATAAAGTGTTAGAAGACGTGTTGAAGTGGGTATTGGTAAACGCTGAAGGGTGGGTTAGGAAAATCGTAGATTCGAAGAGGGGACGAGTGAATTTGGTGTCTAAAGAACTTGAGGGAATTTTGGAGAAGTCAAGCGGTGATGAGGGTGTCTTAGCTGTTTTGTTATTTGGGAGTTATGCTAGAGATGAGGAGTTTTCTGACATAGATGTCTGTCTGGTCTTGCCGGGAAAATCTGATCTCTTATCGTTGTCTAGAAAGAGGCTGGAGTATCTAGCTGCTTTCCCAAACTTGGATATACAAGTGTTTCAACAGCTTCCTTTATACATAAGGGTTAGGGTTCTCAGAGAGGGCAAGAGCCTATTCTGTAGGGATGAGGATTTGTTGTACGATCTGAGCTTTTCCACAGTGAGACAGTTCGAGTATTTCAAGCCCAGATATCTTTCCTATCTAGAGGGTGTTCTGCATGCTTGATAAAAACAGAATCTTGTCCAAGCTAGACGAGTTGGATTCTTATCTGAGTGAGCTTGGAAGCATTATGCCGAAAAGCTATGAAGAGTATGTGGTCTCTGTAGAAAAGAGGAGGGCTTGCGAAAGAGTCTTACACATCTTAATAGAATGCGTGATAGATGTATGTGCCCTGATAGTGAAAGGCTTGAGGCTTGGTCTCCCAGCTGAAGAAGAGGATTTATTTGAGAAGTTGGAAAGGGAGGAGATCATATCAAAAGAGATGAAGGAAAAGTTGAAACTGATGAGGGGTTTTAGGAACATTCTAGTTCACAGATATGCAGGGGTCGATGATGAACTCGTCTTTGAGAGCTTGGGTAACATCAACGACTTCAAAGAGTTCAGAAAAGAAGTAGGCTTATTCCTAAGAAAAATTGAAGAATATCCCTAAAAACTTGTGCTTCAAGATTTCTAATTCTTCAAGAAAGCAAAATCTTGTAGCTCATTTTTCTAGTAGCTCAAGGAACTCCTCCCTGCTCAGGTTTGCCTGCCTTAGAATCGACTTCAAGGTCCCTCTAGCTAACTCCTTGTGATCTGGAACAATCACAATCAGTGTCTTCCCATCCTTTCTCTTCAACCGCACATGACTTCCTCTTCTCCCGACGACCTTAAACCCAATCCTCGCCAGAGCTTTAGTCACTTCACGGCCTGACGCTACTGGGAGCCCCAACCTCACCGACCTCTATCAGCGTGACCAGAGGCTTAAACTCCTGCCTCTGCACCTCAGCATCCTCGTCCTCTAGATAGAGCAGGATAGCTTCCTTCAAGTTCTCCAGAGACTCCTCTATGTTCTCTCCCTGACTTGCAATATCCAACTCTGGACAGAGTGCCACATAGTACTTATCTTCTCTCGTGATCACTGTTGAGAATTGCATTCAGTCACCTCAAGACAATTGAAGTACACTCCAATTTAAAATCCTTTATGAAGAATATTCAAGTTCATTCATATCTTTGTATGATTGAACAACGCAACTTCACACTAAGAAGAGACGCGCGTAGCCCGTATAGCTGAATGCCACCTAAAACAGAAGATGGGCTATGAGCAGCACACCGACCTTTGAACCAACTTAAGTCTTTCGGAACGCTCTCCTTTTCGGGCATCAGGGATTTCACAAAATTTTTATGGTAGTAGAACCTTGTAGTAATTTTGGTGAGAAGTGTGAGTAGACTGGTGACGGTTTCCGCCAAGATATCCGAGGAGTTGAAGAGGAGGATGGATGAGCTGAAGATTAAACCTAGCAAGATAATTAGGGAAGCCATCGAGTACGAGGTCAAACTCAGAGAGGCTGAGGAGTTGAAGAACATGCTAGATGAGGCGGAACCTATCTTGGCGAAGCTTTCCGTGGAGAGAGCCGTCAGGTCTATCAGGGAGGATAGGCGGTCTCGTTGAGAGGCAGGTATCTCTTCGACGCCAGCTCCATCATCGCATTAGCCATCAAGCGTAATGTAGATTCATTGATAGGCAACTACACGATAGAACTAGCTGGATACGAGATAGGCAACTATCTATGGAAGGAAGTCTACCTGAATAAATCGATCAACCTCGATGATCTACCCAGTTGGAGGAAATATTCCTCAAGATTCTAGATGAGATAAGTGTGATGAAGTGTTGGCCACCATCTGCAGAGGCGGTGAAGCTGGCAGGGAAACTGAACTTGACATACTACGATGCGGCATATCTAAATCAAGCTAAGAAACTCGGCTTAACCCTGATAACCGAGGATAACGAACTCAAAGAGAAGGCGGAGAAAGTGATCGAGGTCATGAAAACAGATAACATCATTTGACCTCCGAGTTCATTGAGGACTCAAGAACCCCATTCTCTGTCTGGGTAAACCCACTTCAACATCTGAAAGTATGGTTTCACGGTAGTGCTGAATTGCCTATCTATACTCAACTCACGCCACTGGCATTCACCCAAGATGTGGATAGTCCATTCAGCTGAATGCCGCCTAAAACAGAAGATGGGCTATAGGCAGCTCACTGATTAGCTAACTTGATATCTCTACTTAATTTCCTGAGAATGATAAGTTCTCGACGTTGGTTTCAAGGACTATTCTGCTTCTCTATGTAGATTTTGAGTGCGGAGTATACAACCCAAGCTGTGGCGGCTACTGAAGATATGGTTTCTGGCACGGCGACGCCTGCTCTGTAGACCTTCATCCAGTAGAGTATCCATGAGGCTAAGCCTATTGCAAGGCTGGTTAAGGCTAAGCGGGATTTTTTCTCAACGAAGTAGAGGATGCTCGCGGGAGCTAGAGAAGCGAAGAAGAGGACGGAGACGGCGAAGTGGAAGAAGCCGTAGACCTCGTCGAAGACGGCGACCAACTGAAGGGAAAAGGCGGAGAGTACTAGGCTGTAGCTGGTCCACCGCGCGTGGCTTCTGAATGTCGTTACCGCATAGATCGCAAGCAAGAGACCTCCCAGAAGCAGTCCGAAGTTGTATAGAGGTGCTACGCTACTTCTGACGGCGTGTCCAAGGTCGCTGAGGGCGTTCCGTTCCCACCTGAACCACGGCGACAACCCGATAGAAATAGCTATGAACACATAAGCCAACAAGGGTCCAGCTACGCCGAATAAGGCACATCTTCTACCCTTCATGGGGACTATCCCCTCTAGCCTATGGAAGCTCATAGGTGAAGCAGACGTTGATTCCGCAGGAGGGTCCTTCTCTCTTAGCTAGGCGAAGGCTGTGTTGCTTGAGGAACTTGTTCGAACCCAGGGCACCGCAGACGGTAGGTATCTTCCCCTTCAAACCCATCGCCTCATGCACGTCGCCCGCCCGAAGGGTCACCATCTTTGCGCCCTTCTCACGGGCAGGCTTGATGTACCGTTCATAAACAAAGCCCCTAACCTCATCTGCAAGAGACATCTTCATCGCCTCAATCTGGTTCTTCTTATCCTGTACTTAAATAACTTTACAGATAACTACATCCACCCGCATTCAGCTGCCGTTTCACAGGATTTGATGATAAAAATCGTAGACAAAAGAGACATTCACTGGTATCTCTTGAAGCTGAGGATCTCCAAGATACATCCGATAAGCCCTTGGGTACCCATGTATGCCCACCCCTCCTCAGGGTCCTCCATCCTGTTCGTCTGCAGGGGTTCAATCCCAAGCCTTTGCCATTTCTGCAGCTCAGCGTCGAACGGCACGGGCGTCGGCACGCCAATGTGGTGGAGTCCCTCTCCATGCTTCTCTAAGAACTCTTGGTAGACAGTCCTTCCTTTCACAGTCTCAACAAGTTCTAGGTTTATTGGACCGACCCTCGCGTGTCCAAACTTCAAGGTGTATTCCGCAGGCTCACCGCGTACGGTAGCCCTAGATGAAGGTGTGTGCACCGTCCTTATCCGCCAGGGTCCGATGCCAAACTTTTCAGCGAAGCCCCTAGCTGTCTTCTCGACATCCCGGACCACTATGCAGACATGGACAATCTCGCGGAGCATGATTTTATCTTCAGGGATACTTACACTCATTTCTTCATCGAGAACCATCGTGGTGTCCAATCCTTAAAAGGCTTAGCAAAGGAGCGCAGGGCGAACCGCAAGCTTCGACAGTTTAAAATATCGATGAGACTTAGTCATGAATGTGGTTGAAATGCCCGAGAGACAAAGAATCAAGGTAACCGTACTGAGGCGGTTCAACCCCTCTGAGGTCTTCAAGAAGAGCCCCGTGACACCGGTAGGAACCCTCGGAGTCTGCGAGCTGTATAAGGACGGACAGGAGTTCATCGTCGAAAAGGACGGGAAGATGCCAGAGGGCTTCTGCACGTCAGCTTGGATCTCGATCTACCCCAATGTCAGAGCCTTGAGCTTCGGCGCCGACCTCCCATGGTACAAAGAGAAGGGCACTGCTGTCAGCTGCTGCACTGACGGGTTGAGACCTGTCGTATTCAAACTCGAACGTATTTAGCCTACTCCTACTTTTTTGTGTGGTTGGAAGAGGTATGGTTGGAGAGTGGAGGTCCGTCTTAAAGGCAGATCCCATAGACTGGTTGTTGGAGCCTGAAAATCCTTCTGTCCGCTACTTCGCTTTCAGAGATCTTCTTGACTATTCGGAAGATGCGTCTGAGGTTGTGGAGGCAAGGGGGGCTATCCGACGTGACGAGAAGGTCTCAAGAATATTCAGTAAGCAAAAGCCAGAGGGTTACTGGGAGTCTGCTGAACAGCCGTATCATCCGAAATACAAGAGCACGTATTGGCAGATCATGATCCTGAGTCAAATGGGACTCGACAAGAGCGATAAACGGATAAGAGGGGCGTGTGAATACGCCTTCAATTTTCAGCATGAAAAAGGCGGCTTCTCCAGCTACAGTTTGGAGAGAGGGTTGGAGGAGTACGATCTCTTAAGAGCGAAAGTAAAGAATCTTCCAGCCCGGGAAGAGTGGGTCTCTTCCAAAGTCTTTGAGCATCAGTACTCATGTCTCACAGGGAACATGGTTGCCGCGTTGATTAGGTTGGGTTATGTGGATGATCGTAGAGTGAAGAGAGCTCTCGATTGGTTAGTGGAAGTACAGAACCGTGATGGAGGGTGGCTCTGTCCCTACTGGAAGGCGCATATAAGAGACAAGCACAGCTGCTTCATGGGGACAATAACGCCGCTAGACGCTTTCTCTGAGGTGCCCATGCAACGCAGAACCCCTAAGATGAAGGCAGTCATCGAAAGGGGAGCGGAGTTCCTTCTCATGCACAGATTATTCAAAGCCGACCACCACGACTTCAAAGTAATCAACCCGTCATGGCTAAACCTTGGCTTTCCTGCCTTCTTCTACGACATCCTCAGAGGGCTTCAAGTCGTGACAAGACTGGGATACGCCAAGGATGAACGGATAAGTGACGCTTACGAGCTACTTCTCCAAAAACAAACCCCAGAGGGAAGGTGGATTCTGGAGAGCACACCGTCAGGCAGGATGCAGACAGACCTAGAGAGAAAGGCGAAACCCAGCAAATGGGTCACGCTGAACGCTCTTAGAGTCATAAAGACGATACGCGAAGATAGGACTCCTTACGAGCATCAGTGAGAAATAGAAGGGCTCTTCCGAAGGCTGCTGGGGACGGCAAGCCTTGAGGGTGCGCAGTCCATTCAGCCCCGCGAACTTCCCTGTCTCCTGATCTGAGTAGTCTTCTCGAACAAGCCCACAAAGATGTTAGTGAAGTCCCGATGGACTCTCCAAGCCCTTGACCCAGTTGAGGGTTTGCGTTATCTCAGCGCCAGGTGATTAGTAACAGAGGGGTTGAGTCTAAGGCTGAGGGACCCGCAAGTGCCAGACAAGGGAGAATGATTTTGAGGAAGGTCCAAAGTTTATAAGTTCAGGGTTCCTATTTTCGACCGTGTAGGGTGATGTTGTGAAATATTCAAGGTTCCTAGGCTTCGTCGTGGCAGCAATCAGCTTGAGCGCTTACGTGATCTTTGCCATCTCTATTTACACCCTGCAATCGTCCTTCGCGGTTCTCGCATCCGCTGAAGGGGAGAAGCCTCCTATTAGAATGAACATGGACATCAATCCTTCCACTGGAGCTGCGACTCTTACTTTCTTGGCCGATGTTCGGAATGAGGGTTTCCTCGACCTCTTTGCGTTGTTAAAGCTGAAGCTCCTCTCAGAGGACAGGAGAGTAATCGCTGAGGGTAGCGATTCTGGACAAGTCTCCCTGAGATCAACCGATGTGCTTATGGTAAAGATGACCCTCTCACGAGAGGATGCGGAGAAGTACTTGTCAGGAACTGCCAAGGCTATCTTATACGTCCTCCTTGAGTATAGGACATTCTTCAACCTGATCGGAATAGCCATCTCCTTAGAGATGGCAACGGTGGGATAGAAATGCACAAGCTAATCAAAGCCGTACTATTCGCCGCCCTGTATATCTTGGTGTTTGTGGGGATTCCTAACATCGTTCTTTACTACATACCCAAAGATGGGCTGATGATGGCCGCTATGTTGGGCATAAAGGTAGAGCACTGGCTCACAACCTTCTCTTGGATCGGATTCGCGCTCGCTGCTCTCTCCTTCATCAAGAACATGACTGACAGCTGGATGTTCCCGAATTTCCTTACACAACTGATCTCAGCGCTTCTTGAGTTCTACCTCAGCCTCTTCATGTTTGGTCTTGGTGATCCCTTGGGTTTCGGCGTTACCCGCAGATCCCTACAGACGGGCCTGCTAGGGGACGCAATTGCCGTTACGTTGTTCCTAGACTTCCGTTTCGTAATTGCTCTTCTCGCATTAGCTAAGGGTCTTTCGATTGTGAAAGGGGTCATCAATTTCCACAGCTCGCGAAAAG
>Ga0315314_1001951_pt1 | contig 17472 bp, 15 predicted proteins | sample TDP9_MG_FD_203631 | JGI IMG/M metagenome (GOLD analysis project Ga0315314, IMG submission 203631) | Freshwater sediment microbial communities from Lake Towuti, South Sulawesi, Indonesia - TDP9 | ecosystem: Environmental > Aquatic > Freshwater > Lake > Sediment | place: Indonesia: South Sulawesi...
TTGACCACTTTTCCCATAACTGCTCTGGTTATGGCTAACAGATCGGCGTCTGTCACAGTTTTACCCTTGTCTCCCAACTCTTTAACCCTTCTAACGATCTCCCCCAACTGATCTTTGTTGGGATAGATTCCCGCCTCTTCCAACTCCGCTTTGATGCCGCTGGTGCCAGCCAGTTTGCCAGCCACCAGTTTCCTTTTCCTTCCCACGAGTTCTGGCTTTATTGGCTCAAAGGTTGAGGGAACCACGGTAACTCCGCGGGTGTGTATGCCGGATTCATGGGCAAAGGCGTTTTCTCCTACGATAGCCTTATTTGGCTGCATCGCAACGCCTGTTAATTTTGCCACAAGCCGTGAAGTATCGTAAAGTAGTTGAGTGCGTATCCCTGTTTTTCGGTTATGAATTAGGTGGAGGGCCATAACAACTTCCTCTAGCGCCGCGTTTCCAGCCCTTTCCCCCAGTCCGTTCACGGTTGCGTGAATTTGAGAAGCCCCTGCCTCAACTCCCGCCAGCGAGTTGGCCACAGCCATGCCGAAGTCGTTATGACAGTGTACACTGGTAGGAACTCCCACCACGCTTCTGATGTCTTCAATAAGTTTTCGCATGGTTATGGGGGTCATTACGCCAACGGTATCCGGAATATTTATTCGGTCGGCTCCAGCTTCTTCGGCAGCTTTGCACACTCGCCTCAGGAACCCTATTTCTGTTCTCGTGGCGTCCATGGGTGAAAACTCGCATACTAATCCATGATCCTTGATGTACTCTACGGAGTCAATGGTTGCGGACAAAACTTGTTCAGGTGTCATGTTTACGGCGTATTTCATCTGCACTTCTGAAGTCGATACGAAGGTATGAACAACGTTAACATCACATGCGATGGCCGCGTCAATGTCTACCCTCGCGGTGCGAGCAAGGGCGCATATTTCGGCGTTCAATCCAGCTTTAGCTATTTCTTTAACCGCTCTTTTCTCGCCTTCCGAGCTTATTGGGGTGCCGGCTTCTATAACGTCCACGCCTAACCTATCAAGTTGGCGTGCTATTTCCAATTTTTCCTCTGTAGTTAGTGACACTCCTGGTGTTTGTTCTCCGTCTCTCAGAGTTGTGTCAAAGATGGTTACGTATTTCGCATTTTTTGATTTCACATTTTCAACTCCTGAACAGAATTTCTCATTCATAACAGATTTCCTCAGCGATGGCTTCCCCCATTTCCACAGTTTTCGCCCTTCCACCGAAGTCTGGAACAGTTTTGCCCTTGCGCAACGTCTTAACCACGGCTTCCTCTACGGCTTGAGCTGCAGCCAAGCACTTGGAATCGCCGTACTGTTCACTCAACCAGTCTAGCATCATTTTCGCGGCGAGGATCATGGAGCATGGGTTTGCCGTGTGTTTCCCAGCTCTGCTTGGAGCTGACCCGTGAACTGGCTCAAATATGGCGAAGTTTTCTCCTATGTTTGCCCCTGGGGCCATGCCTAAGCCTCCGATGAGTTGGGCGGCTTCGTCGGAGAGTATGTCACCGAACATGTTTGTGGTCACTATGACGTCGAATTTTTGCGGTTCCTTGATTAGGCGCATGGCGGCGGCGTCAACGTACTGCTCTCCAAAGGTTATGTCTGGATATTGTTTTGCCACTTCCTTGCAAACTTCCGCGAAAAGGCCGCATGTTACTTTCATGACGTTTGCTTTGTGGACTGCCGTAACCTTCTTCTTGGCGTTTCTCCTTCTAGCCACTTCAAAGGCTTTTTTGGCTATTCGTTCGCATCCCTTCCTCGTTATAACCCTTAGGCAGACAGCAGTGTTGTCTAGCATGAACTCTATGCCTTTGTAAACGTCTTCGGTGTTCTCCCTCACGAAGACAAAGTCTATGTCTGGCCTTAGGCTTGGAATTGAAGGATAGGCCTTTATGGGGCGAATGTTGGCGTACAAATCAAACATGATTCTCAGCTTAACCACGACTTCAGCGGCCGTTTCACCCACAGGACCCTTCAGACACACGTGCGAATTTTTTATTGTCTCTACAGTGTCTTTGGGGAGAGCTACGCCCTTCCGTTTAAAGCATTCGTCACCGGCCTCAACTTTAACGATGTTTAAACCTAGGCCAAACCTCTTCTGAACGGCGTTTAAGACCTTCAGTGTTGCTTCGGTTAGTTCGGGGCCGACCCCATCTCCCGGGATGAGGGCTATTTGGTAATCGCTCATTTTGATCTGATCCTCTTCCTCAGGTGTTCTATTAGGCCTCCGTCGTTGAGTATTTCCATGATGAACCCCGGCAGTTTTGTTGCGTGGAGGGCTAGGTTTTTCGACTTGTTTTTTACTTCCCCAGTCTCTAAGTTTACAATCAATTCGTCGCCCTCTGCTACTTTGCTTGAAACTCCTGGGCATTCGAGGACTGGCAAGCCTATGGTTATGGCGTTTCTATAGAATATGCGGGCGAAGGATTCGGCGAGCACGCATTTAACTCCAGCGTGTTTTAATGCTATGGGCGCTTGCTCCCGGCTGGAACCGCATCCAAAATTTTTCCCGGCAACGATGATGGCTCCTTCCTGAGTTTTCTTTGTGAAGGTGGGGTCTAGTCCCTCCATGGCGTGCTTTGCCAGTTCCGTTGGATCCGTCAGAACCAGGTATTGCCCTGGGAGAATAACGTCGGTGTCCACGTTGTCTCCAAACTTGATTGCTTTTCCATGGATTGACAATTTGTTAGGCCTCCTTTAGTATTCTGGGGTCAGAGATTTTGCCAGTTACGGCTGAAGCTGCAACTGTTGCTGGAGAAGCCAAATATACGTAGGCTTTTGGGCTTCCCATTCTTCCTACAAAGTTTCTGTTTGAAGAGCTTATGCAAACCTCTCCGGGCGCTAAGAGGCCTAGATGCCCGCCTACGCATGCACCGCACGTTGGGTTGCAGACGTATGCACCAGCTTGCAAGAAGGTTTTGATAAGCCCCTCCTTTAGTGCCTCTAGGTATATTTCTTGGGAGGCTGGAATCACCAACATTCGGACTCCTTTCTTCACTTTTCTCCCTTCCAGAAGCTTGGCGGCTACTCGCAGGTCTTCTAAGCGCCCGTTGGTGCAGGACCCGAGAAAAGCTTGATTTATGTCCACCTTCCCCACCTCTGATATTGGTTTGACGTTGTCGACTGAGTGGGGGCAGGAAACTTGGGGCTCCATGTCTGCAACGTCCACGTCTAAAACCTCCTTGTAGGTTGCGTCTGAGTCGCTTTTGACGGGTTTAAAGGGTTTGGTGGTTCTGTTCTTGACGTAGTTTAAGGTTGTTTCATCTGGCTCGATTATGCCTGTTTTGGCCCCCATTTCCACAGCCATGTTGCAGAGAACCATTCGGCCATCAATGCTCATATTTCGTATCGTAGGGCCAGCGAATTCCACTCCGTCATAGATTGCTCCGTCAACTTTGATCTGGCCGATTATGTTTAATATTAGGTCCTTTGGCGTGACAAGGTTCTGAAACAGGCCAGTTACGTTTACTTTTATGACCCTTGGCACTTTAAACCAGAGAGTACCAGTTACGAAAACAGCGGCCATTTCGGTTGACCCTATTCCGGTTGCGAAGGCGCCGAAGGCGCCGTAAGTGCACGTATGAGAATCTGCGCCTACAATTAACTCTCTTGGTCTAACGTGGCCTTTTTCTGGCATCACTTGGTGGCAAACTCCGCCATGACCGATGTCGTAGAAGTTGCCTATCTTCTGCTCCTCTACGAAGTCCCTTACAGTCTTGTGTAACTCGGCTGACTTTACGGAGCTGGCTGGAACGATGTGGTCTAGTATGACAACTATCCTTTGGCTGTCCCAAACTTTCTTTGCTCCAATTTTTTGGAATGATTCGATGGTCATGGGGCCAGTTAGGTCGTGCATCATGGCCACGTCGATGCTGGCTTCCACTATCTCTCCAGGGGTGACTTCGCCTTTCCCTGAGGCTCTAGCCAAAATCTTTTCAGCGATGTTCATGATCTGTCTCTCCGATAACCTCATTCATATTTCTGACTTGGAGTCTTGAAGTATGATGATTCCTATATAAGGTTGAGGCCAAAAACCATAACGATCGGTTTGCGAAACTTGCGGAACTTGTTAAGAAAAGTAGCCGGAACGCGTTGTCAGAAGAGGAAACGACCCCTCACGTTTTCGACCTCTTTCCAAGCCATAAATGTTTTCAACCTTAAAAACCTTTGGGCTCCCAACTGAGAGTTTAAATTCTAAACGCACTTATGGTAGCGTTAGTAGGTGAAGTTTGAAGGTTGTAGCTTTGGGGCAGCCGAAACCTGAGGCTGATGAGACTCGCGTTGCTGAGTTGAAGATAGAGGCTTTGCTGAGAGAAAATGACGTTCTGGTTTCCTCACCTGAGGGCGTCGAAGGACTTTCCTCGCGAGGCTACGGCGTTTCTGAAAACGGGAAATTAACGCTTACCCTTTACGAGGCATTGTTCCTTTTGGACAAAGGGGTCATCGAGGTTGAAGACGAAGAAACTGGAGAAAAAGTGGGTTTTCAAGCCCTCCTCAAGCGTTTCCAATCAGCAGACGAGAACGCCTGGGTCAGGTACCTAATCTACCGGGACCTGAGGAGCCGAGGCTACGTAGCAAGGGAAGGTTTTGGTCTGGGCATAGACTTTCGCGTGTACGAGCGGGGAGAGTACGGGAAGGAAACAGCCAAGTACCTCATATTTGGAATCCAAGAGGGTCAACCGGTTTCTGTGGAAGAGTTGGCGAGAGCATTACAGTATGTTCAGAGCCTAAAGAAGAAATTGGTTCTCGCCGTTATAAACAGAAGAGGAGAAATCGTCTATTATTCCCTCTCACAACTCACCCTAAAATGAAAACCACGGTGATAAAATGCCAGCGTTCAGAACAGTCCGGGGAATGAGGGACTTCCTGCCTCAAGACGCAGAAAGGATGAGGCACGTTGAAGAGGTTTCAAGGGAACTCGCTCAACTCTACGGCTACGAAGAGGTCATCACTCCAGTCGTTGAATCCCACGATCTCTTGGCAGCGAAATCCGGCGAGGAAATACGGGAGCGCATGTACGCCTTTAAGGATTTGGGCGGAAGGAAAGTGGCATTGCGACCCGAGTTCACAGCCTCCGTAGCCAGGTTGGTGGCTACCAAAATGAGGAACGAGCCAAAACCCATGAGGCTCTTCTGTATGGGAAGCCTCTACCGCTACGACGAGCCTCAGTACGGACGCTTCCGAGAGTTTTGGCAAGCCAACTACGAACTCATTGGTTCCAGCAAATCAGAAGCGGACGCGGAGGCCCTCATCCTTACCAACGACTTGATGGAGAGGCTGAGTCTTCGCGACTATTGGTTTAAGATAGGACACGTAGGAATCCTGCGAGGAATCTTAAGTCAAGAAGGCGTAACGGAAGAACAGCAGAACAGAATCATGCAGTTATTGGACAAAAAGCTTTGGGAAGAAGCACTCAACGTCGTACACAGATCAGGTGCTTCGCAAAACTGTCTAGCAACCTTAAAAAAGGTATTCGAGACCAAGGGGAAAGACTTCTCCCAGATTCTTAAAAGGGCGGAAGAAAGCGTTCAAGATTATGAAAAGGCTGTTGCTGCTGTGGAAAATTTGCGGGAAATCCTCGAGTTAACGGCGGAAAGCGGAGTCAAGTTTGAGGCGACAATAGAAGCGGGCTTCGCAAGGGGTCTCGAATACTATACAGGAATCATATTTGAGACGTATGTTCCTGAAATTGAAGTAGCCCTGAGCGGTGGGGGGCGCTACGACAAACTAATAGAGCTCTTTGGAGGTGAACCAACCCCAGCCTTGGGAGTCGCCCAAGGAATAGATCGAATTGTCTTGGCCATGAAAAAACAAAAGGTCCCTCCAAAAATTGCAGTGGAGAAAAAGGTTGTAGTTGTCCCAGTTAACAAAGAGTCCATGGCGAAGGCCATTGAACTATCATCAATGTTAAGGGGCGCTGGATTGTCCGTGGAGGTTGAGGTCACGGGGCGCACAGTCTCCAAGGCCCTCTCAGACGCCGACAGGAGAGCAATCGCCCACGCCATAATCGTTGGTCCCGAGGAACTCAAGGAAGAAAAAGTGGTCTTGAGGGACATGAAGAAGAGAAAACAAAGGGTGGTTGAGATAAAAAACCTCTGCAGGGAAATCTTAGGAAGTTGGGGATAGCGGTGTCAACCGTGATTTAACCTTTTTGTGACGACTTTAAACGTTTTATGTAAACCTAGAATCGTGAATGCCAGCCAGTTGAGAATGCCGAAGACCACGGTGAATAAGTTGATTAGGATGAAAATGATGTACATGGAAATGAAGTAGATGTGCTGATAATAATTAAAGAACCAGTGTAGAAGTATTGGGGCTTGAACGCCATAGAGCAGGTACGTTAAGCCCATGGCTAAACCGACTACCGAAGCCGAAGTGACTTTTCCAACCTCCCAACCACCGTCGCCTAGGTAGTGAGCCAAACCAAAAATGATTGACGTGAAAAAGATCATAAACCACTCGCCTAAGCTGATTCCGCCCTTGACTCCAAAGTCGCTTACGGTCTTCACGCCTACCATCTTCTTGGCTTTGTCCGGATACAGAGGAGCCGTAAGGAAAAGTTTTAGGCGTTGTCGCAACGAAAGTGTCACCGCGTTTTTTCTTCCAACCCAGAATAGGTAGATGATCAGGAAGGCGGCGATTGGGGTCACTCGAAAACCTATTTCCTCAATTAAGGCAGCATAGGATAACTCGAAAAGAGCTTTGAAGGGATTTTTTGGCAAAGATATCTCTCCTGTTGGGACGCCGTGTGTTTCCTGAAAGCTATGTATCGCGATGACAGCTGTAAGCGTCATGCTAGTTACAACGGGCATGGCGAAGAGCCAATTGTCGAATAGTTTTTTCATGGGACGCGAGAACCCCTTTTCAATCACTCCATGGAAGCTTTCTCTAAATTTCCAGGCAGAAATAAAGCAGACAGCAAAGACGCTCCAAAGAAACAAGAAAACCAATCCGACGTTGAGGGCGATAGGAGTGTAAAATCCGATTATGATAAATAGCAAGATTGGTAGGCGCCAATGTTGACTGCTTACAGTTAGTCCATCTGGAGAGAACAGCAACGCCGGCCCCAGAGACATCGCCAAAAAGTATGAAGAAACGAGAAGAAGAACGATGAGGATAAGGGCAATTGCGATGGTCAATTTGATAAATGTTTTAAGTTCACCGAAAGCCATCAGGGGATGCCACACCACTATTACGATGCATCTCTGCTAATTAATTTTAACTTTACATTCGAATAGTTGACATGCCGAAACTTCGGCTCCAAAATTACCTGTTATAAAGTTTTTTGCAGAACATCTGTAATACTCAATTCAGATTCTGAATTCATACCCGTTAAATACGTCTCTTAGGACAGTTTTGCTCGTGATTTAATTGAGCAAGCGTGTTCCAACGGGAATCGATGGCTTAGACCCTCTAATCGAGGGAGGTTTCCTCAGGGGCGACGTCATTCTACTGGCTGGAGGAACAGGTAGCGGTAAAACCATTTTCTCCACACAGTTCATCTGCTATGGTGCCACTCAGCATGGCGAAAAAGGGGTCTACGCCACATTCGAAGAGGACGCAAAGACACTGAAGCGGAACATGCTCAGGTTTGGCTTTGATTTCGAAAGGCTGGAACGGAAAGGGCTCATAAAAGTCGTTGACCTCGAAACGTTAAAGGGCGGAGGATTAAGCGCTAATATAGAATTCATTTTGGGCGCATTGAACGAGATAGACGGGAAACGGCTAGTCATGGACTCATTGACCGCGTTCCTCTCAGCCTGCACGGAAAATCTGGAATATAGAATGCTTATGCACCTGATCTACAGGGTGCTGAAGACACGCGGCTATACAACCATCATGACGTGCAGCGTGCCTAGAGGAGCAGGGACACTCGGGCTCGGAATCGAAGAGTTCATTGCTGACTCCGTGGTATACCTTGAAAACGTAATCGATGGTCTAGAGTTAAGGACAAGGTTCCTGATACACAAGATGCGCGGGACGGACCACAGCAGGAAATATCACAACGTCGTTATCACCGGTAAAGGCCTGCAAATTGTACCATTCACAATAACGTAGGGGAATAACGGATGGCAAGTGCAGGTTATGGTACAGTTTATGTTCTTGGCGGAATTACCGTCATTTTTCTAGTTATGCATATTCGTCTTATGCAGAGGTATTCTAAAACCAAGGATAAGCCTAATCTCTATTTTGGCATCACCTGTTTTTGTTTCGCATTACCCGCAATTCTTGGCATCTTAATAGCAGCCGCTACCACCGTTGATAATTTGCCTTTGGCTACGCTTTTTTATCGGTCTTCAACTACAGCAGGGGTATCAGCCTACGTGTTCCTGAATATGTTTGCAATTGCCCTGGCAAAACCCGACGAAAAGATGCGTGGCGCTTGGATAGCGTTTATTTCCTTTCTTGTTATAATGTTTATCGTCTGGGCCTTTAATCCTGTTGCAGAAGGAGTTATCGGTGGCACAACGGAATTTACGCTAACAAGCACTTATAAGTGGCCCTATGGTCTGCCCCTTATAGAAACTATACTTGCGTTAATGGTTGTAATGGCAGTTTACCCAATTTCTTTGTTTTTCCGCATCGCCAAGGATGCTAAAGAAAGAATCATTAAAATGAAGTCTCTTTTAATGGGCGTTGGTTTATCCGTTGCAGCTGTTGCCTATTCCATAGAGGTCACCGATGCAATTTCGTATCAATTTATGCCTGTTTATAGACCAATGATATTTGTTGGATGTCTTACAATGCTTTTCGGTTACATGATGCCGGAGCGAATAGAGAGAATACTTGCTGGACGCGCGCCACTCGGTGCAGAATCAGTTGAGTCCTTTGTTGAACAGTTCTTTGTTCATCCGGTTGGCCCAACTACACAAAGTCAACTAAACGCTTTCTCAAAAAACTTTGGCCTAAACCACCAACAGATTGTTGGCAGAAAGATTCTATTCGAGTTTGACCCAAAATCACACTATGAAAAGGTCATTCAAGACTTCTCTGCCGAAGCCTTAGCCAACGTTGAGCCAGTAGTAGTATTTACAAGAAGGGGTAGCGCCATCCATTCGTCTCTAAATGAACAGAAAGCTGTGAAGTTTTTCTGTTTGACGCAGCAGGTTTCGACTCCAAAAGAGTTTTCTGAGAACGAAATGCTCTTACCCTTGAACGACACTTCCTTAATGCTTGACGTTTTTGATAAAACTTTGAAGGCCCATCCTCAGGGTAACATCAACGTGATTTTTGACAGCTTGTCTGACCTATTGTTATCCTTTGGTTTTGAGAAGACCTACCGCTTTATGAGATACGCAATTGAAATGCTGGCTTCTCCAAGAAACACAACAGTGTTTCTGTTAAACCAAAATGCACATGATTCAAAAGTTGAGTCTAGCCTCAGAGGCTTGTTCAGCAACCAAATATTTTTGGGGAAAGATGGAATAAAAACCCTCAAATTGCCCAAAGCGCAGGTCAGCACGGTAGGAACAGAGAAAGAGTCTCCTAAAAGGGGTTTAGGCGATGGGGGAAAAAAATAAGGACTTCGAGAAGCTTTTCATTGAGGCCGTGGATGAGGGGTTAGACGTTTTAGGTGAAAGCGGCAGGCAGATGATTTTCTTCCACCTTGAAAAAATTTGCTCGATTAAGAGACATGAAATTCCCAATAAGCCGGAAGCCTTCGCTGCAGGACTAGAGAAAATATTTGGCGCGGGCGCCTCGGTGCTAGAAAAACTTATTGTGAAAAGTCTCTACTCAAAGCTGGGACTAAAATACGAAGACAAAGAGGAGCGTCCGTTTGCGGATTGTGTGAATGAGGTGAAAGAAGCGGATGATGCAAAGGAAGCCAGACAAGATAGCGGTCGCCGTGGCTCCTCCTCAAATCAAGGATCACCTGAAGTGAAAACTTTTCAACAATCCGGTTTGCCCTACCCAGAAATGGAAAAAGAAGAATCTTCTCATTTGTATCGATAGGAATGCCGACTGAAACCAAAGTTGTCTAGACATTTCAAAACTGATAACACTGACTGCAAAGATGTAGTATTGATGGGGACGGTGGAGATCGGGTCGCCGACTTGAAGATGCTTTTGGAGGATAGAATGGAAAAGGCCGTCAAACCCGAAGAGTTAGAGTGGGGTTTCCTAAGTAAGTTGCAGATATGGCGTTGTTCACTAACTTGAGGAAGAGCCCAGAAATATATTTCTGAAAATATTAATTGAACAAAAGGAGGGTTAGAAAAAAGATGGTTGAGCGAAAAGATGAGGAACCGCTCCAGAGGCGGGTCCCCGCAGGGGCATTGGGCGTCGGGTTCCCGGAGCACAAGGTTGAAGAAGTTGCCCCTAAGGTCTATTGCATAGCTGCCTTTGGAAATGTGGGCTTCGTTGTTACAAAGGAGGGTGTGGTGGTTGTGGACACGGCTCTTCGCCAAATGGGAGAAACGATTCGGAAGGACATCCGGGAGGTTACCGATGCCCCAATTCACTCGGTGATTTACACTCATGGACATTACGACCACGCCTTCGGCGTCTCGACTCTACTAAAAGATGCAGAGGAGCGGGGAGATCCCAAGCCTAGAATTATTGGCCACGAGAATGTGGTTCGACGCTTTAACCGTTACCGAGAGTTGCAGGGCCAACAGGAGTTCATTAATCGCATTCAGTTTGACGTTCCAGCGGGAATGAGGGTCGTTCCTAGGGAATACCATTATCCAGATGTAACTTACCATGATCATTTTAGCTTCCGTCTTGGCAACATGACCTTCAAGCTTAGGTTTGGAATGGGAGAAACAGATGATGCCACTTGGGTTTGGATTCCGGAGCGACGGGTTGTCTTTGCGGGCGACTTCGTCATCTGGTCCTGCCCAAACATCGGAAATTCCCTCAAGGTTCAGCGTTATGAGACAGAATGGGCCGAGGCCCTCGAACAGATGGCTTCCCTTCATCCCGACGTTCTGGTGCCAGGTCATGGACCGCCCATTCGAGGTGAAAATATTCAGCGGGTATGCCTTGACACCGCCAGACTCCTACGTTATCTCCATGATGAAGTGGTGAAACGTTTGAACCAGGGAGCTTGGATTGAGCAGATCCTAGAGGAGGTTAGACTTCCCGAGGACCTAGCCAAGAAGCCCTACTTAGCTCCCGTTTACGGTTGCCTCACCTTCATCATTCACGGGATACACAGACGCTATGCAGGTTGGTATGATGGCAACCCTTCACATCTCTTTCCATCTAGAATAAGGGACATTGCCAAGGAGGTTGTGGCCCTAGCTGGCGGACCCAAAGCACTGCTTAATCGGGCTGAGGCCTTGAAAGAGGCTGGAGAAATACAATTGGCCCTACATCTAGTGGACTTCGTTCTAGATAATCCTGAAACTGCTGGTTTGAAGGGGGCCCACGGCCTTAAGGCACAGCTGCTCCAGGCCAGAGCTGATGCAGAGCCAAGCTTCATTGCCCGCAACATCTTCGCCACCAGTGCCCGTAGAGAGCGTCAAGCCGCTGGTGAAGGGAAGTAGGAGCTCAAAATTGGCTTTTATGGCGGGCGGGGCGGGACTTGAACCCGCGACCCCGAGCTTTCTTCTCCGTTTAGGAGGCTTACACCAACCATAGTTTGGTTGTTCGTGCCCTGTCCTGGCTAGGCGTCGGTAGAAAACTCAATTGAGCTTTCTATACCCGCCCAGCTCTTCCCGCCAACATATTTCTTAACAGGTTGATTTTTATAACCCTAGCGCTCAATTTTCAGCGAAAGATTCTTTTTAAACAGGGTGCGTCAAAAGTAGAGGCACAGGGTGGAGCGTTTTGAAGTGAAGAGGCCTAGGCTTGTGGTTTTCGATGTGGATGGGACTCTAACTAAGGTTGCTAGCAGTTGGCAGTTTTTGCATGAAAAGCTGGGTACATGGGGTAAAGGTAGGCAATATGCTGAGCAGTTCTTTCAAGGAGTCATCACCTACGAGGATTGGGCTAGGCTGGACGTCTCCCTGTGGACTGGCTTGAAGCTTGAAACGGTCCAGAAAATAGTTGATAGCATGCCCTACACCGATGGGGCGCGAGAGGTTATAACCACCCTAAGGAATTGGGGTTTGAAGGTTGTTTTGATAAGTGCAGGTTTGTCCCTTGTAACGGAAAGAATCAAGAGGGAGATAGGGGTTGATGACTCCATGGCCAACGAGTTGAAAGTTGAAAAGGGCTTTCTCACAGGCCAAGTAGAGGTCAATGTTTCGGTGGACAACAAGGACGCGGTTTTGGGTCGTATGTTAGAGAAGTTCAATTTGAGGATGGATGAATGCGCCGCCGTTGGTGACGACGAAACTCTGATACCCCTGTTTGAAAGGGTAGGCTTGTCAATAGCCTTTAATCCGCGTAGCTGGGTGGTGGAAGAGCGGGCTGACGTTGTTGTTAAAGGCGATGACTTGCGGGAGGTTTTGCCTTATCTTTTGGGATAGAGGACGCTGATAGATAGAGGCCTATATAGCCCCTCTATATATACTATCAACATTGTTTCGAGCGTTTGCGGTGCATTCTGGCGGAACCTAAGCTTTAAGTTTCGTCAAAGGATTTATTATCTTGGCTCAGATGGCGGGGGTACCCGAGCCAGGTCTAAGTAGTGGGTCAGAAGGAGCCCCTAGGAAAAGGGGGAGGACTTAAGCGAAATAGGCAGGTTTCCGAGAAATCCTCTGGCGTAGGCCTCCGCGGGTTCAAATCCCGCCCCCCGCACTACTTAAAATTGCCGAATTATGTCCATTTTTTAGCGTTTTTTCCTAAATAATCCCAAATTATTCCCTTTCCAAAGCACACATTAAATTTGACCCAAAAAAGGAAATAAGATACTATCACTTTTATCATTGTCAGTCTCCGTTTAGTTCATAGCAACACATTCACAGGATTTCCAACATATTCTCCAGGAGCCAATGTTGTGGTTTGACTCCCAATCAAAGGGTCAACGATTGTGTATGGAGTGAAATGGTGTTCATTGCTTCTCTTTTCTACGCTTAACACGCTTAACGTAGACTGCTGTTGCAACTGTAGCCACTAAGATTGTTGAGGCTAAGCCAATGTATGGAGCCAACAAACCAAACTTATCAATAGGAACCGAGACACCACCAACAGGGGCTTCAGTCGCACCTGCGTCACGTACAAGGCGGACGTAGTTGTAGATCCGGACCGCGTCGCCCTGCGGTCCTCTGCCATAAGGATAGTCGGCAGGGTCGCCGCTCTTGGGGTCGCTGCGCTGTGCGCCGGCGCCATGGACGTCCAGCCACGCGCCGTTCATGTAGCCCAGCGCTCGGCCGAACGCGATGTAGACCCCTTGTGAGCTGGAAAGCGTGGTTCCCGTCCAGTAGAAAGGATAATCGGCTTGGCCTCCTTCGTTGGTTATCTGGGTACAAGTGAAGATTGGGTCAATAGCTGCGGAATTGTTCGTGTCGGGAGAACGGGTGTAATCCACGATGCTCTGGAGTTCCTTGGCGTTTGGCAGGCGCCAGTCGTTGTGGCCCAAGTAGCTCTCGGAGTTCTTGGTCTGAACCCAGGCCAGGGCGCTTTCCCAGTTCATGCCCGCGCCGCTGTCCGCTTGCGCCCACATCAGGCCGGTGGCGTTGTCGGTCACGGTGCCGTCGCCGTTGGCCACGAACTGGTTGTCGCCGTAATCGGAGTTGCCGCGAACGAAGCGAACGTATTCGGTCATGTCACCGCCGAGCATCGGGTTGGTGTCGCGTGGGTAGCCTTTGATGCGTCCGTCCGCAAAGTTCACTCCGAATACCGTGGCGTCGCCATTCATCGTGGTGCCCACGTACTGCGTGCTCGACCAGTATTGCGCGTCGATGAGCCGCTCGCCCACGCTAGTGTCGCCATACCCAAAGGCGAAGTACATCGTGTCGATGAACGGCATCGGGGCACCATGACCTGGCTCAACGCCGCGGAAGTCGATCAGCGAGTAGAGTTCTTTGATGGTCGGTGCCCGCCAGTCGCTGTACCCGCCGTAGTTTTGGGCGTTGAGCGTGTCGGCATAAGTCTGGAACTCGGGAAACGTGAGCTTGTCGTTGAAGTCGATGTCGCCGTCGCCGTCGAGGTCCGGACTCTGCGTCCAGGTCAACCCTGTAACGTTGTCGTAAACGGTCAGTCCGTCCGTGCTGAGTGTATATCTGGGCTGATTGCCCGAAAACTGGGCGTCCTGACCGTAGAAAGCCTCGCCTAGCTGCGGAGGGGAAATTTCGAAATTGTTGTTGTAGCACTTGTTCTGACCAGTATCCACTACGGCATAGCTGGTTGCGCTAATCGTGTATGTAGATGACCCAATTCCGAGATTCCTCAAACAAAAAGCGGTCAAACATGATGAAACAAGCAAAACAGCAATAACTATTGCAAAAGTTCTTGTGTTCATCGTTTCATCTTCTGCTACTTCTCCATACATCAGAGCCTACCTGGCAAGCGCATAAAAGGGTATTTCCAAATTGAATCCAAATCTACTCCTAATTGATTTCCAATCTGGATTGCAGGGCATGAGAGCGGGCCAGAAGCACATATTATCACCCTCTCTGAATAGTGTTAAAGTGAATGAAGAATCCTCCTTCATGTTTGGAGCAGTGTCAATGTCTATTGGCAGAGTCTATTTCAAGCACTTGCTTGGGTGGCTAATAGCAGGCACCAAAGGCGGTGTGACCCGCGCACGCATAATCAAGACTCTGAAGGAGACTCCGCAGAACGCAAACCAACTGGCGACTCTGCTCCAACTGGACTATAAAGCAATCAGACATCATCTGGGCGTCCTTCAGAAGCACGGGATAATCACTTCCGCTGGAGACAGGTATGGCACCACGTATTTCCTTTCTCAGGCGATGGAGGAAAACTATGCTTTGTTTGAGGAGATTGGGAGGCAAATCTGGGAAAAAGAAAAAAAGGAGTAAAATGAATGAAGCATTATATGGACAAAAATGTGAAAGTCTCGTTGATGCTGGCAACATTAGTAGTGGTGGTTCTGCTGGTAGCACTTTGGGCCACCAAAAATCTGCCTTCGCCTCCCCCACCACGGGAACCAAGGCCTCCAGAACCTGTTCCTGGAGATATAGAATTGTATTATACAGTTCACACCGTAATTTCTACGATAAACGTGACACTTTTGATCTTCTTATTGATAACGTACATTGGCATCTACATAAAGACAAAATCAGAGTTCACAATTGGACTGACAATATTCTCGATGGTCTTGCTCCTTAATGCCATTGCTTCCAATCCCTTGATACACTGGCTCTTTGGTTTCCGTGCTTTCGGTCTCGGCCCCTTTGCCATGTTGCCAGACTTATTCACATTGGCAGCATTAGCTGTCCTACTATATCTGACTGTCAAATACTAAGTGCGAGCGTTTATCACTCACTTGCAAATTCCGAGAATTTAAACCGAGATCTAAACCTAACCCCCCGCACCACGTTAGAGTGCGCCTAGCAAGCCAGCAAGAATTCATGCGCTAAGATTCGCTGTATTTGGTTTGTTGTAATTCTGCGAGTATGTAGACATTTCCGACGAAGATGGTTTTGACGGGGATTCGTGGGACTTGATTTTTGAAAAACAGACCAAGTACATGCGAATATGATTGCCACAGATCTGGAGACAGTTCGTCAATGCGTCCATGCGTGATGTCTACTTCGTCTACATATGCAACCCAGTAGTAAATGCCATAATCAGATACCGTAATTATCGAGTTGGAAGGAATTTGATCTTTCATGTTAACCAAGTCGAGGTAACCTGCATCACTTATAGTAGGATGGATAATCGTAGTGATGCTGACACTTTGCGCAACAAAGAACGACAGACAAATCGCAAGCAGAACCATAGCAATAAATTTGGGGTTCGCATTATTGATGCCCCACATTTTGGATAAGCCATAGCTTAGAATGATGGCAGTTGGAATAACAATCATTAACTGAAATCGCATCAGCCACTCGCTTGGTATAAGAGGAAAACACATTATGGAACCCACAATTGTAGTAACCGACAGCAGTAACAACGTCTCTTTCTCTTTCTTCTTCCAAACATACAGAGACAAGATAACACCGAAAGAAAGGATCAAAAGGATTGTCCCCCAACCAACTATAGAAAATACATCCATTGGAGCACCAAGTGGTTGTGGCACTGGGGTGGGCATAGGACTTGGACGAGTTGGGGTCGGAACCTCGCTACCTTTAGATCTCGTCAAGTCGTAAATGAAAGAAAGGACCTTGTTAAAATCAGTGAATAGAAAACTGAAAAATGCTGAAGCAACGAATACGAAAGCAAAAATCACTAACGCTATTACACTCACAGCTTTTAGGAAAGATCGTCTATTAACATTAAAGATTAAGACCATAACAGTGTAGAAGACGAGAAAGAGAAGAGCAATACCAAAATCCAAGATGTGCGTCAACCCTGTGAGAACGAGAAAAAACGCGGCTAGAGCTAAGTTGCCTTTTCTAATTCCAGTGCAGGCTAAGTCATGTAAATAGTATATGAAGGCTATAAGCCAGCATACACCGACTGCGTTTTTCATGAAATCAGTCAACATTCTGATATATGGAGCTGAAAAGATAACAAGTAGCATAGCAATAAGACCAGCAAAGGCGCTTTTACCAACCTTCTTCACGAGGAAGTAGGCGGGAATGGTGGACAGGGCAGAGAAGAATGAGGCCCCAACCTTTACTCCTAACGTAACATCTCCAAAGAGAAGGGAAAAGAGGGATAAGAGATAGAAAGTCAGAGGAGGGTCACCGTAAACAAGGCCTCCCGTCGAGAGGATGCTTCTTACTTGGATGAGATAATAGGGGCCGTCAATCATGGGAACTAACTGATTTCTCAAAAAGATCCACAAATAGAACACGAATCCTAATAGAAACACAGAAGAGACCAGGAAAACTACTTTATTCTTCTGCAGCGCATGCACTGCCAGTTGTAATTTATGAGGCGTATGCAGATTCCTTAATACTCGTCCCAATGCACCCAAGTTCCCATGATGCTTATGAACTCACCAGCTTCGACTCGTAAGTTTACGCGTTAAGAGCAGCGACATCAAGTTTGCCCATCCGACACCTTTTTTCAAGTTTTGGGTCCCGATTACCACACTTAACATGGTCACCTATTTGTTAGTCTCTCTTAATTTCTTCTCTATCTCGTGTAATTTCTCAGCGGCTTTTTCGATAACTTCTTTGGCTTCAGTGGCGATTTCTTCTGAATATTTTTCACGCAGAGTGTCCATAAGATTCCAACCAGCTACCCTCAGGTTTTCTATTGCTTCAATCAATTCGCGTGCCTCTTTAGGGTGGAAGTTGAACCCAAAGAATCCAGGGAAGGGAGGCATGAGAAATCCGAATCTTTTGCGGAGCTTTTCCTTTCGCTTAACATATTCTTGAAGGAAAGCTTTGCCTTGGTCAGTGAGGGTGTAGCGTTTGATTCCTGCTTCTTGTTCGGGAACTTCTTTGGTATATCCCTTGTCCTGTAGCCATGCCAGGAGGGGGTAGAGGGACCCTGAG
>Ga0315314_1001952_pt1 | contig 17468 bp, 18 predicted proteins | sample TDP9_MG_FD_203631 | JGI IMG/M metagenome (GOLD analysis project Ga0315314, IMG submission 203631) | Freshwater sediment microbial communities from Lake Towuti, South Sulawesi, Indonesia - TDP9 | ecosystem: Environmental > Aquatic > Freshwater > Lake > Sediment | place: Indonesia: South Sulawesi...
AGCCGAGACAACATACTCGCCAAGGTGGAAGAGATATTCGAGCGGGGAGTGATATACAAGTCGCCTGCGGCTCAGGAGAAGTCTCTCTCAAGCATAAAGTGGCTCCTCGATAGCAAGGGCGACTTTGTTGACCACCAAGCGAATCCCTTAGACGTAATTAGAGAGATAGAGGATACCTCTACTCTGATTGTCGACTATTCGGTTGATGCGGACATTGAAGCCCAGCAGAGAACCGCTGAGCACATTTTGACCCAGGTGAGAAGACACGCCATGGAGAGAAAGGATTACGGAGACTTCGCATGTGTCATGGCAGTCGAGGAAGCCCAGTACTTCGCCCCCGAAAGAGGGTTCGAGATGAGGGAGTCAAGCGCCCAGTCCAGGGTCAAGGCTTCGATGATTGAAACCTCAAGCCAAGCCGGAGGATACAATGTAGGCTTAATCCTCATGACCCAGAGACCGGCCTACGTTTTGAAGAGCTGTATATCGCAATGCAATTCCGTCGCCTGTTTCAGGCTGAAGAGCGGAAACGACCAAGACGCCATCATGCAGTACACAGAGTACGGCTCAGAAAGGCTTCGAGACTATCTGCCCGGGCTTGCCGACCACGAAGCGATGCTCTGGGGACTGGCTGTTCCAACGCCCTTTCCAGTCATTGCTGAGATAGAGGTCGACGAATACCCGCAGAAGGCCGTTGCCTTCGCAAAGAGCGCTTGGGAAAAGATGGAAGAAAACACTGCATCCAGGGGAGACAAGCCTACTGGCTTGCCGCTTCACCTACAGAACCCCTGAAAGAGTAGCTGAGATGACTCTGGGATGAGCCATTATGAAGGTTCTTGTTGGCACTGATTTCCACGGGAACGAAGCCATGTTTGAAGGCTTCACTGCGAAAGCCGAGGAAGAACGGGCAGAGATCATAGTTGTCTGCGGAGACCTGACTCACTTCGGCGACTTTGAGCAAGCTCGGTATCTCTTGTCGTTGCTTGCGGCGACAAGGGTTCCAGTGCTCTTCGTTCCCGGGAACTGCGATCCCCCTCCGCTTGTCGGCGTGGACATTGAGGGCGCGAAGTGCATCCACGGGGCAAGCGTCTCCTATAGTGACACAACCTTCCTAGGCGTCGGGGGCAGTCCGCCCACACCCTTCAGCACGCCATTTGAGATGGCAGAACAAGACATTTTGAAGGCTTTGAACCATGCTTCTGCGAATCTCGGTGGCGACCGTTGGATTGTTCTGGTTTCGCATACCCCTCCGTTCAACACGAGGCTGGACAAGACCGGTCGGGGTCGCCATGTTGGAAGCGTCAGCGTGAGAAGGTTCATTGAAAAGACGAAACCTTCAGTTGTGTTCTGCGGCCACATCCACGAAGCCAAGGGAAAAGACCGAATCGGCAATACGATCCTCGTCAACCCCGGACCGGCGAGACACGGTGACTACGTCATAGCTCTGTTTGACGAATATCTCACGATAGAATTCTATTCGTTATGACCTTCGGGGCAATGTTTAAAAAGGTTTGCAGCGGATAAGTCTTGACCTTTATGAGGGATAGCGCATGCCGTTTCGGAAGGGCGACTTCATCCTGATCGACTACGTGGCTAGAGTATCTGAGACAGGAGAGGTCTTCGACACTACCATCGAAGAAGTAGCAAAGAAAGAGGGTACACACCGGGAAGGCGGAATCTACGAGCCCAGCCTAGTCGCAGTTGGAGAAGGCTGGGTTCTGAAGGCCTTGGACGAAAGCCTACTGAATCTTGAACTTGGCAAGACTGAGAAGATTGAGATTCCTCCTGAGAAAGCCTTTGGAGACCGTGACCCAGAGAAAACTAGGATGTATCCCCTCAGAAAATTGACGTCCCAAGGTGTTACCCCTCAGGTGGGCATGCGCCTCGAGGTTGACCGCCGTCTTGCCACTGTGAGAACGATAGGGTCTGGCAGGGTCCTGCTGGATTTCAATCCTCCGCTGGCTGGGAAGACGCTTGTCTATGAGGTCACGATTCAGAAGAAACTGGAGACTGCGAAGGAGAAGATTGAAGCCCTGATCCACAGAAGAATGCCTCAGGTCGCCGCCGACGTGTTCTCTCTGCGTATAGGGAAAGGTCAGGTGACGATAGAGGTTCCTGAAGAAGCCTTTTACATCGAAGGCCTCCAGATAATGAAGAGAGGCGTATCAGTCGACATACAGAAGTTCTTCCCGGAGATCAAAACAGTAAAGTTCGTCGAGGCCTTCAGGAAGCCGGAACGCGCCGAAGAGAAACCGCCTTCAGAGCAAGCCCCTCAGGGCACTGAAGGCTCCCAGTGACCCCCAACACTTCACATCGGTCCCTATCCCTTAGACCAGTGGGAAAGCACAGACTATAGTTCTCGCATCCTTCCGCCTTACATTCAGGCGTCTGGAAGGTTACAACGACGCCTGCGATTGCCTTTTTGGAAAGTATTGCAGCCGGTATCTCGGCGTCGACTACCTCCACGACCTGCATCTCCGTTTCATATTGTCTACAAGGCAGAGTCTTCTCGCGGACCCTGACAATCCTATAGACACGTTCAGGCTCCACGTTCTTGACGCAGACCTGAGAATACTCACAGATTCCACATTTTGAACCGGGTCCCCTATGAATAAAGACTCTTCCAACCTGCGCCTGCCCAACGCCAATAAGAGTAACGATCTTCCTGCCCTTGAGAGTCTCTGATCTTCCCATAATACAGAACCTTAGTCAACAACGCCAGTAGTCTTCGCCAGTTCGTAGGCAGAATCGCGAGTTAACGGCTTCTCGGTCAGGATTGTGTATCTTTCAGGCCGGATCGTCGCCGCCTTCAACAAAGCCTCGACAATATGCTCCGCCTCTATGCCGATTTCCTCAGCCGTGACGGGCGCCCCAACCTTGCGCAATGCGTCCCTTATGACTTTCCATTTCATCCCATGAAGCGAAGCCATCATTACCGTTCCCAAACCGCATTGCTCACCATGTAGAGCAGGCTTCGGCGCAATCAAATCTAAGGCGTGGCTGAACAGGTGCTCGGAGCCGCTGCAAGGTTTGCTGGTTCCGCCTAGGCACATGGCTACGCCGCAGCTCACGAGAGATTCGAGAAGCACTCTCAGCCCTTCCTCTGAACCTGGCTTAAGCATGTCTGCGTTTTGAACTATGTGTTGTGCGCTCATAAGAGCCAAGCTGCCCGTGTACTTGGCATAATACTCTCGTTTCCTCCTGTGCGCGAGCTTCCAGTCGCGGATTGACGTGAACTTTGCGATGATGTCTCCGCATCCGCTTGCTATGAAGCGATAGGGCACATTGATGATGACGCTTGTGTCGGCTATCACGGCTATTGGCGACGTAGCTTTTACGGAGTAGGGTCTATCCAAACCCTTGACAGAGGCAAAGGGGCTCGCCATACCGTCGTGTGAGGCTGTTGTCGGTACACTTATGAAGGGGATTCCCAGGCGGGCAGAACTCAGTTTTGCGATATCGATCTTTGTCCCACCGCCTATTCCTAAGACGACCTGAGGCTTCAGATTGTCGATCTTCTCCTCGGATTGCTTCACGTCCTGCAAGGTTGGGATATTTGAGGGAACAACGTGACAGTTGACTTCTAAGCCACTGTCTTCAAGTAGGTCGAGGACCCTTAGGGCGGCTATCCGCATAGTGGTTGGGCCGGTGATTATCAGAGCGCTCTCCGTCAAGCCCAGTCTCCTGCAGACGTCACCCGCCAAGTCTAGGCTTCCGTTTCCCACAATTATCTCTCGGGGGAGTTCCATGCGGTGGAGGTTCGAACTCAAAGACGCTCATCTCAAGGGCGTAGCCTAGAATTACTCTTAGAGACGATTTAAGCCTTCTTTTCCGAGGCTTACCAGAGAGCCGAACCCAAAGAACACCTCAGAAAGGGACTCTCAGAACCCAGAAAAAACGCAATAAAAGAGTGGAAAGAGCCAAAGCAATATCTGGAATCTAAATCCTTTTTTCACAACACTTAAATGTAACCTATTGGTTATAACTAAATCTCCTAGCATTTGCCACTCTCTTGTTTAGCCAGAGCAGACCAAAATTCGCAAGAGTGTGGTTCTCGGAGAAGTCAAGAGATGCGCGGGATCCTTAGCCAATTGGCATTTAGGGGAACTACTACGGTGGGTGCTGTAGCCAGAGACGGCCTTGTTCTGGCTTCAGATACGCGGGTAACTATGGGGTCTCTCATAGTTCATAAGAAAGGCAAAAAGGTTTACAGGATAGACGACCACTTGGCCATGACAATTTCAGGAGTAGTCGCTGACGCCCAGCGAACCGTGGAGATACTCAGAGCAAACTCGCGGATCTACCGCCTAGAGAGAAAGGGACCGATGCCAGTTGCCGTTGCAGCCCGGCTGGCTTCAAACGTCTTCTTCTCGCATCGCCTCGACCCCTTCATGACTCAGATAGCGATTGGCGGAGTTGACAATTCGGTGCCGCATCTTTTTTCTCTAGATCCCCTTGGCAGCATAATCGAGGAGGATTATTTCGCAACAGGTTCAGGTTCACCCATAGCTTATGGTATCCTTGAGGAGAGATATCGGAAAGACCTTCCGCTTCAAGATGTCCTGCCGATTGTTGTCCGATCGGTTAACTCCGCCATGAAGAGAGACGTCATGAGCGGAGACGACTTCGATGTCATCATCATAGACCAGACTGGCTATCACGAGCTGAACGCTGATGAAAAGAAGGCTTTAGCTAGCCCCTGACATGCCGATGACGAAGGAGAAAGAAGGAAGTGCCTTCCGTAGACAAGAGTAAAGTCGAGATCAGACAGACCATACTGGAGCACATTCCGAAAGAGGCGGAGATCACACGCATCGAATTCGAAGGTCCATCTCTGGCGATTTATGCAAAGAAACCTGAGATCCGTGTTACTAACAGCCGCCTCATTACCGACATCGTCAACCTCATAAAAAAGAGGATAGTGATAAGGTCAGACCCTTCAGTGAGACTTCCCGAAACCGAAGCCCAAAAGGCAATAGCTGAGATAGTGCCCCAGGAGGCCGAGGTGACCAATGTCCTCTTTGATCCGACGCTTGGCGAAGCCATAATCGAAGCGAAGAAGCCGGGAATAGCCATAGGCAGGGATGGCGTGGTTCTACATGAGATCGTGCTCAAGACACGTTGGATACCCCGCGTGCTGAGGAGCCCTCCGAAACCGTCGAAGATAATGGCGCACGTGAGACACTCTCTCTACGCTGGAAGCAAGGAACGTGAAAGGATACTTCGCAACGTTGGCGAAAGAATCTTCCGTCCTCTATTGCATGAGGTGGGAGACGTTAGGGTCAGTATGCTGGGCGGCGCCCGAGAAGTAGGACGATCGGCATTTCTAGTTCAGACCAGAGAAAGCCAAGTCTTAATTGATTGCGGCATCAACCCTGGTTCAACGAGGCACTTTGAGTCTTTTCCCAGGTTCGACATGTCTCAATTTGATCTGGAATCCTTGGATGCTGTCATCATAAGCCACGCTCATCTTGATCACTGTGGCTTCCTTCCTTTCTTGTACAAGTATGGCTTCGATGGTCCCACGTACTGCTCCGTCCCGAGTTTGAGCCTTATGACTTTGCTTCAGTTAGACTATCTCGATGTCTTGACTAAACAGGGGCATACCCTCCCATATGATCAGAAGGATGTGCGTGAAAGTGTGTTGCACACCATTCCTTTGAGGTTCGGCGTTGTCACAGATATCGCTCCTGATATTCGTTTGACATTGCACAACGCGGGGCACATTCTGGGTTCCTCCATAGTTCACTTGCACGTTGGGGAAGGCTTTCATAACATAGTCTACACTGGAGACTATAAGTATGGAAAGACCATGCTGCTCGAGGCGGCGGCGAGAAACTTTCCAAGAGTCGAAACAATAATCACTGAAGGCACGTACAGTGCTCCGGGAGACATCATGCCGTCGAGAGAGGAGGCTGAGAAAAACCTTGTCTCAATCATCAACGAGACCCTTAACCGGGGCGGAAAAGCCATGGTTCCCGTCCCAGCAGTCGGCAGAGCTCAGGAGATCATGCTGATTCTTGACCAGTATATGAGGAGGGGGGAGCTTAAGGAGGCGCCGGTCTTCATCGAGGGGATGATATCTGAAGCCACGGCTATTCACACGGCTCACCCCGAGTATCTGTCCAGGGAGGTTCGGAACGGCATTCTTAACCAAGGGCTGAACCCGTTTGAGTCCGACTATTTCACGATGGTTGAGCATCCGAGCGCTAGGCAAGATATAGTTGGGGGCGAACCAAGTATCATAGTCGCCACAGCGGGTATGCTTGAAGGAGGACCAATAATCGACTATTTCCAGCAGCTGGCACACGACAAACGGAACGCCATAGTCTTCGTCAGCTATCAGATCGAGGGAACCTTGGGACGCCGCGTGCAGAAGGGCCTGCCTGAGGTTTCGATAATGAACTCTGAAGGAAAAATCAAGGTCATAAAATGCGATCTAGAAGTCTACACGGTGGAGGGTTTCTCCGGGCACTCTGACAGAAGGCAGATAATAGGCTACATCCGCAGGGTCTCGCCTGACCCAGAGAACGTCATCGTATGCCACGGCGAGAGAGCTAAATGCATTGGACTTGCTGATTACCTGCAGAGAAGATACAAGATCAGGGCGACGGCGCCGGACATTCTTGAAACTATGCGGCTTAGGTAGACGACTCGCCTCAGGATTCGGCTGTCTTTTCTCTCCACACTTTGACGAAGAAGGGCGTTACGACGATGCGTTCCTCTCCCAACCGGGCTATGTCGCCGCCGATCTGCTCCGTAAACTCGGACAGTTCCCCGACGGCGCGTTTGACATCGTCCATGCTCCTTTCGGCCAACGGACCAAGTCTGACTATGAGAATGTTTCCTGACTTAACCTCATTCTTGACCGTGTCCACATCTTCGAGTGAACGGAGAACCGACGCCTTAAGGTAAATCCTACGTGGAGCAACAGAAGCTTTGGAGGCAGGGGCGGTCGACGCCGTTGGAATGTCCAGCAGCTTTTTTCCAGAAGGCTCTTCCTCTTTTTTGACTTTGCTGATTATCTTCTCGATGACTTTTCCCAGATTGACGTTTGACAATAGCTCACCTCACAACGTAACGCTCGTCAGGCAAAGCTTAGATAGTCTATGAAGTCTTAACTCTTTCGTTTTCATCTCAAGGCGTTCTGCCGAGGTTCCAGATGTCGTCGCCGATATAGACCAGATTCTTGAAGACCTTGCCTTTCTTGAGGTTCTTTGCGGTTTCAGAGTCTAACAGAGACCGGACGATGGCTATAGGCTTTCTGTTTTTCGCATCCAACACGACTGCTAGGCTTTTCTCTTTGAAGTCTCCTTGTATCTCGGCTATTCCAGGCGCCATGACGTCAGCTCCGCTGCATATGTGTTGCACAGCACCCATATCTACTATGACTTTTGGGAGACGGGAAAGGAACTCCTCGAAAAAGAGTGTTGGAAAGAGGTCTTCTTCGGACTTCGCCAAGAGGGGAAGAGCGTTTACTAAGAAGACCTTATGTCTAGGGGTTTCAATGACCTCTACTTGGGGTTTTGATCCGAACATGTTGTCCGCGTCTATCCTAAGTGTTCTAGATGCCTCATCTAGGAGAAGTTTTGCTTCCTTTTTTCTGAGGAAATATCGGCGGACAATCTCGGACATGGATTAGAGTTTGATAGCAATACATATAAAGTTGCGGTTCTTCTTACAAGAAGGAAACGCTAGCATGGCAGAGAGGACCGTAGGAGATCATGGCGACCCAAATCCTTGAAGAGAGCCTCGGGAAAACCGTCCTGATTAGGCTTAGGGGCGGCAAAAGCATAAGGGGAACGCTGCGGGGATTCGATCAGCACCTCAACCTCGTCCTCGAAAAGGCTGAAGACGTCACAGACAGGGACAGCACCGAGGAACTGGGTTTGATCATAGTCAGGGGAGACAACGTTGTCATGATCTCTCCGCCTCCAAGGTGAAATGACAGATGGGCAAAGGTACGCCCTCTTTTGGTAGACGAATGGGCAAGACTGTCCATATCCGCTGTAGACGCTGTGGAAGAAGGTCTTACCATGTTACTAAGAAGCGATGCGCAGCCTGCGGGTATGGTGAGTCGCCTAGGATGAGGCGGTACCTATGGCAGACCAAGAAGGTCAACAGAGTAAGGCTCATCTAGTTCTTGAAGGACCTTCGGGAGAAAGCGTTTAAATAACACGGTTGGGAAAGATAGCAGAATCGACGGGATTCAGGCCATGGTTAGAAAAGCGAGGATAAAGCTGACGAGCACAGACTACAAGAAGCTCGAGAACATATGCGGAGAACTCAAAACCATAGCCGAGAGAAGCGGCGTAAAGGCGAATGGGCCAATCCCGTTGCCGACGAAGAAGCTCCGCGTACCAGTTATGAAGAGTCCTTGCGGCGAAGGAACCAAGACGTGGGACAAGTGGGAACTTCGCATCCATAAACGTTTGATGGACATCGACGCCGAAGAGAGGGTCATGCGCAGAATCATGAGGATGCGGGTTCCGGAAGAAGTCTTCATAAGCATTGAGCTAATCTGATTCTTCGCGGTTCATTTTTCGGTTCTTGTTATCTGTAGCCGACATTTCCCGACGCTAGAAGAGAAGATATCTCAGGACAGCCAACCCCAAGAACAAGGATACAGAGAAGCTGACCGCCCAGACATGCTTGCTCCACCAGAAGACTTTCGCCCCGTCCAGAATGCCATACGGGATAAGATTGAGAAGAGCTAGCCAAACGCTGAGAAATGCAGCGTCGAGCATCATCAGAGCAAAGGAGCCATCTGGAATGAGAAAATACAAGGCAAAAAACAATGATGTAAGGGCAATGCTTGTAAGAGGTCCCGAAAGCGCCGTAATCCCAACGATCTTCTTGTCGGCTGCACCAGCTATCAAGACTGCTCCAGGCGAGACGAATTTCAGAGGAATCGGTGCGATCGAGATCAACGTCAAAAGTGCGCCCATCAAGCTCAGCCTGAACTCAGCCCACAAGCCGTAATGTCTAGCAGCTGCCTTGTGTGCGAGTTCATGGGTCAGAAACATAGCCGCGAAGGTCAGAGCTGATATGAGGAACATCAATGGCTCTCGGAAAAGGAAGGAGACCCATTCGTAGACTGGTTTGTGTATCGATAGCCCCACCCCCATAACAATCACCGCGCTGACTGCCAAGTGCAGCGTCTCAGTGGAGCTCGTCAAACGTGGTTTTCTGAATACGAACGGATAACCCGCCAAAGTCCCTTTCTCAAGCGGTGGGGCTTTGGATTCACCAGAAGGCGGACGATACTCCTCAGCTGGGGGACGTTGCGTTCTCACCCTTAGGAGTTCTGGGCAGGCGTGATTTTCAGGCAGCCTATGTTCCGGGCAGAAGTATCCGGCGCAGAATGGGCACCTGAAGGGAAGGTCAACATTGTTCCCGCAATATTGGCACTTCAAGGCGATTCCCACTTTCGGGTCCGCAAGTCCAAGAGTAGGTGTCATGGCCGTTACTTAAAAGCTTGCTTTTGCAGTCGGCGTCTTGGTCGCAGGTTCGAGGAGATAGCTGACTCTGACCATCTTTACCGTCATCTGCGATCGCAAAGAAACCTGTGGAACAGGTGTTCCAGGGATGTCGCCGAAATGGCATTGTGACCGTAATCCCGGACCGAGAGCCTCACATGTGTGCCGGTCTTCGCCTGAAGCCGTGAAAAAGGATAAAAGGTGATGCCGCGACTAGCTGGTGGAGGCTCAGCATTTGGCTGGGCACGGAAGCAAGAGGATTCCAGTCATCCTTGACACGGACATCGGAGGCGACATAGATGACACTTGGGCATTGGCATTTCTGCTGAGGTCCCAAGAGCTCGACCTTAGACTTGTCGTGACAGAGACGGGAAACACGACCTACCGTGCAAAGGTCGCTGCCAAGATGCTGGAGGCCGCGGGAAGGACGGACGTACCCATCGGCGTAGGGCTTCACCTAGGCGAGGAGACTGACCGACAATCCGCTTGGGTTGAGGACTACGACCTAGCAGACTACCCCGGCGGCATCTGTCACGATGGCGTCAAGACCTTGATCAAGACCATAATGGACTCACCGGAACTGGTCACGCTAGTATGTATAGGTCCTGTGCCCAATATCGCTGCAGCATTGGAACGTGAGCCCAGAATTGCTGAAGGAGCCCGGTTTGTAGGGATGCATGGTTGTCTCCGGAAGAGTCCGCTGGAATATGGAGGTGGTGGAGGCATCGTCAAGGAATACAATGTGGCGGCAGACCCAAAAGCCTGCCAGAAAGTCTTCACGGCGCCTTGGGACATGGTGATTACGCCGCTTGACACATGCGGCTTCGTGAGACTTGCAGGCGAGAAATACCGCGTCGTCCGCGGCTTTGACGACCCACTTGCCCAAGCCCTTATGGAGAACTACGGGATCTGGCTGAGAGCTGGGCACGGTGATTGGAGGCGGGAATTCGAGTCTAGGAGCTCCATTCTCTTCGACACGGTCGCAGTTTACCTCGCCTTCTCGGAAGAGTTGCTTGTCATGGAGAAACTTGGCGTCCGAGTGACTGATGACGGCTACACCGTCATCGATGATGAAGCAAAGACCATTAACTGCGCGACAGAATGGAAGGACCTTTTCGCATTTCAGAATCTCCTCGTAGAACGACTGACGGGGATACGAATCTGACATCCCAGGCAAAATGAAAACCAAGACCTAACAGAAGATCGGGTCTTCTCAGAGCCCGGAGAAAAAGGTTCAAATAAAAAGAAGGCTCTATATAAGACGGTAAAGCCGGGGTGGCCGAGCGGATAAGGCGCAGGCCTTGAGCGGCAAAGCCCAAGCCAGCCTGTGGCCCTTCGGGGCCACATGGGTTCGAATCCCATCCCCGGCGCCAAACATCAAAATCTCTGTTTAGATTTTTCCTCGAAGTTTTCAGTGCTATTTACAATGTGGCTCATTGGCAACTCGACATCCGCACTGTTTAATAACACTGTTGGCAACGATCATATTCATGCAGATGGGAATTTCACTTTCTGTTAAGGAATTTAGGAAAGAGGCAATTATCCTAGATGATTTAGTAGATTTCTTTGAGTTACATCTTACTGGCAAGGAGGATGTTTCAGGTATTCTTGAAATTGAACATAGACTTCTCGCACACCTAGCCGAACTTGATCGCATGTGCTTTGAGTCTCTAGAGTTGGCAAACCGTCTTGGTGTTGATAGAGCAGTGATACACTTCTTTACGCGAAGTAAGATAGCCTTTGACGAAAAGATAGCGATACTTGATAGGTTACAAAAGAAAGCTATTGGAGATGGCATCGCACTATATCTCGAAAATACAGAAGAAAGTGTTAACGAGCTGAAGAAGCTCTTTGCGAGAATACCTCGATTAAAGTTCTGTCTTGATGTGGGACATGCAAGTCTCTTTTCAAATAATCCTTTAGATTTTGTAGAGGCCTTTAGTGATAGGTTGGCGCACATTCATGTCAGTGACAATAGGGGTGGCGACTCCGAAGAAGATGATCTTCATCTACCACCTGGCGATGGCACGATCGATTTCCAACACATCTTTTCAGAGCTGAAGGCCATAAATTACGACAAAACATTGACGCTTGAACTTTATCCTTTCTCTGACATAAATGTAAAAGTGGAGGGACTACGTCTTTTGAGAAAAAACTGGGACAGTGCCGAGCCGCCGCTCTAAATAACACAAGAAAGATTGCTCTATTTGAATATAAATTGAAGCCAAAAACCGAGGGCACAGTTAAGTCAATTGGCTCAAAGGCAATATCATAAAATCAAGCTTGTCATCTCATCCCTGGTGCCACTCAACGTAAGAGGGCTTTCACGCCCGATTCTGAGTCATCCATACCCGTACTTAGGCACTCAGCGTGATTAAGCTTTGACAACGTGGATGGGTGGAGTTGCTGTGGTGTACAGGTTCACGATCAGTCCAATTCTGTTCTCTCGGATTGGACTACTAGATTGCGTCATGTTCTTCCATCCTAGAAATCGATCCTGGGAATGGTCGCAAGTCCAATCTGTTCTCTGCGGTCGCTGACGCGACTCGCATTATACCATAGGTACCACTGGCCTCGGAAATAGACCACATAGGGCTTATACACATCGCAGTCATCCCAGGTTCCAGGAGGACCCGGTTTGACTATTGGATTACGAGAGTAACGCTCCCATTCATGAACACCATCTACAGAACGGGCCATTCCAATCTGAGCTCTCTCAAAACCTGCTGCGAAGCCGATGTAGAATGCGAGGTAATCTTTCTCTCTGGGGACTATGCATGCTGCAGTAACACGGTCGGATTCCCATCCTCCAACCGGGCGGAGGACGGGGTTAGAAGGCTCACGTTGCCAGTGGATGCCATCTTTGCTTTGGGCGTATCCGATGGCGTCTGGCTCGTACATTTCCCCTCCTGAATACCACATTTGGAACCTGCAATCCCTATACAGAATGTGAGGGCACATGACACTGTTTTTCTCCCATACCTCGGTAGGCTCTAGCACTGGACTGATATCCAGTCGTTTCCATTGCAGGCCATCTCGGCTTGTTGCTAGTCCGATCATGCTTTTCTTCTTGTCCATGTTTTGTCCAGTGTACCACATGTACCAGTTGTTGTCCACCTTGAGGACGTGAGGACGGTTGACGCTACTCTTCTCCCACTCAATCTTCGGGTTCACCTCAAGGACGATGCGCGGGCCAGTCCAGTGGACCCCATCCCGGCTCTCACTATAGGCAATGGAATGTAGGTCCCGCCATGAAAGCCACATGCGTAGTTTGTCGCCCTCCGGGATCACACAGCAGTCAAAGAGGGCTTGTAGGCAATAGCCCGGACCCAGCACAGGGTTGTCTGGGTGTTTTGTCCATTCAGTCATCGTTTCAGCTCCTCCAGCAATGGGCTGTGCAATTGGTTTTCACGTTTCCGTCCGCATAGCGCTTTTTCTCAAGACGGGATTGTCCTCTCCGTGAAGCCATCTCAAGCCACCTGGCCAACCCTTGTTGGCCACGTTGAGTATTGAACGATAGTAATCGTTCAAGCCACTTACTGTATAGTTATAGTCCTTCCATTGCCAGACAAAATAGTTCGTGATTGTTGCGGCTCTGAACTGTTCTGGTCTTGTGTATAGGGTTGATTCGTTTCTCCAATGGCGTTTCACGAGTTGCGCGTCTTTCATCAAGTCCCATGTCGACGCAGGCTTGCCTCCTATATGGCGATAGACAATACCGGTCGCTGTGTCGACAGCTCCCCAATTTGCAGTCTGATGAGCCTCTATGATTGCGTGTCCGCTGTAAGCCTTCCTGGTGTCAGCCAGCATCACTAGCCTAGCAGGGAATCCAGCTACCTGGCAGAGCACACATCCAACCCTTGCGAGTTCGGTGCACCATTCTGAACCCCGCTCAATGATGTCTTCTTCAATTCCGCCGATCCGAATTCTATCGAGGTCATCCTCGGCCTTTTCTTGAAGGCGACTTGTGAACAGTGCGATCCTTTCAACGCTTTCCTCATCTGAAGAGCAACCAGCAGCTATCGATTTCACACGGGACTCAAGTATGGGCCGCGTTCCCTTCCTGTACGAGACCTTCAAAGGAGTATACGCCTTGTAAAGGTAGTTAGCGGTCTTGGAGCAGAGCTTGACCATACTTTCGGCAAGAACGCGGTCCACTGACCCTTGAGCGTTCGAGTCATTCTCCAACATCACTCGGTAAGCTGAACCGAACTGCCCTATTCCCCGGAATTCCTCAATGTCTCTCATATGTTCTCCGCTCTGAACAGCCACTCATCATATTGGACCTCTGAGGCCTCTGTAAGCCTGAGGCGTCGGAGCCGATTCGTCTGTGAGGCCTTTCTCTCTCAATCTCTTGAGGACAGCGCAGACTTCCCAGAGGTGGCAGTCAAAGTTTCTCCAGATGGCTGAGAGGGGCATAGGACCTCTCTGATCTAGGAGTTCGTAGACCTCTCTCTCCAGCTTCTTAAGGGGATAGCGTCTGAGAAGGTAGTGATGATAACCCTTGATGATACCCTCCTCGTCTTCCAGCCTAACAGCCAAAGCCACACCCAGCCCTAATGCACACTCAGTAACTATAGGACTCCAATATTTTAGCTGTTCCTCTAGGACGGGATTGCGGTTCCTCATATCTCAAGGGCTTCTTTTCGGTATGGATCCGAAGACTCAACAGCGGTCTGAGCCGGATCTCTGCGCTGATTTTGTCGGAAACATCTCCGTGGGTCTTCTTCGGGAATGGGAACACTAAGACGGATTCACGGTACTGTTTTGGGCTTCATAAATGCTTTATGAAGTTCCCTTCTTTTAACACACGGAGGGATTACTCTGGAGACTCTTGTTGAACAAGGACTCAGGAAAGAGCCGTACGAATCCCGAGTCGTAGAGAAGAGCATTGAAGAGATCGCGAGAGAAGCCATACCACGAATAACCGTATTGGGCATCGGGGGGGCTGGATGCAACATCGTCTCATGGATGAAAGAGAAGGGCGTCTCCGGCGCGTCAATTGTGGCAATGAACAGTGACGCACAACACCTAAGCATAACCAAAGCGGACAGAAGGATACTGCTCGGATACGGCATAACAAGCGGCCTAGGATGCGGGGGCTTTCCAGAGCAAGGCGCTAAGGCAGCCGAGGAAAGCTCAGGCGAGATAGAGAAAGAGGTAGCCAGCTCAGGCCTGGTCTTCATAACGGCTGGTCTCGGCGGAGGAACAGGAACAGGCGCCTCACCAGTCGCTGCAAAGATTGCGAAGGACTTGGGCGCATTGACGTTGGGCGTTGTCACGATCCCGTTCCAAGTTGAGCGGTCTAGGTTGGCGAGAGCAAAGGAAGGACTGAAGAGACTCGTCGAGGTCTGTGACGCCGTAATCGTGATCGACAACAACAGGCTCAGAAGGACAGCGGGGAATCTCCCCATAGGCGAGGCCTTCGCTGTTGCGAACGAGCTGCTAGCGAACTTCATAAAGAACACTTCCGAGACTATAGCTATCCCAAGCCTCGTGAACCTAGACTTCGCCGACTTTAAGGCGATAATGGCAGGAGGTGGAGTGTGCGCAATAGGCTTCGGGGAAGCCTCAGGAGATACGAAAGTCGAAGACGCCGTCGAAAAAGCGTTCACCAACCAGCTGCTCGACATCGGAGAAACTAGAAGATCAGAAGGAGCATTGGTCCACATCCAAGGCGGAGACGACATGACACTGGAAGATGTCACCAGGACAGGCGAACTAGTCATAGACAGGATCGCCCCGACTGCAAAGGTTTCTTGGGGAGCCAGAGTCAACAGCAAGATGGAAGGCTCCGTGCGTGCCACCGTAGTCTTGGCGGGGGTAGAGAGCCCATTCCTAGTCGAAGGACTGCCAGCATTCAGCTCCGTCAGGGAAAATCCTGCAGAGGAACTAGAGGTCGACATAGCAAAAAAGGCTGAAGAGAAGGGAGGAAAAAAGGGTCTAAGAAGGCTCTTCGGGGTATAGAAACGGCCAGAAACACAGAAAAACGCAGACTTTCCTGAAACACTTATGCCCCCTATCTTTTTTTTGGCATCTGAACAGACGAGGAACCGAGTTCTGAAAGGCTAGGGTCAGATAGGGTTAAGAGAGCCTTGCGCGGCTTGTATTATCCGTGACGTTACATGCCCTCTAAAAAGGCGTACTCATGTTCTTGGATTGAGAAGAACAAAGAGAGGATGATCGAACTTAGCGACAAGATATGGGAACTAGCTGAACTCGGCCTGATCGAATTCAGCTCTTCGAAGCTTTTGGCTGACGAGCTGAAAAAGCACGGCTTCAAAGTTGAGCGGGGGATCGCAGGCATGCCCACGGCTTTCGTTGCTGCGTGGGGCGAAACGAAGCCAGTCTTAGGAATAATGGGCGAGTACGATGCTTTGCCAGGTCTGTCACAGAGAAGGGAACCCCGTAAGACCCCGGTAGAACCGGGAAAGCCGGGTCACGGATGCGGGCACAACATTCACGGGACGAGCGGCATGGCTGCAGCGATTGCGGTGAAGATGGCTATGGAAAAATATGGACTGAAGGGCACGGTGAGATTCTACGGATGTCCAGCAGAGGAAAATTTCAGTGGAAAAGTGTTCATGGTGCGGGACGGATACTTCGACGATGTAGATGCAGCTCTAAGCCACCATCCGGGCAGCATGAATGCAGCAACCTTAAAGAGCTGCTTGGCTGTCAGCTCTGCAAAATTCAGTTTCTACGGGAAAGCCTCACACGCGGGCGGTTCGCCAGATCAAGGCAGAAGTGCGTTGGACGCGGTGGAGCTCATGAACGTAGGGGTCAACTTCTTGCGGGAACACGTGATCCAGGATGCGAGGATACACTACATAGTTGAGAAGGGCGGAGAACAGCCGAACATCGTCCCAGCCTATGCGCGGAGCTGGTACTATATAAGGGCGCCTGAAAGAGACCAGTTGGAGTATATATACAACTGGGTGCTCGACATCGCGAAGGGAGCGGCCACGATGACCCGAACAGAGTTGAAACACGAACTCATCGGCGGCCTCCATAATCTAGTCCCGAACAGAACGATCGCGGAGTTAGTTGTCAGGAACATGAGGGAGATTGGCCCGCCGGAATGGAGCGATCAGGAAAGAGAGTTTGCAGAGGAGATAGCCAAGTCCATCACGCCCGAGATGAAAATTGAGGAACTGAGGAAGTCCAAACGCCCGGGATGGGAGAAGCTTGTAGACAAACTGATTGACGACGAGATTCCGGATCCTTGGGGCGGAGGCGAGGTGAGCCACGGCAGCACAGACGTGGGCGACGTTAGCTGGCAAACACCCACGGTCGAATTCACTACTGCCACTTGGGTTTTGGGAACACCGGGGCATTCATGGCAAGGTGTGGCTCAGAGCGGGGTCGGACTCGGGCATAAATCCCTGATATTTGCAGCAAAGGTCATGGCAGGAACCGCGATTGATCTCTTGATGGGTGAGGATCTGATCGAGAAGGCGAAGAAGGAACATGGGCAGAGAATAGGCAAGAGAGAATACAGGCCACCCATATCTGTCGGGGTTAACCCTCCCTTGGACATCTGGAGCAAACCGGGGGAATAGTAAGGAGTCCGCGTAAGCCCTATATGATCAAAACAGTGTCCGTTTTTCCCATGAGAACGGCAGACCTCAGATCGAGTGTACTCAAACGGTCGTGAGATGTGACAGATGCGCAAAAAATCCTTGGTCGCCCTCGTCTTGCTGGCTGTTCTGCTCATGTCTTATGCGGCTGGATGTTTCTCTTATTCTGGCGGGAATTATGGCCCGCCAAAGGTGAACACCAAGCCCTTCCATGAGAACGCTTCAAGAACTATGAGTCTGCCGGCTTCCATATACTATGAAAAGGCTTTTGGCAATTGGATAGGCCAAATGATTGGGAACATCTTAGGTCTTCCGACTGAAGGACGATTCATTCAAGCCCCAGACCCTGAGTATGCAGCCTACTATCCTGATGTGCCGGAGGGCGCCTTCACAGACGACGACACGAGCATGG
>Ga0315314_1001953_pt1 | contig 17467 bp, 17 predicted proteins | sample TDP9_MG_FD_203631 | JGI IMG/M metagenome (GOLD analysis project Ga0315314, IMG submission 203631) | Freshwater sediment microbial communities from Lake Towuti, South Sulawesi, Indonesia - TDP9 | ecosystem: Environmental > Aquatic > Freshwater > Lake > Sediment | place: Indonesia: South Sulawesi...
TGATATGGTTCGGGAAATGAAGCTCGTCGCACTACTTCACAAGGTTCATTCCCTAGACCCTACGGTCATGCCCGCGGAGACAGTTCTTGAAATGGCTACGGTCAATGGAAGCGAAGCAACAGGCTTAAGCAACGAGAGCGGAGCCATCATGCCGAGGAAAAAAGCTGACATCATACTAGTAGATTTTAAGAAGCCCCACCTGACACCGCTGCACAACACGGTCTCCCACATGGTGTACGCCGCCAACGGCAGCGATGTTCACACAGTCATCGTAGACGGCAAGACCCTCATGGAAAACCGAGAAGTAAAAACCATAGACGAACAACGGGTGTTGGAGGAGGCGGAGGAACTAGGCTTAGCAATCACAAGAAGAGCAAACATAACAATAAAATCGAAATGGACTCCTTAACAAGCCATTCTTCGTCATTATCAGGGTTTAAAGTCAGTCATGATTTTATGTTCAATCGTTCAAATAAGATCCTGAGGAGAAGAAGTTGGACTGGCTAAGGGAAGTTAAGGAGGATTTACAGAATGCTAAGACTGTGAAGCTCCGCCTTTCAGACGGGGTTGAGTATGATTATATCGTCAATTCGCTGTCCACTGGTTTCCCCAGTATATCGTCTAAAATGCTCTGGGGGTGCGCCTTCGAAATCGCACGAATAACAGATCTTGAAGGGGTGGACAAAATTCTCACTCCCGAAGCCATGGGGATTCATCTGGCAGCAGCCTTGTCCATGGTTACTGGAATTCCTATGAACGTGATTCGTAAGCGCAAATATGGGTTGCCCGATGAGATTGAGATAGTAAAACGGACTGGCTATGAAGAGACCAAGATGTACATTAACGAGGTGAAGCCTGGAGAAACGGTAGTTCTCGTGGATTCTATCATTGCCACCGGCGGCACGTTTGCCTCCATTATTAAGGCCCTTAAGCAACATGGAGTGATTGTTCAGGATCTTGTCGCGGTTATTGAGCGACCTGAATTTAATGGAGTTTCCCTAGTGAAGAGAGAAACAGGACACGTTGTAAAAACTTTGATCAAAGTTACGCTGAAGGACGTCATTAAAAGTATTCAGGAGCAAAGTCTCCAAGTTTCTAACTTGAGGTCAGAAATCTCGTTACATTAGTTAATGCGCCGAATGCTGTTACTAAGATTCCTACAGGCCGTATTATTGGTAGGACAGATGAGAGAAATAATCATCTCGCTGGCCTGATCTGTTGCATCTTTGATTTTAGAACATTACCATTTACTGAAGCATTAAATTATATATAGAGAACTGTAAGATAATACCTAACATATAGTAGTTTCACAGGAGGAAAGTCGTGTGTCTGGCTCCAGGGTAGGTGGATTTGCGCCACTGGATAGAATTAGGGAAATAAATGCAAAATCCGTTATTTTCATAAGTAGCGATTTGTATCCGGGCGGCGAGTTTATTCCACTTGATGAGGTGAGATTGTCTATCTGGGATTTGGGGTTCAAGCATGGGTTTTCTCTGTATGAGTATACTCGAACGTTTAGAGGAAAGCCATGGCAATTAAAAGAGCACATCACACGATTTATGCGATCCTGCAAGGCGTGTCATCTAGACATTGGCATGAACCAAGAAGAGGTGAAGCAAATATGCGTAGAGGTATGTTCTCGGAATGAGTCTTTGCTAAGAAAGGATGAGGGCGAGGATTGCTCAATCTACATTGAAGCTACGCCGGGAGAGTATGGAATGTATGGACGACCTGGACCTGCTCCAGAAGGTAAAGGCAAGCCTACCTTTATGGTTTACAATTCTCTAATAGACATGAAAGTGATCGCTAGGAGTTACCTTACTGGAGCCCATCTGGTTACCCCATCTACGAGGGCGGTTCCCCCAATGGTTATGGATCCCAAGATAAAGACGCGTAGTAGGCTTTTTCAGGCTTTTGCTTTTTATGAGGCGCGTCTGGTGGATCCTACGGCTATGCCTCTCTTACTGGATATATATGGCAACCTCGCTGAGCCTCCCTATGCAAACATATTTTTAGTATATGATGGGGTTTTAATGACCCCGACAACACGCAATATTCTTGAGGGGATAAGTAGGGCTAATGTAATCAATATTGCAAAGCAGTTGAAGCTGCCAGTGATTGAGCGTGACCTCCAGCCTTTTCATCTCTATAACGCCGACGAAGCCTTCGTCTCGGCAACACCGTTTATAACACCTGTAAGCCGTTATAACGGCGTTCCAATAGGTAAGGAAGTGCCCGGTCCAATAACCAAAAGGCTGCTTGATGCCTTTAGCAAATGGGTTAATTATGATATTACTGGCTTAAGTTTCTTATCCGCGGAGGAAAGAGCTAAATTAGGCATTAATTGATGACAAAAATTGGGGCAATAAGTGCATGGTTAAAAGTGACCATCGAAAACAGATATGTGCCTAGCTGCTCCGTTGTCTTTAAATGTACCCTACAAAATCTATGCGCGCATTAAAACCCAACCGATGTGACTTACGCAACTCAAAGAGGGAAACAACAGTGGATAAATATGCCGATAATTCAATGAGTCTGAGGCAAATCGATTGCTCTTTTTGAGGGTTGCAGATATCGAGGGAAAGGCGAGGCCTACCGCTTAAAGAATTGCGACATGAATTTAATGGGGTTTCCCTCTTGAAGAGAGAAACAGGGGCATGTTGTAAAAACTTTGATCAAAGTTACGCTGAAAGACGGAAACGTGGCAATTCTTTAATTTTAAGCCGTGTCTGTTATGAAAATGTGTAGCCCAAACTCAGTAAGGTAGGTGAAGCATCGTGTCCTTTGTCAGCAGGTTGAGGTGCGCTCGTTGTGGGGCAGAGTATTCTCCAGAAACAAAAATTTGCATGTGTACTCATAAAGACGACGGACGCCTCGACATTCACTACGACTATACAGCGCTAGCGAAAAAAGTGACGAAAAAAACCTTTGTTGAACGTCCTCTTGGCGTATGGAAATATCGTGAACTTCTTCCAATTCAAGACGAAAGGAACATTATTACGCTGGAGGAAGGCGCCACTCCTCTCCTTAAAGCAGATAACCTTTCTAAGAAAATAGGGTTAAAAACCCTCTACCTAAAGGATGAAACCAGAAACCCCACCGGGTCCTTTAAGGACCGCTCCATGGCGGTGGGAATCTCTAAAGCACTTGAATTCAATGCCCGAAACGTGGCGATAGCTTCTAGCGGTAACGCTGCGGCTTCTCTCGCGGCATACTCTGCGAAAGCCGGACTGAAATGCTATGCCTTCGTTTTAGAGTTTGCGTCCCTTGCTAAGATCGCTCAGATTCATCTGTATGGAGCACGTGTTATGAAGGTGAGGGCAGTGAAGAAAGGCGTGGACCCCACGGTGCAAATGTTGCGTATGGTGGTCGAAAAGTATGGTTGGTATCCCTGCCCCAGCTTTGGACCCTTCAACCCCTATCAAGTTGAGGGACCCAAGACCATGTCGTATGAGATAGTGGAGCAGCTAGGCTGGGAGGTGCCAGACTGGATCATGGTTCCAACCGGTTCCGCCTGCCTCCTCACCGGAGTTTGGAAGGGATTCAACGACTTTTACCATCTTGGCTTCGTTCACTCTATGCCAAAGATTGCTGCCATACAACCAGTCGGATGCGCTCCCCTGGTGAGAGCCTTTAAGGAGGGAAAGGGTCCGTTTGAAATCAAGCCGTGGGAACATCCTAACACCATTGCTGGAGGGCTAGCTGACGTGTTTCCATGGGATGGAGACGCCGCCCTAATAGCCTTAAGGGAAACTAAAGGAACAGCTGAAGGGGTGTCCGACGAGGACATACTTGAGGCTCAGAAGCTTCTTGCCTCTACAGAAGGGATGTTTGCCGAGCCATCCGGGGTCGCTTCACTCGCGGGGTTGATTAAACTTCTTGATGAAGGCATCGTGAGTAAAGACGAAACCACTGTCGTGTTGATAACTGGAAGCGGATTGAAGGACCCCGAGGTGGTGACAAAAACGTTTAAAGAAGTTCCTACCATCAAGCCTAGCATCAAAGAATTTGAAAAACTAGTAAAATACAGCTAAGGGAATAGTCTTTCTTTCATCGTTAACGCTAAGACCGCCATCTTTGTGTATAGGCCGTTTTCGGCTTGATCGTATATTACGGAGTGGGCGCTGTCCATAACCTTGTCTTCGGCTTCTTCTCCGCGAAGCACGGGCAAAACATGAGTAATGATCGCTCTGTCGTCCATGAGATCTACCAGTTCTTGCGTTAGTGTCCAATCTCTATATTTTTCATGAAGCCTCGACTCGTTCTCTCTTCCGAGTTCGCTGGCGCCCGCCTTGAGCAGTGCCGCGCTAGCCCAGTTTCTAGGGAATACCACATGGGCTTCATGCAAAGCCGACTTGTAGTCGTGGCTAACTTCAAGGCTTCCCCCACTGTTGGCAGCATTTTCCTTCGCCGCGTCTATCAGTTTTGGGTCCAACTCAAACCCTGGCGGATGAGCCACGGTCACGTCCATTCCAAATCGGGTCATGACGAGCATCTCCTCTTGAATGCTGCACCGGCCCCGAAACTTTCTAGAGTATCCCCACATGATCACGTATTTTTTTCCTCGAATGTTGCCCAGTTTCTCTTGAACCGTCATCAAGTCTGCTAAACCCTGCGTAGGATGAAACGAGCAGCAAGCCATGTTAATAACAGGGACTTCCGCATGCTTCGCGTATTCCCGCACCACCCAGTTTCCCTTGCCATAAACGAAATCTATCGCTTGATCGAGGATTCGCACTCCTAACCCATTTCCATACTTCTCATACATCTTTGCCACATCCTTGATGGCTTCTCCTTCCTCCAGCCTAGTTGTTGAAACGTCGATGAACTGGGCGTGACCTTCAAGAAGAGTCATAGCTGCCTCGAAGGCTGCTCTCGTCCTCGTGGAAGGGGCGTAAAAAAGCATGAAGAACGTTTTCCGCTTGAGCAGCTCAGGGAGCTCCCTCTTAACGTATTTGGTTTTGAATTCCCTAGCCAAGTTTAGGGTGGCTTCTATCTCCTCCATCGCCCATTCTTGCGTCGTTATCAAGTCCTTCCCATAAAGGTCAACTTCCACCAACGGTCTGTCCTCCTCCGAAGCTAAGCTTACTTATTATAAAATAACTACCTCAATTATGTTTTTCCATCATTTTCATTAGTTTCTCTTCATGTGATGTATGAGAGATTGAACATGATCGCCGTTATGTGATGAAGGTGAATGTAAGAAGTGAAGGTGTTTCTAGCTTACCTTCTTCAGCTGGCTTTGGTACATTTCAATGACTTCCTTGATGGTGGTGGCGTCTTCAGCGGACTTGTCTAGTCGATAGTTTCCGGTGAAGCGAGGAAACCGTATGGCTAGTCCGCTTCCCTTCCGGATGACGTCCATGGCGCAGGTGTGGATGGGGCTGAGGGTCATCTCCGCGCCGATGATTTCGATGACAACTTTGGGCTCAAACCACACATCCGCCTCTAGAGTAGAGTTGACTCTGGCGCTTCTGTGAGGTATCCGATGCTCTTCCATCATCTTGGGTATCTTCTCAAGGTCCTCGTCGGTGAACCCTGTCCCGCACTTGGTAACTGTTTTGAAAACGTCCTCATCTGGGTCATAGGCAGCTAGAAGTAGGGCGCCGTAGGTTCCAGCTCGTTTTCCCCTGCCATGGAACGCTCCCACTACGACGAGGTCCACGGTGTCAGTCATCTCGCTCTTATAGTCGCGTTTGTACTTGATCCAGAGCCATCCTCTTGCACCCGCTTGATAAACTGCGTCCTCTCCTATGGATTTGCAAATCACCCCCTCGCATCCGTTTTCCACTGCCTTCTCGAAGAACCGCTCTAACTCATCCACGTTGTCGGTGATGAGGTACTCCGCCACTCTAACACGGTCGCTCGGCTCGATGATCTTCTCGAGGTGTTGATGTCTAACGGGATACGGCTCTAAGGTTAGGTCTTTTCCATCCACCTGAAGTGCGTCGAACATGAAGAGGGAAACGGGATACTCCTCCATGGCTTTCTTGATTCCATATTTTCTTCTTCGATGCATCAGTTCTTGGAAGGGCTTCATCTCTCCCGTGTCGGGGTCGATTGCAACGCACTCCGCCTCAATGATGGCCTCCTTCGCCTTCACGTGTTTTCTAATTAACTCAACCCCGTCGGGGTATTGACTAGTGATATTTTCGAGTCGCCGAGAGAAGAAAGTCACGTCGTCTCCCTTTTTATGAGCTTGTATTCGCTCCCCGTCATACTTAAACTCGGCTATGCACTTTCCTCCAAGTTTCTCAAGAATTTCATGGGGGTCACTGAGGCGCTCTGCCAGCATCGGTCGGATGGGTTCTCCCAGCGAAACCTCAAACTCTCTGATGCCATCCATTCCCGCTTCCACAACATTCTTCGCCACTCTGCCCAGATCAGAAGAAATGTTGTATGCTCTCTCTAAGTCTTCACGAGCCTCTTTCCCACCACCGTAGGCGATGGCTAATGCGTCAAGAACCGTCATGTCAGCGATCCCCAGTCTCAACTCTCCAGTGACCGTACGGACAATATACTTGGCCTCTTTAGGGGTGGCGTTGGTTAAGAGCCCCGCCAAAAGGTTGATCTTCTGCTCCATGGAGCCAGCGCCGGTGGTCTTCGCCATCTTGTCGAGGCTTTCGTACACCATCTGGACAGTTAACCGCTCTCGAAAGAGCGCGGCTTGAGCCTTCTTCTCCAAAAATTTTTTGGTTGTCTCGCCCAAGTCTCCGGTTTTCTTCAAGTCGTCGCTGGTCTCCTTCTCACTTCGACCCGTTGCTCTAGCAACTGCGCGTATGGCTAACTTCTCTGCGACGCCGATCTCGATTCCAACAAAGTCTGGGTACAATTTTCCTTGCGTTAAGTAGACAACCTTGTCGATAAGTTCCTTCGGAGTTTGTTGAAGAAGCTCCACCAAGTAGTCGGTCATTTCCAACCTTTTTGTGGTAGCTTCAATTTTTTCATAAGCATCCGCGATAAGCGAATATTTCACTGTGAGCATCCTCCGCACTAATAGAATGGTGCCGAAACGTTAAAGTTAAATGTTTAGGCTGATGAGAAGACGCAACTTATTCTTTTGTTAGTAGTACCAACCCGCAGATGGTGTTTACTACGCCGAGGACACCTATAGTAACGGGCAACAGAGACCTCAACTCAGGTGTAAACAACAGTCTTACGTTAAGAAAAGCCAAGGCACTGAACGGAGTTTCAACCTCGGAAAACAAAAATTGTGTGGATAAAAGAAGAAGAAAAATTCCCATCGCAATGACTAAGCCGCTTAAGTATTTACCTATCCTTTTAGAAATCTGAAAAACACGAAGCCTCTCCGCTTCGGTGGTGTCTTGAATAAGGGGGTCCTCCATCACTCTGAGGTAAGGGGACTTGACTAAAACTTCCTTCCTTTTCTTCTCCGGCATCTCTTCCACAAACATAAATATTCAAGTTGAACAATAAAAGCTTACTTTCAACATATAAAGGACATAGCCTAGGCTTCGGCGGTGATGTTTAAGACTCCAGCGAGAACGTATATGGCGCTGACGAAAACTAAGCCGTAGAAAAGTATCGTTTCCCATTGTGAAAGCATACCCGGCAGTGCTATGAATCCTGTTCGGATCAAGTAAGCCAGTAGCATGGTGAAGCCGCCGATGCCCAGGCTTATTCCTCCAAAGGCGATACGAATGCGATGGTATCCTACCATTCGGATGTGGTAGGCTAATAAGGCTAGTATGATCAATTCGACTCCTAAGGTCAGCACTCCTACGTCGATGAAAGCGAGCAGCATGAGGGAGGTGACGATTCCGGCTATGGGAGTGAGGGGGTACAGGGGAGCCTTGAAGGGTCTTTCCAAGAGGGGTTTCTTCCTTCTAAGCTTGATTAGCGAGAGGTTCACAAGGCAAAAACCTATGAAGAATCCAAGGTTCACAGCGTAAACAACGAAGTTCACAAGCTCCGTGGCTGTCATGGCTATTGTGAAAATCGAAGTAACAATAACCGCCACGTAAGGAGTGCCAAAGCGTTTGTGGACCTTTAAGAAAACCTTGGGGAAGTATCCGTCCCTACTCAACGCATAGATGATTCTAGACTGAGCCATAATCGCCTCATTGAGAGCGGCAAGCCCAGCGATTGCTATAGCGATGGTAACCAACACTGCTCCAAGTGTGCCCATAGTCTGTTCCGCTACAAACGCAATCGGCGATGCCTTTTCACTAAGGATTTCCGGCGGAACTATTCTTACAGCGACGTACACTATAGCAGTGTACATAGCAATCAAGGCTCCAGATGACAATAGCATAGCCCGGGGTATTGTTTTCTCAGGGTTCCTAATTTCAGATTGGGCTACTGCTATGGCTTCGGCTCCCAAATATAATTCGAAAAGGTAGGCGGTGGCTGCAATTGTCCCCAGCAAGCCTCCGGGTGCGGAGAGTTTGATTGTGTCCATACCTAGGCTGCTCGACCACCCAGTCCAAACGTAAATTGTTAATATCGCTAACACTATTATCGTTAATATGCTTTCGGTGATTCCAACTTCCTCTACGCCTCTAACATTGATCAATGTGAAAATAACTACCATTAGAATTGCAATTAAGGATATGTTAATCGGGATAAAGTATGAAATTATATAAGCAAAGCCGAGAGAGGATAATGCTGCGTAAAACATGTTACTAAGCCACTCGAACCATCCAGTTATGAAAGCAACAATGCCTCCGTAGGCTACCTTAGCAAAAGTATATTCGCTGCCCGCTCTAGGAATAGCGGTACCCAATTCGCAATAACTCAACATCGTGAGTAGGCTGATGATCCCACATACAAAGACCACCATAACGATAGAGGAACCCGCTAAACCAGCGGCGTGCCCCAATATAACAAAGTTGCCAGCGCTTAAACTACCCCCTATTCCCAACATTGTTGCATGAAAAAGGCCTAATTCCTTTCTTAAGCTTGATTTATCCACATAGCTTCCCTCTAATGCTCTCGTTACTCATGGATGAGAAACAAGCCGCTTATGACGGAAAGTAAACCGAAAATAAAGAGAAGCAACGTATATAAAGTCATATTCCTCGTAGACATGTTTAGCACGCTCCAGATATCGAAAAAATTATGGTAAAGAGCATACGCCAAGAAAATGGCGAAAGCTCCTATGGCGCCTTGAGCCACGCCGATGACCCTTGAGACAAACCTTCTTGCCCTCATGGATAAAAATCACCCGAGCGCAAGTATGATCCCTGACACCACGTCGATGATGCCAATCATCAATAAAACCAGTGTAAGCAACAATAGATGTTTCATGTCCATGAATACGCTGATGTCGAGGATGCCAAAGAGGGCCAAGGCGAATATCCCTGTCATGATCATTCCGGTCATGATGAGAATTCCACCTAAAGCCGCTGCAACCTTACCAAGCCTTCGTGGGTTCTTAGTCATTAGTTTCCCTTCACCGTCCTCGGCATTCAAACCTTCATCTTGTCTAACTCGGTTAGCAGGTCGGCGAGTCGTTCGATGGCGATCTTCCAAGCCTTTTCTCCCTTCTCCCTCGAAGCCTTTGTGGGATCCCCTATAACCCCGGTTTCGCTAATTTCCTTTGTTCGAAACCCCCAGTAAACTTTGGGGCCCTTCTCCTTCAACCCAATCTTTGTATATTTTGACGCTGGAAGCTTGATCGTTGGTTTTTTGATTCTCTCTGACACTACAAGTTCTTCGCGGTTGGCGAGGGTTATGGAGGTTTCAAACTCGCCAGCGTGTGCATCGTAGGGAGTTTCGATGAACTTTTCGATGAAGTCTGGTATCAAGCCCACGGTGTCAACAGCCACGAAGGCTCCGGTCACCGTTTTTATACGCTTAGCCACAGACTCTAACGACGCCGTGTTGCCCCCGTGTCCATTTTCAAAAACGATCTTCCTAAACCCATGAGCTATGAGGCTAACCGCAACTTCGTAGGCCAACTGCTCTAGAGTGTCGGGGCTCAGCGTTACTGTTCCAGGGAAGTCCATGTGATGAGAAGAAACACCGTAGTAGATTGGCGGGGCAACTAGGGCGCAGCCTGCCCTCTCCGCTGCCTTCAAGGACATCCAAAAGACATCGTAGGCGTCGGTGTCTAAGGGCAAGTGAGGCCCATGCTGCTCGCAGCTTCCAACAGGAATCACTACCACATCATGTTTTGACAGAAACTCTTTCACGTCTGGCCACGTTAGCTCGCCAAGATAAAATTGACTCACTTTCATGTTTTCTCCTCTCCTAAAATGTCTCATAATGGACGATTTCCTTTATTGATTTTTTTGATCGAGCCACTGGTTTCTCGGCTGGATGACCAACCGGGACGATGGCGACAGGTCTCACACCCCTAGGCGTGTTAATTACTTTTCTCACCTCCTCTTCGTGAAACGCGCCTATCCAACATGTTCCAAGACCCAGAGCGTAGGCAGCCAACAGCATGTTTTGGGTGGCAGCTGCGGTATCCTGCAGACAGTAGAGGTTTATGCCTCGGCTACCGTAACCCCAGCCTGACATTGTCTCGTTGGCGCAAACAACGATCACAACAGGTGCTTCTTCAATGAATGTCTGGTCCAGTGCAGCCGCAGCCAGTCTTCGCTTTATCGTAGGGTCCCGCACGATGACGAATTCCCAGGGTTGAATGTTTCCCGCCGAAGGAGCCGATCTAGCGGCGTCGATCAACTTCTTAACCTCTTCCTCTGAAACTTCCTCCCTCGTATACGCCCTAACGCTCCTTCTACCCTTAATCGCCTCGAAGACATCCAAGACTCTCCCCGGTTTAACTTAACTACAATAAGGAATTTAGTTTTTGCGAAGACTAGCCCATTTTCAACAACAAACACTACGCTTCCTTGTTAGCATAGCAGTGCAACGGCGATAGATAAACGGGCAATGACCTTGCGCATTAGTGATTTATGAAAGAGCTTTAAGCACAATCGTATAATTGCAGTCAGTAGGGGGTGATGGAAGGTGTTGTTCCTAACGTTGATGGAGGTTCTTCCAGGCAGAGCGGGAGATCAGCCCGGCTTCCTAAAGAGGGTCAAGTCGGTAACTCCGCCTGCAGGAGTCACAATTCATGGAGCTTACTTCTTGTTTGGACGCTACGACGGAGCCATCCTCTTCGAGGCTCCCGACCTAAAAACGGCTAAGGACTTCATCCTGCGAGTAGCCACACCCGCAGTTTATAAAACCGAAACCCTAGGAGCCATTCCTGCAGAAGAACTCTAACCGTTGAAACGGGCGCTTGTAGCAAAAAAGTCTTAAGTCAGAGTGTAGTCAATTTAGTTTGGATGATGAACCCGAGAGTCATCAGAGCCTAAGAGCGGTGATAGAAACTCGACGGGCGATCTGACACCTCCCCTTTTTGATTGATCCCACATGTAAAGGGCTGCTACGTTATAATAAACCTTAAGAGGAAAGACGCGTCACAGTCAAAAGGTCTGGAGGAAACTGTATGCCCTGCACAGTGGTGATTTGCGGATTTTTTGGAGACACGGGGAAAGGAAAGGTTATCTCCTACCTATCCTTGAAAGACAAGGTCGCGGTGGCTGCGAGAGCCGGAGTTGGCCCCAACGCAGGTCACACCGTGGTATATGGGGGTAAAGAATATAAGATGAGGATGCTGCCGAGCGCCTTTCCTTACGATAAGTGTCGCTTACTGATCGGACCGGGTGTTCTCGTTAACCCAGACATTCTCCTTCAAGAGATACAGCTGACCGAGTCTGAAGACAGGGTTGGTGTTGATCCTCAGTGCGCGGTCATTGAACCCCACCATATCGAAGCCGATAGAAGGGGAAGTCTCGCTGAAACGATAAAAACCACTGGTTCTGGCACCGGACCATGCAACGCTGATAGAGCCTTACGAGTAGTTAAGCTGGCAAGGGAACTGCCCGAGCTGAAGAAGTTTTTAACCGATGTCCCTCTGGAGGTAAATGCAGCGATTGACGAAGGGAAGAACGTTTTAATCGAGGGAACCCAAGGAACTTATCTCTCCCTCTACCACGGAACCTACCCGTATTGCACCTCCAAGGACGTGACTGCCTCAGCTACCTGCTCAGACGTGGGGGTTGGACCCACCAAAGTCGACGACGTGATCATCGTGTTTAAGGCGTACACAACTCGAGTTGGCGCGGGACCGCTCCCTAACGAGTTGTCGTGGGAAGAAGCTGAAAAGAGGGGGTGGGCAGAAATCGCCACCGTAACCAGGAGGAGAAGAAGGTCAGCCCCGTTCAACTATGAACTAGCGAAGAGAGCCGTCATGCTCAACGGAGCCACACAAGCCTCCATAACCAAAATCGATGTGCTGTTTCCCGAATGCAAAGGCGCCAAATCATATGACAAACTTTCGCAAAACGCTAGAGAGTTTGTTGAAAACGTGGAGAAAGAAATCAAAATCCCGGTGGCGTTGATTGGAACCGGACCAGACGCTTTGGAAATGGTGGACAGAAGGGCTTAGCCAAAAGTTAATTTAGAAAGTTCGTTCCACATAGTTTTTACATTGCATCAAAGGGATGAGGGAAAATTGAGTTGCTAGGCTCTGGCATAAGGTATTTTGACAAAGTCTCGTCTAAACCACTCGTTCGACATTTAATTTATTCAGGCTCTGTAATTTTCTTTCTAGGGTTAATTCTGGTTCCGCCCGTTCTGGGTATAGCTATTAAATGGAATACGCTAGGCGAAATTTTCCAAAGTCCCAGTCTCATGTCTAGAGCTTCATCGGCTATATACGCTTCGTTTACGATCGCCTTTTTGGTTTCCTCTCTTGACTTAGTTGCGGGTTTGCTTTTGGCTTGGTTTGTTGCTAGGGGAAAGTCTAGATGGCTTAACATAATTGACACGCTGGCTGACATGCCGTTTATCATACCTACCGTAACTTTAGGCTATTCGGCGCTGTTGTTCTGGAGTGGACCTGGAGGCGTTTCACAACTTTTTGGTGGTAATCCCCTCGTGTCACCCGGTTGGCTTTTGATTGTTTTGCTTCACTTTGCCTTTTCCTATCCCGCCGTAGTTAGGGTCATAGTGGGTGCGCTTCTAGACTATAAGGTGGTGTATGAAGAAGCGTCACGAACCCTTGGCGCTGCGCCGCTCACAGCCGATAGAACTGTGACGTTGCCCATTTTGAAATCGAGTCTGATAGCAGCTTTCACTTTAGCTTTTGCGAGGTCACTTTCGGAAACTGGTGCCACCGTAATTGTTGCGGGCGCCTTTGAGAACGGTGTCGTCTTCATCAAAAACACCAGAGACCTCGGCCAAGAAGGCCCCATGGTCTTCGTGAGTTTCATCTTAATACTAACTGCTTGTTTGATTTATTTAGTAATCAGGCTGCTCGGAACTAGGTTCAAGGTGCCGATGAAAAGAGTTTGGCCATCTGCAGAGAGAAAACTGAGTGACTTCAAGGTTAGAGCGCTTAGAGACTCTTTGACAACTGCGGTGTTTTTCGTCTTTGTTCTTGTTCCTTCATTGTTCATTGTTCTTCCAGTCGTTGGTGCTGTCTCGGGTGGTACATTAAACCAAGCATTTGCGGGGGTTGGAGTTTGGCAAGGATATTGGCAAAGCTTCCTTCTTTCATATTTTGTAGCAACAGCGGTTACTGTACTAAACGCCTTGGTCAGCTTGCCTATGGCTGTTCTGATAGCGAGAAAACGATGGGGATCAGCGGCTTCAACAACTCTAGACGTGTTGTCAAACATTCCAATGATTGTTCCATCCGTCGCCTTAGGAGCTTCAATGAGCATTTTTTGGAGAAACTTTGCGTTTATTCCCGAAATCGCGTTGATAATTTTTGCGCACTTATCCATTACGTATCCTTATTTTGTTCGTGCAATGGTTGCAGCGATAGAAAGAGTGAGTATGGACCTGGAAGAAGCGTCGAGGACGCTTGGAGCTAGACCATTCACGGTGTTCAGAACACTTATTCTGCCTTTGACAAAATATTCCTTGTTCGCGGGAGCTATAATGATGTTCGCGAGAAGCGTTGACGAAACAGGCGCAACCTTGGCTGTTGTAACAAGGGTGAAGACTGTTCCGGTACTGCTTGTCGATTGGGTTAAGGGCACGGTGCCTGCTTCAAGCATGGACATTGCCTTTGGCGCTGGATTACTCCTGTTGTTTTCTTTCATCATCCTTTTGGTTTTGAGACTTATGGTTAGAGGACGGTATTGACATGCTTAATATACCTGTGAACAAATATTTTCATAATTTGCCAAGATCAGCGGAGGTTGCACGCACTGCCTGAGGTAAAAGTGGTCAACGTTTCAAAGAGGTTCGGGAAAAAGATTGTGGCAGTGGACAGAGTCAGCCTCCAAATCTATGATAAGGAATATTTTTCTCTACTTGGTCCAAGCGGATGCGGTAAAACAACTCTTCTGCGGATAATTGCTGGCTTGATTGAGCCAGATGAAGGAGAAGTCTACATCGATAACAAACTAGTCAACGAGCTTCCGCCTGAAGACAGAGGAATAGGATTTGTCTTTCAAACTTATGCGCTGTTTCCCCACATGAACGTTTGGGACAACGTGACCTATGGACCCAGAGTAAAGGCTTGGGAAGAGACAAAAAGCGAGAGAATAGGTCGTGAGATGTTGGAGATGGTTAGGCTCTATGAGCGCTTAGATGCTGTCCCACATGAATTGAGCGGTGGCATGATGCAGAGAGTCGCGTTGGCTAGGGCGTTGGCGGCTGGCGCAAAACTATTGTTATTAGATGAACCCCTAGGCGCTCTAGACGCCAAAATCCGTTTTGAATTAAGATACGAATTGAGAAAGCTTGTGAAAGACCTTGGGTTGACCGCGATGCATGTTACCCATGATCAAGGGGAGGCTATGGCGATTTCTGACAGAATCGCGGTGATGAGGAAGGGGCAGATCTTGCAGGTGGGGACTCCTCAAGAGTTGTATATGAGCCCTCAACATGTTTTCGTAGCCCACTTCATTGGGGAGTCAAACTTTCTGGAAGGTCACGTGGTAGAGGTGAATGAGAAAGGGTCTGTTATCGAGTTGCGTGGAGAACTAATTGTTCGCACTTCTGACAAAACGAAAAATAAGGGTGAACGAGTTGTTTTAGCGATTAGGCCTGAAATATTCACGGTTGAGAAAGGTCGAAGAAGAAGGCTTAACTCGATGCCCGGCTACCTTGAAAGGTTCAGGTTTGAGGGCACAAACATACGTTATGAGGTTAGGCTTAAGAATGAGGATGTCGTGGTAATTATCCGTCCGGCGTTAGTGGGAGCATGGTTTGATGTGGGCGATGAGGTCACAGTTAGTTTTCCTTCGGACAAAAGCTTTGTCTTCACGTATCCAAGTAAAGGGTTGAGGGAGGAACTAGCCCTTGAGTGAGTTGTTAAAGTGGTTTGAAAAAAGGAGGGAAGCAAAGGTTTTAACGTTGATGCAGCGTCATCTAGCAACCACCATGAGCAGCGTGGAAGACCTGGAGAAAGCAGTGGAGGCAGCAGCGAACGGCGACGAGGAGGAAATGAAACTATGCATAGAACGGGTGACGAGCGGCGAGAGGGAAGCAGATAAGTTGAGGAGAGAGATCATGGTTGAACTAGCCCAAGGAGAACTGCCCCCAGAAGACCGGGAGGACCTCATGCATCTGACCAAACGGGTGGATATGGTAGCTGACTGGTGCAGAGAATCAACACGAGTCCTTGCTGCCACACCCATGAAAGATATGCCGGACAAGCTACGGAAAGCAGCTGTAAAAATGATGGAAGGCGTCAGAGAATGCGCCGCAGCCCTGCGCAGATCCATCAGTCGAATGGCAGACAAGCCCGAAGAAGCATTGCAAGCAGCAGATGAGGTGGAACGACTTGAAGAAAAAGTTGACGACCTCTTCGAGAACTCAAGACATTTGCTAGCCAAAGAAGAAAAACTAACGATAGGAGCAGGTATTCTAATGAACGAACTGTATGAGGCTATTGAAATGGTGGCTGACTGGTGCGAGAACACCTGCGATCAGGTGAGGATCATTATTGTCCGCCGATAGGTTGATTAAAACTGGAGGCACAAGCATGTCAAGGGTTGCCGTCGAAATCTCCGAGCTTCGCGATAAGGAAGGTGAAACAAAAGTGAAGGACCTAGCAAGTTTCTTAGAAGGTAGAGTAAAAGCAAAAATTGATGTTGCTGGCGGTGAAATCACCCTAAACTATAAAGAAAAGGAAGTCCCCTCGAAAACTTATCTGCGAGTGCTTCTTCGAAAGTTCCTGCATAAAGCAGAGCTGAAGGAAAAGTTTCGCGTGATCTCCGGAAAAGAAAACGTCTTCATCATCAAGGAGAGGCGAGCTAGGGAGGAGGAAGAGTAGTTTTTTCACCGCTCTTCCGCCTCTTTTCAATCAGCTCCCGAGCCTTCAAGAGATGGACTCGTGCCGCCCACGTTTTCTTGCGTGCCTCACGGAGATCGCCAGCATCAATAGTGCCCATAGCTTCTTTAAGTAGGTCCTGAGCCAACATGAGGATGGGCCCGATCTCAGCTTGTCTTGAAGGTAGGTCGGACCTCCCAGAAGAACTTTCAGGTTCCTCCCCCTGCGTGAGGGAGAAGAGAAAGAGAGAGTATTCTACGTCGGAGGCTGCCCGCCAAACAGAGCTTTCCATGCTCCCCTCATCCTTTTTCACGAGAGCCCCCATCGATTTTTCAAGATGTTCTACTGCGGATGCGATGGACCCCACGATCTTTTCCCGCATCATCTTCATCCTAAGCATCCTCTCTTAACTGAGCTTTTATATCAACTTATAGCTTCAATATTCATTGAAACCAGTTCTTGTTATCACTTCTTAATCTTTGGTATTAACATTGGCACCTTTTTCTTATAGTCTTCATATTCTTTGCCGAATTCTCGAATTAGCTCTTCCTCCTCTTTCCTTGATATGAGATAAACAAGTACAACCATCAAGGGAATAGAGAGTAAAGAATACCATGCAGATAATAGAAAGGAAATTCCCATATGTGCTAATAATCCGCCAAGATATTGTGGATGTCTAACAATGGAATAAACCCCTGTGATGACAACTTTCTTTGTCTTATGCGTTTCTGCTGCTTGTAGGGTTGTCTCTTTTACGCCTTTGATTGCAAGCCAAGCTCCCGACATAAGGAAGGATACAGAAATTATAAGATGAAACAAAGGAATCGAGAAATTGACAACTGGAACTAAGACTGACAGATTCTGAAGAATTGAAATAGAAAATCTGGGCTGAGGTGAAACCCAAATTCCCATCCAAAAGAAGAAGAACCCCCATCCTGAGATGATGCCAAAAATCTCACCAATTTTAGTTCCTTTCTCCTTTCCGTATCTTTTTTGAAGTTTCAGGTGCTCAACTGACAAAAAATGAAGCGGTATTGCCGCAATCGCACCTAATACGCAAATGAAAAACCAAATATACATTTTGCCACCATTGAATTTCAAATAGCTTATCATTACCTTTCGACGGACACCTTGCTCACGCTGTCCTCTTTTTCCACATGTATGACGTGCTCTGCCTTCTCCGCGAAAGGTAATGAT
>Ga0315314_1001954_pt1 | contig 17465 bp, 10 predicted proteins | sample TDP9_MG_FD_203631 | JGI IMG/M metagenome (GOLD analysis project Ga0315314, IMG submission 203631) | Freshwater sediment microbial communities from Lake Towuti, South Sulawesi, Indonesia - TDP9 | ecosystem: Environmental > Aquatic > Freshwater > Lake > Sediment | place: Indonesia: South Sulawesi...
TCATCCAAGTCAAGCCTAGATAAGATGGAACTGGAACATTCACGTTTCTCCATATTCTATCATAAACATGAATATGTCAACTCCGAGAATTTAGCAACACGCTGGCGCGCATGGAGCGAAATAGTATGACTGCGGAAAGACTGTTAGGCATCGTGGAAGACAACTTATGTACCCGTTGTGGAGCTTGTTTAGGTATCTGCCCTCACCAATGCCTATTTTTGGATGAGAACAGTTTTCCTGCGCAACAACATCCCTGTCCGCCTGAATGCGATCTTTGCCTCCGCGTCTGTCCTGGGGTGGAAGTGGATTTTCCGAAGCTCACACACCAGATCTTTAAAAAGAGTTATAAAGTCTCAAATCCTCGAGGGATATTTCGGAGGGCATGCGTCGGCTATGCTATGAGCAGAGAAATCAGAGAAAAAGCAAGTAGTGGTGGGGTAATAACCCAACTACTTGTTTATCTCCTTGAGGAAAAAAAAATCAATGGGGCCGTCGTCACGATTGCAGACCCAGAGAAACCTTGGAGAGCCAAGCCTATTCTCGCAAAGAGCAAAGATGAGATAATAGAAGGTGCTCAATCCAAATATGGTATCTCACCAGTGAATCAAGTTCTCCGACAGCTCAGGGAGACTGACGGAAAATTCGCTTTGGTAGGCTTACCATGTCACGTTCATGCAATCAGGAAGCTAGCAGAGATAGATCCAAGCCTTTTAGAAAAGATATCGCCGATTTTGGGTTTATATTGTCATATAACCCTTGAAACCGAGGCTGTTACTGACTTAGTGGAGATTTCTAAGATTTCACCCTGTGACGTTCAAAAATTAGAGTTCAGGTCAGGAAAATGGCCTGGGTTCATGGGGGTTAAATTAAGAGATGGAACCTTCAAAAGATTACACAAAGGGAATTACAAATCTGCATTTAATATTTTGAGCAGGCTTTATTATCCCAGAAGATGTTTGTATTGCGTTGACGCGACCAATGAATTAGCGGACATATCTGTAGCAGACCCTTGGATAAGGGACAAGAACGGCAAATATCTCTATGGAAACGGTTGGTCCATGGTGATAGAGAGGACTGAAAAGGGTGGGAAAATTCTCGATATGGCTCAAAAGGATGGCGCCCTTTTTCTGGAGGAAATTAGCAGAGAATCTGCTCTGAATTCGCATGTGTCGATGATGAAAGGGAAAAGAAAGAAGGGATTGATTAGAGTGGAAAACCTGAAAAAGAAAAAAAGGCCCTTCCCCAACTATCATGCTGCACTTGCAATGACCCGCAAAGAGAGATTCGATGAGCTGTTTTTTTCTATGACCTTAATTTTCGGAAAATCCAAGTTTACAAGGAAATTGGCCCTCAGGATTGCATTTTCGCCAGCAGGGCCCTTAATTAAAAAAATGATTAATATCTATCAAGGGGATAAACATCTAGGATGATGTTTGGATCGGCTCAAATTCTACTATATTGGACGGTGTAACCATAGGCAGAAGTTCTGTTATAAAAGCGGGATCCGTTGTCACTAAAGATATTCCCATCTGTCGTACCTGCCCGCATGAATTCTGGAGGTAGGAAGTAGTAAAGGAGAACCTTCAATCCTGATCAAAAGATATGTTTTGAGATTGTGGCAATGGACCTGAGTCATCAAGCGGTAGCTTTGCAAGAAAGAATCAGCGCGCGAGTCAAGAAGACCGGCGCCTGAATACTCGAACGAGAGGGTCCTCAAGCACGTTAGCCCCAAAAAGTCTACATAAAGAAGAGCATGACCAAAATGAGAATATGTCTGTCGACATTCAGGGGAGGGGTTACATCAGCAGAGCTGTCAGGAGAAATGCATTTCATCGAAACCTTGGCATATAACCTATTTGGCAAAGGAGTAGACCTTACTCTTCTAGGCCCAATTACATACAATAAATATCCATTCAATCAGGTTTTCTATTCATCCTGTGCTTATTCAGATAAAACATTCCCCGTGATGATACCTTTTTTTGTAAAACAAGCAAGGAGATTAGCAGAAGATTATGACGTTTTTCACTGCTTTCTACAGCAAGATTTGGCATTTTTAGGTAATCTTGTAAATCATAACAATAATGTAATCGTGAATTTCACCTCAATTGCCAGCAAAAAATATCCTCAAAATTTTCTATCATTTTCATGTAGAAAATATATTGTTGCTTCTAATTACCAAGCTAACATGTTATCTAGATATACGAAAAGTATAGAAGTAATCCCTAATGTAATAGACCTGAAGAGATACAAAGATGCAAAGAGATCTGAAACAGCGACTTATCATGTCTCATATCTTGGTCATTTTACACATCAAAAAGGAGTTGAATACTTAGTTGAGGCATTCCCTCTTGTTCTAAAAGAATTCCCAGAGGCAAAATTATTTCTCGCATATAGCGGCCATGGACCCAAGAGAAAGATTGAAAAGCTGATCAAGAACAAAAAAATTGAGGACCATGTAGTCTGGACCGGAAGAACCGATGTAACTTCTTTCCTATCTCAAACAGATGTTCTTGTCCTTCCCTATACTAGCACGAGGGGCACCATGATGTTTCCGAATGTGATACTAGAGTCACTGGCAACGGGGACACCGCTTGTCACGTCGAGGCTAAGACCTCTGACAGAAATAATAAAGGATAAAGAAACAGGTATGCTTGTTTCTCCTGCCGATCCTACAGAAATTGCCAATGCAGTAACGAGATTGTTTTCCGATGAAAAACTGAGAAGGAAGATTTCCCGACAACAAAAAGAATGTGCTAAGAGTTTTGATGTTGATGTAATTGTTAGTAGGTATACAAAATTGTATGAAGAAGTGGTGTGATGACAAATGGTTAAAGAGAGCACCGCCAACGAAACAAATAACAGGAAAAGGTATTTTAGAAAAGAAATAGCTCAGGTCTATGATAAGAGAAGATTTGGCGGTGAGAGCGGCAGACGTGTTGATTTGAGGGAGAAACAGTGCGTTAAAGACCTGTTGAAAGACGTCAATGGAAAGGTTCTAGAGGTGGCATGTGGCACAGGAAGAATAACAGAATTCCTACTCAACGAAGGTTTCGATGTTATTGGATTGGACTGTTCAGGAGAAATGCTCAAAATAGGTAAGAAGAAGGTAAATGCTCAATTTTTCAAATCTCATGCCTCACATATTCCCATGAAGGAGAATTGTTTTGATGCCGTTGTCGCAATTAGATTTTTTCATCATTACAAGAATATTCAGCCATTTTTGACAGAAATAAAGCGCGTTCTAGATCCTGGTGGCTTCCTGGTTTGTGATGCATATAAATGGTCTCTGAGAAGAAATATCTATTTTCACGAGGAATTTGATAGCTTAAAAGTTCAGAAGAAGATTGAATGTTTCGTTTTTTCACCTTTAATCTATCGAATTCTTCCACTCTTGATTGTCGAATTCTTAAATAAAATAGAAGAATACCTTTACAAAGTAAGAATCTTCTATTTACTTAAGAATTAGTTGGAAGATCGAAAAATGAAGAACTAAGACATGACGCATACGATTGCGTATACATCGCGCAAATGTTTCTCCCTGGGAATAGTCGATGGTTTCCTTGAGGTCGATAGATAGGGTGTTGTTAAGGGCTGGAACCGGTTTCACTGGAAGTCTCACCGTCGACTACTGTCGAAAGACGCTATGACGTAATCGTAGTAGACCTTCTAGAACCATAAGTACACCAAGAAAAGGCGCAGCAAACACTCATGGGTCAAAGCATATCACAGAATTTGTGGCCATGTGCGAAAGTATGCTATGGTTTATCTGCTTTTTTCCGGCGAGTGGATTGAAAAGGTGAAGATAAAGGAATGAAGAAGAAATCTGCTTTTATTTCAGTTTTCCTATTCTCAGCTATGCTTGCGACCCGGTTCGAAATGCCGGTTTTGACAAACTCAGAAGTAAATGAGGCTATTTACTCCAACATCGCCGAATACTATGACAACCGCCGTGCGGTTGTGACACTTACCGCGGACGATTGGAATGAATACAATAATGAATACTTTGAGGATATGTGTTCAATACTTACCGAAAAACATATATTCCATACGGTTGCGATCGTAACTGACCATCCTATATATGGCCGGCCCAATTGGACGCGGATTCAATATTGGTTAGATCAGGGATATACAGAAGCAGCGTCTCACTCACGAACCCATCCACATCTATCTTCCCATAGAGATTACGACTCTGAAATAGGTGGAAGCAAAGACGACATAACAGGTAACCTGACTCTGCCGTCCATTTTCTCGTTAAATGGCACTGAATACGTTTATACATGGATTGAACCTTACGGCGATTCTAACAATATTATAAGAAAAAAGCTGGGCTATTATGGTTATCTCATGGATAGAATGTATAACGTCTCATCTGACAATGGATGGGCTACCTGGGATTTGACGAATAATTTATTTAACCGTATGGGCTATTCGATTAAAATGGGAAGCGATGGGACAGAAGACACCGCAACTCTAAACGATAAATTTATGACTGTTTATAATGCCGGCGGAATTTATCACATAATGTGTCATGCAAGCCGTGTGAATTGGCAGCCAGGCCAATATGCTGATTTCCACACCAACTATATTAGTGGAAGACTTGACGTCTGGTACGTAGATATTGGACTCCTTTATCTATACCGCTGGATTGGCACACAAGACATAGTTAACGTAACGTCTAGCGGTTCAGGACTAGATAAAGCATTCAAAATAAGCATCTCCTCCGTAGACCGCCAAAAATATGGAGCCCGCTATCCAATCACTTATGTCTTCGATATTCCTTCAGATTGGACTTGCGGACGCGTCTGCTATCGTTATCAAGAGTCTGATCAGTGGATGATAATGGAAAACAAAAGAACAACAGACTTTTTCAATGGGGTAAATGCGTCTAGGTTTGACTTTGTCAGTCACAAAGCATATGTTTCGGTCGGGTTTGGTGACGTCGGTAATGACATCTACCTGTTAATAATTGGCGACGTAGGTGATAACGTTCCACCAAAGGCGGACTTCACCATCGTATCCCCACCAAAACCCCACCAACCAACACCCGACGACATCATCCAATTTAAGGATAAGTCTTTCGACCCCGACGGATCAATCGTATCTTGGCATTGGGAATTCGGAGACGGCACCACATCTACAGACCAGAACCCAACCCACAAGTACGAGGCTCTCGGCACTTACATCGTCACCTTGGTTGTCACCGATGATGACGGCGCGATACACACGGAATCAAAGATTCACGATTCACTCCCTCCAGTCACCCTAAGCGATTACAACGGCTTATGGCACATTGAAGACTTTACCATAACCCTAACAGCCGAGGATGATTATGGCGGGGTGCAAGCCATCTACTACAGAATCAATGGCGGCCCAATTGAAAACATGCAAGTTGGCGGTCAACTCAACATAATAACAGAAGGCAACAACAAACTGGAATACTGGAGTGTGGACGGAGTTGGCAACGAAGAAACTCACAATCTGATCGACGTAATGTTGGACAAAACGGCACCAGTCGCCAATGCAGGTGATTACCGAAGCGTGACTCAAAACATCCTTGTTACTTTCGATGCTAGCAAGTCCTCTGATAACATAGGGGTTATCAGCCATGAGTGGGACTTCGGGGACGGGTCGAAAGGAACAGGCTTAATAACCACCCATAATTATACAGAAGAAGGAACTTACATAGTCTCATTAACAGTCAAAGACGCTGCGGGCAACAAAAATACCACTTCAGTTTCCATTATTGTTCTCAAAGATACAGACAGAGACGGAACACCTGATTCGACGGATACAGACGATGACGGCGACGGAATGCCCGACACATGGGAGCTATCTTACGGGCTAGATCCGCTTGATGCGACTGATGCAGCCCTTGACCTCGACGGTGACGGTGTATCCAACCTTGAAGAGTATCAAGCACGCACCGATCCAACCTTCTACTTTTCCCCCTTCCCTTGGTGGATTCTTGTTCTCGTAGCCGTCTTTGGAACGATTTTCATCATCATCAGATATGTTAAAGCTCCTTCTGTAAAATAATATCATGCATTACTCGAATTGATAGAATGGGCCAAAGTCTTCTGTAGAGAAAAATGTTGAAAAATGGGGCCTGGGAAGCATGGCAAATGACTTAACTGCCGTTGCAAAAGATTCAGCTCGTGGAAGCTTTTTCTTGGTTGCCGGAAACATTCTGGCCACAGTTGTTCAAGCAATTGGTGTTTTTGTTATAGCTCGTCTATTGGGCCCAGAACTATATGGGATCTACACCCTCTCGTTTGCCGTTCCAACTCTCCTCTTTCACGTTGCCGACTTTGGAGTTAACGAAGGCCTCATAAAGTTTTCAGCCAGCCTTCGCGTCAAAGGCGAAGAAAGCAAGATCGCAACACTCGTTCGCAACGGCTTCCTATTCAAACTTTTTCTCGCATTGATAATCTCATGCTTCACAATTCTCTTCTCGGACTACTTCGCAGTCTACATTGTGAATAGACCCAACATCTCGATGTACATACGCCTAGCTTCACTCTCGATACTGCTTAATGCAATGTTAACCACCGCAACATCAGCCTTCGTAGGCATAGAACGCATGGAGTACAGCGCCCTAATCACCGACGTACAAGCCGCAACTAAAGTTGCCGTATCAATTCTCTTAGTGTTTTTAGGCTTCACCGTGGCCGGAGCTATAACAGGCGTTGTCGTCGGAGCCCTAGCTGCAGGGCTATTAAGCGCAGCTCTGGTCTACCTTAAGCTTTACAAAACTCTAAACCCAACCAAAGAAAACGACAATTTCATAGATTCATTGAAAATTCTTGTGGGATACGGCTTTCCCATTTATATCTCTGTTCTCTTGTTCCAAGTCATCCCTGAGTTCCAGAGCATAATCCTCTCCATGTTCACTACAGACGCTGACATAGGAAACTTTAAAGCATCATTAAACTTTGCAACTTTGATCGGCCTATTAATCCTGCCAATGGCCACAGCCCTTTTTCCAGCTTTCTCCAAACTTGACAAAGACAGTAACGACATCATAAAATTCTTCCGAATCTCCACAAAATATACCACACTCTTGATTGTTCCTTTAGCTACTATGGTGGCGATATTCTCGAAAGAAATCATCGAAATAGTATATGGTCCACAATATGTTTCAGCACCAACCTTTCTGTCACTTCACATCACTCTGTATCTCTTGGTTGGACTAGGCTACCAGGTCCAGAAAAGCTTCTTCAACGGAATAGGCGAGACATTCACCACATTAAAAATTGGTTTGATCACCCTCTTATTGTTCATTCTGTTAGGCCCATTCTTAACCATGTACTTCTCGGTTCAAGGGCTTATCATAGCAATTCTAACCAGCAACACCGTAGCAACAATCTACGGAGCATACAAAGCCAAAACCAAGTTCAAAATCGAATTCCCCTACAAAAGCCTACTCTCCATATACTGTGCAGCAATTATCTCTGCCGCAATAGCACTACTAGCACTAAGAGCGACATCTTTCCCATCACTGCCCAAAGTAGCCATCGCAGTCTCCATCTACCTACTTTGTTACATAACCCTTCTGCCGATTACGCGTGCCATAACAAAACGCGAACTAGTAGAAGCAAAAAACGCAACCGAAAAAATACCTTTTGTGAAACCTTTGATAACCATTCTGCTGAAATATGAGTACAACATTGCCGCAAGACTAGAAGTCCACTCGCTAAATCCGAAGCACTCTTGAGCGATAGACTCAACTATGTGCGCACATTCCAACCCATGGAGAAGATAATTGAGATGAGCCCCAAACAAATGAAGCGTGATTCCAATAATAGCACTTATGCCAACCGTCTGCTCACCAGAAAGTAGAAAAAGGGGAAAAAATGGAGCGAAAAAGCGCTTTGAAGACGCTAGTTCTTAGCTTTGATGGCGCTTCTCAAAAGTTGGTTAATTGGTTGAATGGATCAACCCTCTACCAGTGCTTAGAACATTCAAGGAACAAAGTGTTTTGGGCTCCACATATTGGTACGAGCGACGTCGTGGCACTGAGTGTGCGCATGATCCCAAATTTGCCAGACTAATGTAAACTTCGTTTATTCAATGCGCTAACGAAACCGTGACATTCCTCATTGGGTCATAACAATCGAGGCAAAAGCGAAATGAAGCCTTCGCGTTTCCGCTTTCCACGTAACAATATCGTATTAAGCACCAAAGTTCTCACTGTAATACTCGCAACCTTAGCCATCTACTTCCAAGACCTCACCATAGTGGCGAATGAGGCCATACGAAGCGAAGTGATGAGCCACATAATAGCCATACCCTTTCTACTCAGCTACCTCCTCTACCGGAAAAGAAAAATGCTCAGAGCCACGATCCCACTCGAAACAAGCAACCCAACCCGAAAACCAATATACGCCCATGAAATCATCGGCGTCCTAATCTGCCTCACAGCCTTTCTACTCTATTGGCACGGATCCTACACCTTCTATCCGCTGGAATACCACATGGCTTCCCTACCTCTCTTCACCGCCGGGCTCATCCTAATAATATTCGGCAAGAAAACACTCCAAGTCCTAGCCTTCCCCATAGCCTTCCTCCTATTCCTCACACCTCCACCACTTGAAGCAATCTCCCAGGTGGGCGCAACTTTATCCACTGTAAGTTCCGAAGCCGCCTACCAGATGCTCAGAGCTATAGGCTTACCCGTGAGCCTAGAAAACCAGTATGGAAGCCCCGTAATTATCCTCCAAAAGCCTGAAGGACCGCTCTCCTTTGCCATCGACATCGCATGCGCAGGTGTCTACTCTCTCATAGGATTCGCCATCTTCATAATCTTCGTTGCATACATCGCGAGAGGTTCAGTATGGAAAAAGCCAATCCTATTCGTCTCTGGCTTTCCACTGATCTACGCGCTCAACATCACCCGAATAATCACTATCGTACTCATAGGCAACCAATATGGAATGGAAGCCGCCATGCAAGCATTCCACCTACTCGGAGGTTTGGTCCTCATCTTTATGGGAACCCTCATCTTACTAACCCTATCCCAGAAAATCCTCAATATTCAACTCTTCACCAGAAAACCAGAAACAAAGCCTTGCAACTACTGCAACCAAAATTCCGCGATAAAACAACACTTCTGTCCGGCCTGCGGAAAACTCCTAAACCCCATGAGCGTCGGGCTCTCTAAGCGAGACCTAAGCAAAACTTTCATCCTTATGATGACCACAATTCTCATCGTCAATCTGCAGGTACCCATCTTCGCCCTGACCGAAGGATACACAGAACTAACACTTCAAACGATAGGAGAAGAGCAAACGACTACACAGATCTTTCCGGAGATCCAAGGGTACGCCACCAGATTCATTTACCGAGATACAGAATTCGAAGAAATAGCCAAACAGGATGCCTCACTCCTATACGCATACCAACCCACCGACAAAACGAAAACATCTGTCTGGATAGCCCTAGAGATCGCCAAAACACGATCATCTTTGCACCGATGGGAAGTCTGCCTCGTTAGAACCCCACTACGCAGAGGATACGAACCACTAGTAATACAACTGAGCCTAAGAGATGTCCAGCTCCTGCAAAACCCGCCAATAACAGCGCGCTACTTCGCCTACCAAGTTAAAGAAACCAACATGACCCAAGTGGTCTTATACTGGTATGAAAACGGCTTCTTCAACACAGGGACAAGTCTAGAGAAAGAGCACGTGAAAATAAGCCTCATCGTCTTCGCCGAAAACGCAGAAGATATCCCTGTAATCGAAGAACAGCTCCTAGTTTTCGGCCAGGCAGTCGCCAACCACTGGCAACCTGTCAAAACCTGGTCTCAGATCACCCTAACCATCGCCCAACACGGAACCACCCTAATCACAATAACCACAGCTCTACTCATCATCACCTTAGCACTTCAAGCCATAGAAACTCAGAAAGAAAGAAAATCCAACCTCACGGTCTACAATAAACTCGCCTCAGAGGAAGACAGACTAATTCTGCAAGCCGTTCATCAAGCCGCCAAAGAAGACAAACCCATTGGTAACGAAATAGCCTTACACTATCAAACGCTTTCGGGAAAGCACATCGAATCAGGTCTGCTCCTTCAAAAACTTAACAAAGCCGAAGAAGCTGGACTCCTAAGGAGGGAAATCAGTAGCCGAGATGACGAACCGGTGCTCGTCTGGAAGAGCCAAGTGTCCTTTTGAGATATGAGTTTAGGGTCGATTTGAGAAGTTCCAGCTTAGCACAAGACTTCTGCTATCATGTAAAAGAAACTGGGCGTAAGACTGTTGGTGAGAGGAAAGAAGGTCGCAATCGTTACCTCCTCTTTTCTTCCAGATGCTTTTGGAGGCAGAGAAACATATACCTACCATCTGGCAAAACAATTAATCAGATATGGATTCATCGTGAAGGTTTTTTCGGGTGGCAGGAGCGGTGTCTCAATTTTCAAAGGAATAAGTATTATGCGATCATGCAAGTTCGACATGCTCTTGGACCCCAATAGTGATCTCAAACAACATCTCTTCCCTTTTCTGTTTGCCGCGTTACAAAGAGAAGCTTACGATGCTGACATAATTCATGCTCAGGAGTATGGTTCAATCTCTACAGACGTAGCAGGCTTTTTCTCACGAATTTCCGGCAAACCCTTGATAATCACGGTGCATAATCCATTCCTGTCAGAAACATCCCTGGTAAAATTCCTGTTTAATGTCTATAATAGAAGCATGGGCTTCTTCTCTATCAGCCAAGCGGCTAAGGTAATTTTCGTCTCACAAACCTTGAAGCGAAAATTTGTCGACCTATTCCCCAGTTTTGCTGACAAATTCGTGTTCATCCCCAATGCGGTTGAGTATGAAGAATATGAGGATTGGTCTGCCTCCCTTTCAATACGAGAAAAATCGGTATTGAGTATGGGGCGCTCGTATGGTCCATGTGTGAAAGCAAAAAATCATCAAGCTCTAATTGAAGCCATGCCGAAAATTAAGGCGGTGATACCCAGCGCACAATGCTTCATAGTCGGGCCCACAGGAGACTATGCCAAAGAGCTAAAGAGTCTTGCAGGAGCACTTGGGGTTGCTGAAGCCGTTACAATTACTGGACCAAAGTTTTCCAGCGAAAAGATTCAATTATTCAAAAGGGCTGCTGTTTTCGTTTCGCCTTCGTTAGTGGAAGCATTTCCAACGGTTTTGTTAGAGGCCTTGGCTGCCGGCGTACCATGCGTCGCAACGAATGTTGGGGATACGGGATGGATTATTAAGGATCGTATGAACGGATATCTTGTCAGCACAGATCCTCAGAGTATAGCAGATGGAGTTATACGTATACTGGGTGATAACGAAGTTTGGAGAACCCTCAGTCGCAATGCCGATAATATGGCAAGGGCATACTGTTGGGACAGAATAATGCCTCAGATACTGGAAATCTATCAAGAGTGTATAGAGATGAAGAGATAATGAAGGTACATTTTGTATCCCCTCCCAGTACTGAGAAAGGAAAACTTTTTGAGAGACTTTATGGTTGCGGTTATGCAATCTTTAACCAGCAGAATATATCCATTCTCTACGTAGCCACATTGCTTCAAGAGAGAGGTTTCAAAATAGAGGTCACTGATTGTCAGGTTGACAGCATAAGCAACTTTCACAGTCTGATAAAATGCGACCATGCTGACGCCTATGTATTCTATAGCGTATTCTTAACCCGCAAGGCAGATCTTCAAGCATCTGGGGCAATTCAAAAAATAAAGGGTGAAATTCCAATAGTTTTCATGGGCACGGATCCAACATATGACCCTCAGGCTTACTTAACGAGTTCCAATAGTTTCGTCGTTAGAGGAGAACCTGAATATACTATTCTGGAATTGTTTGAGAACCTTGAGAATCATGGAAACCTTTTCAAGGTTGAGGGAGTAAGCTGTGTCGATAACGAAAGGATAGTTCATAATGCGCCCAGAGAGCTGATTACCAACTTAGATTCGCTTCCTGTGCCCAACAGAGAATTGCTGAAGTGTCCGTATAGGTATTATAATCCAAAGTTCAGCCGCCCCCCATCCTCAGTCATCTTAACGTCTCGTGGTTGCCCTTACAGGTGTATGTTTTGTGTGCCGAATTCTCTCTCCTTCGCAAGGGAAATAGAGTTTAAGCGTTATCATGGCCTAAAGCCACCTCCAACTCTTCGAAGCGCTGAGAACGTAGTTGCCGAATTTGTGCAGATCGCTGACCAAGGCTACAAATCAGTGCAGATAGCTGACGATCTTTTCACGATAAGTCGTAAAAGGGCTATTCAAATCTGCAAAGGCATCAAACACCTAGGACTCGAAATAGCATGTTTGAGCAGGGCTGATCACGTGGCCGATGACATGCTAGTCAAAGCTTTTGCTACAGCAAATGTGCGAAATGTAGACTTAGGTGTCGAAAGTTTCGACCAGTCAATCTTAAATTACATGAAGAAAGATCTAAGGGTCGAGAATTCACATAGAGCTGTAAGACTCTTAAAGCAGTATGGAATAAGAGTGGAACTGAATATTCTCTTAGGAAGCTGCCCTTTGGAAACGAAGGAAACTATCAAAAAAACGATCAAAACAGCTGAAGCGTTAAAACCTGATGTCTTACACGTTTCAATATGTACACCCTTTCCGGGCACCGAGTTTCATGAGTTAGCAAAGCAACAAGGGTGGATGATAACACAAGACTACGTTCCTGTCGACCCCTTCAAGGAGTCTTTAATCTCTTACCAGCATCTCTCAAAGGACGATCTTGAAAGCTACGCCATGCAAACGTATCGAGAGTTTTACTTTTCACCAAGATATATCTTAGCTCAAATTCCGCGACTGCGAAGCATCAAAGGTTTTGCAGGTAATATTCGAGCCGTCCTCACGATGCGGAAGACGATTAACCCACATGAGAGATGATGAATAGCTTGCGTGGAATCAACAGCTAGTCTTGGTATCATTAATTTCCCAAATCTTCAATCTTGTAAGCGGCCTCAGGTTCAACAATGTCTAATGTGGGGATGAAAAGAGTGAAGCACCCAAGCAGAGAGATTCCTTGTTTATCGGCTCTGATAGCCATAACCGTACTATTTTACAGCCTTCCAGCCCTTCGTTTCGCATACTTTTTTGGGACGGATGCTTACTATCATATGGGATTTTCAGAGAAGTTTATTCAAACCCGCACTCTTCTTTGGACGCACACATATACGAACCCTCCAATTTACGTTTTTCTTATGGGCCTGCTAAGTATGGCTACCCATATACCCCTTCTATACCTCTATAAGTTTTCTAGTGCCGTCTTTATTCCACTTGCAGCCGGATGCATATACTTTCTTGCAAAAGAAGTTACTGCCAAGCGTAGTGTCGGCTTCTTAGCTTCCATCTTATTCGCTTTTTCATCTGGCATGGTTGGCGCAGACTGGTTCACGAATTTCTACATAATCTTTCTTGAACAACGCCCAGAACATTTGTCATTTTCCTTTATAACATTAACCTTCCTACTCTATCTCAAATCAACCAAAAGCAAGAAAGGCATATACACCGTCGCTTCAGGGCTTTTTTTTGGATTAACTGTCCTTACAAGTTATCTTACGGGTTTCATAGCTGGTGTTATATTGTTATTCACCCTACTTTTTGAAAAAAACTACAAATCCCTCATGACTATTTTTGGCATTGGAACGTTGCTAAGCGCCATATGGGTTATCTCTCATCTTGACGATATTCTGAGTATGTCAACGCTCATGTTAAGACTAAGAATATTTGAGGTCGAGTACATAGACTACTTTAGAAATCTGGGATTGCCCGCTCTCTTATCATTTCTCTTATTTGTGTGTATGTTCCTAAAGAAGTGGACAACGATTAAGATGCATCCAATTGTTTTGATTTGGTGGGCAGTGTTGACGAATATTAGCTTCTCTTTCATACCCTTATTTCCAGACCTTTCAGCGAGATCTATCGCTCAATCTAAACTACCAATTAGCATTTTTGCCGCTATCTTTCTAGTCAGTCTCCATAGCGGAATTCAAAACTTGTCCTCGTTTCATTTCAAGCAATCCAGATTTATCTCTATTTTTCTACCATTTCTCTTTTTTGTGCCCTGTGTTATTCAACCCATAACGTCGTTAACGCTTTACTACCCAACAGATTTTCGATATGGATATAATAATGATCCACCCATCAGAGCAATCGATTGGTTGAATAGACAAGAGGAGGGCGTGGTAGCCGGTACACCCACTGACATGTTTTTTGTATATGCACTCACCAAGCAAGATGTTATAAGCTTCCCTGGAAAACTGGATCCTCAGCAAACACATGCTATGAATGTGCTTCATTCGAATATTCCGAATGGAAAAGTTGACGTCGATCTACTAACGAAGTACAAAATAAGATACTTCTTGGTTGACAGAATGTTCACCACTCTAAGAGATCACCAAGATCTGAAGTTAAAGTCAAATCTTTTTTTTAAGATTGGCTTTGAAGATGAAAGAACTACAATATTAGTATTTGACCATAGGTTACTGATTGAGACTCAACTCCTATCCTCTTGTGAAAACAAGAGCGATTGGACGGCAAGTATGATGCGGGACGAAATAATGATTGACATGTCATTGTTCAGGGAGGGAACTGGCAGCGCTAGGCTTATATATAGCGACGGCGTTTTGGGCTTCCACAAGTTTTCTTACAATCTGAGAAGTGCATTGGATTTGTCTGAAACGAAAGCCTTGGGCTTTTGGCTTTATGCAAACGCGAGCAATACCGGTCTCAACTTTGTCATTTTCGATGAGAATGGCAATTGGCGGTTATGGTTCATCTATATCGATGACACAGGCTGGGCCTTCCATGTCTTACCAATTGGCGCCAATGATGACCAAAGTGCTCATATAGATCTCAGAACGATAAACACGCTGGCCTTTGAAGCTATTGTACACACCACATCCGACAAAACTATCCAGATAAACGTAGATCAGATAGTCCAAAAGTAATGCATAAGAACTTCCTGCTTGTCATATTTAGATCCAAACAAAAGGCTGGAAAGAGGTAGGGATTTTGCCCACGAAAAAAGACGGCCCTTCAACGGAAAAACCTTCTCCTCCACGAAGGAACTCCATATATAATTCATGGAAAGAAAAGCTGGGGATCGAAACAAGCCAGGATCTGTTGATTTTTGGCATAGTGATAAGTTTTGCTGCTACCGTATTGGCTATCTTAGTGACCGCAGGTCTCGGATACATCGTCCCAATTCCATATTAGGTGTGCTAATTGATAGACCTACGTTTAGTAACATTTCCCATCATGATAATCGTTATTTCATATCCTCTAGTCTGGATATCCCTAAGCTTAGTATTTCTGCTTGCCCCCAAAAGGAAAATAGAACGAATGCCTCGGCTCAATCAAAAGCCATTGGTAAGCGTGATCATTCCAGCAAGGGACGAGGAAAGCGTCATACAAAATGTTTTGCTAGATTGCGTAAACCAAACATATGAAAAATCGGAAGTTCTCGTCGTCGCTCACAATTGCACAGACGGAACGGCTGAGAAAGCCGGACAAGTTGCTAATGAACATCCTAACATCAAAGTCTACGACCTAAGAACCCAAGATGCCGGAAAGGGTATCGCGCTAAACTTTGGACTAAGACATTCGAGAGGTTCGGTAATCGTCTGTTTCGATGCGGACAGCAAAGTCGAGAAAGACTACATCGAAAATGGATTAAAATGCATGTCTGCTGGATACGCGGCCGTTCAGGGCAGAATCGTCGGCAAAAACGTTTTCCATAACCTCCTAACGCTAATACAACACCTCGAGAATCTGATATCCATGAACATTTTTTGGGGGAGCAGATTTGCGATGAACCTCGATTCTGGACTTGGCGGCACCGGGGTCATGGTAGAAAGGCGAGCATTAGAGAAAATCGGTGGGTGGAGAAACGTCTTAATAGAAGACTTCGATCTGTTTCTGAGACTAAAGAGTGAAGGATTTGAGATCGCCTTGGCAGAGGATTGCTTGGTGCGAGACGAGAAAGTTCCGCACTGGAGCGCTTTAATTCGCCAAAGAGCCAGATGGATCGCTGGCCACTTTCAGCTGCTAAAAGCCATTAATCACAAGACCCTAAGACACCCATTGGACTTGTGGAAGCTATCTGCGCCCATATACCTGACTTCACTGTACGTTTCCTTGCTCTTCGGATTGTCAGCGTTCTTCTTTAATCTACTCGCGGGCAAGGTTCCCTTCCTACTCACCACCATTCCGTTTCATGCTTGGCTTCTTTTTTTCGTCACAATGAATTGCCTATTCTCTCTTGTTTTGATTAAAGCTGAAGGGTTGAAGAAGGGGTTGTTATACACCGCATTTCTTCCAGTTTTCTACATCTTTACACATCATTGGTATATAGCATTATTAAAATCCTTCACAGTCAGATCTTGGGCTAGCACAAAAACAGAGCACGGCTTTGGATGACAACAAAAAACGAGAGGAACAGGAAATGATAGAATTGATTCTATTCGGCATCGCGATGGCAACAACAATTCTTCTTCTTATTTACTTACTGTATACGAACTTGTTAATCAATACGCTTTTCGGTTTTGGTCTGCAATTTAGTTACGAGTGGGCAAGTCGCTATTATTTTATGTTGAGGTTAGGGTTTGCATTGTTAAGCATTATAGTAATAACATCAGTCAGTATTGTTATACTCTATAGAAGGTCCTCAAAAGTCAAGATGCGCAGCGTTGAAAGAGAGCGAGCTCCAGTCGAAATAATACAAATGCTTGCAAATGAGAAAGAGGCGTTAAGGCTCGAATTATGGAGGCATAAGCGCAAACCATCGGGGTTAGCTGGATCTGTACTCCTGTTTCTTGGCATAATAGCACTTACCTCATCTGTCATCTACGCGTCCTCGATTCTAGCCTTCATCGGCCTCGGACTTACTTTCTGGGGGGGCCTACTCCGCTTCGCAAGACCTGTAAGATACGTGAAGTCCAGCCTCCTAGACTCCACCGCGGTTTCCGCGCTGACGACCATCGACCGAGTGATAGCTGACCTAAACTACAAAGGCAAAGGCATATACCTGCCTCCTCGATACCTGAAGGACCTAAAGGAAGGAACCGTGTTCGTCCCCTACGAAAAAGAGATAATCACACCGACGATGGAGGAAGTAGCCCAGGAAAAGGTCTTTCTGAAGAATCCAAACGGAGTCTGCCTCACCCCGCCTGGACTAGGACTTGCAAACCTCTTCGAAAGCGAGCTCGGAACAAGCTTCTCAAAGGTCGACCTAGACTACCTACAAGACAAACTGCCCAAACTCTTCATTGAGGGATTAGAGATAGCCCAAGACTTCGAAATGAATACGCACGGTGACACAATCCACGTCAGAATAACGGAGTCCATCTATAAAGACCTCTGCAACGAGGTCAGAAAACTATCCTCAAACGTGTGCAGCTCCCTCGGCTGCGCCCTATGCAGCTCCATCGCATGCGCCCTAACCAGAGCCACCGGAAAACCCGTCATCATT
>Ga0315314_1001955_pt1 | contig 17459 bp, 23 predicted proteins | sample TDP9_MG_FD_203631 | JGI IMG/M metagenome (GOLD analysis project Ga0315314, IMG submission 203631) | Freshwater sediment microbial communities from Lake Towuti, South Sulawesi, Indonesia - TDP9 | ecosystem: Environmental > Aquatic > Freshwater > Lake > Sediment | place: Indonesia: South Sulawesi...
GAGGAAAGGGTGAGGAGTGTGACGTTTCCGTGACGTTTCATGTGACGGCCATGTGACGGCGGGTATGACGTTTCTGTGACGTTCTGTGTGACGCTTTTGCATCTGTTCTGTTCTGTTCTGTTCTGTCTGTAGGAAGGGGGGGTGTGGCGGGGAAACCATTGGGCGATTGTTGAATTTGGGCGTGTTCGTTGGACTTTGGTTACGGTTACGTAGGCAAGGGATTTGCCGCGCCTATTGTCTGGCACCAGGCGAGAGGAAAGGGAGAGGGAGCTGGTGGGCAGGGCCCGTCCACCCACCAGAGGTAGCGTCCTTCCCACGGGCCGGCTCAAGAACGCTACGCCTCAGCGGCAATCCCGTTCGGATCGGGCTGTGCTCGGAAAGCAAAGAAAGCGAAAACGGTCTCACTTCAACGGGGCCGAGCGCCAGTAGGCAGAAAAGCAAGTCACAATCCCCTTCGGATCGGGGCGAGAGGGTTCACTCAACGCAAACCCAATTTTCAGTCCCCTTCGATTTCGGGGTTGAGATCAGGTAAAGCCCAGTGTAGCAGAAAGGGGGCAGGCGGTCAACCAAAAGTGTCTTGACTGGAGGGACAGGGAGCGGTTAGAATAGGATACGTAGCAGATTTACCGCTACGTAAATGACGGAAAGGAGCAAAACGAGATGAGTTGGCAAGATCTCGCGCCGATCAGGGAGCGGTGCGAGCAGGCCCTACCGGTGCCGGTAGGGACTACAGGCAGCGCAGGGATCGGGGTGCTGGGGAACTCGGTGCGAAGCAACTCCCCCAGCACAGTCCATGAGTTGCTGAAAGAGATCATGGCGACGCTCGAGAAGGCGGAAGGCTTCGCGGGACAACTCATCGATAATTTATCGCCTGTTCTGCGGCCAGAGGAACCTAAGGTGACCGCGCAAAACCCACCGAGGGCACAGACAGCGCTGGTGCAAATTCTGGACCAGGTATCTGGACGACTCGGATGCCTGACCGAACTCTTGGCGTCCATCAACAGGCGCTTGGCACTCTGAGAAGGAGGCAATTATGTCGATTCGAGAAACAGCGGGCCAGTTCAGCTTGACGGAACTCAAGGCTAGTACCGCAACGGTATACCAGTCCCGTGAGGAATACCGGCAGATCACCGGGAAGGAAGCACCGATCTACAACCCGGACCTGCCCAACAAATACTGGGCGTGGACGGCGCCAGCAACCGGCAAAATCGTCTCATTCTTCGTGGCTTCCGTGGTAAGCGGGGAGCCCGCCATAGTTGAGATGTCGTTGCCGCTCTCCTACGCCCAGACCGTGAACATCCCACGGGGTGGGGCCAACGCTGAGCCGGCGTACTCGAACGACTGGATGGATTTCCCGATCGACCCGCCCCGGCCGGATGAGTACCTGGCCTTGATCTTCGGCGGGATCATCGTCGTGCGCAATCGCCTCCGTTTCGTTGAGGACGTTCCGGCTTTCGAGCACAAGGTCATGCGCCTGTTGGAACGGATCGCCACCAAGCTCGGGGCGTGAGATGGACGATGCCGAGATCCGCAAGCGTGACCTCACGCCCGAGGAACACGCGGTCTGCGACGCGACCGCCCAACTGCGCAGGAAGATGGGCCTCTCCCAGGGCCAGATGGCGCGGCAGGTCGGCACAACCACCCGAAGCATCTCCCGCTGGGAAAGGCACCTGTGCGTCCCCCAGCCGCGTCACCTGGCGAGGCTGGAGCAACTCCAGCGGATGCTTGATGAGCCCCCGGAACCGGGCAGGTCGGTTCCCGTTCGCTTCGACAACCGCCCGCACCGGAAAATACACCCGGGCCTCACCACAGCCCAGTTGAAGGTCTATGCCCGCCAACTCATCGGCGGACTTTTGGCGAAACTCGGCGGCCACACGGTGGTCGAAAAGGACGAACTGCTCGTGAAGAACGGCCGGCTCCAAGTCCGTCTCAATCCCGATGGGAGCTTCGTCCTGGAGATGGACAGCAAGGTGGCCGCGAAATTGCGCGGGGAGACCCAAGATGAGAGTCTTTAATGCCTTGGACGGCAGCGAGGTCAAAGCCATCGTCCTTCGGGAAATCGAGGCGGCCATGAGCGCGAACGAACAGTTCGGCAAGCACCTGACCTACCCTCTGGTCGAGTGGACCTGGGAGATCCGCGTCAAGGCCCACGCGCAGGAAAACGGAGAGTTCGGCGCCGCCTCTGAGTTCACGACCGCCGTCAAACACGTCGAGCCCGTCGCCCTGGTGCTCAGCGGGACCCGCAGAGTCACGCGCATGACGCCTGAGGACCCAGGGGACAAGCAGACCCCTGACCAGGCCCGCGCTGACGCCGGCTTGCCGGTTCCTGAAGTCGTCGGGACACCACTCGGGTTGGTTGATGAACCTCCCAGCGCGTTCAAGGCCCTGATGGCACAAAAGGCGGCGCGCCGTCCATGACCAGCAAGAACTTCATGCAGGTGGGTATAGCTGCCGTCCTCTCACCCAAAGAGGTGCGCCGCGCGGGCGATCCGTACCGGAGGCGGATTGAATCCATCGCCATTGACCCTGTGCGCGGTCGCCTCTCTTGGACCGTCAGCAGGGGCGGAGTGGATTCCGATGGCAATTACAGGCCGTCGAGACTTCCCGAAAGCCGCTACCAGGCCGACTTGGAGGGTAAACTCATCCGGCACCGCGGTCGGACACGCGCCCTCGATGCTGGCGAGCGCGAGCGGCTTATGCCACTCCTCGCGGGTCTCGTCCTCTACGCCTCGGATACGACGGAATGCTGGGAGGCCACCAAAGGCCAGCCTGTTCCCTCCAAGGAGGTGCCCCGTGGCTGTCATTGAAATCCGCGCCGACCTCGGCCGCTGCGCGGCTGCCCTCGAACGCCTGGCCACCGCGGCTGAACACCTTGTCGAACTAAGCCTCAGGCCCGCGTCCCGCATCAAGCTCATGCGAGCAGGCGACTGGCCCCATCGGTTGCCCGGCGACGCCTTCAGCGCCCCGAGCGATGAGGACCTCCGGCGCCACGAGGACGAGGCGGAGCGCCTCCTGGAAACCTATGGCGAAGTCTAACTGGACGGAATACCTCGGATACCTGCTGTGGTTCCTGATCGGTTCGATGATCGCCCTGGGACTGTTTCTACCGAGACCCCATTGACCATGACACACCGAACGCATCCCAACTTGGAGGAGGTCCAACGCCTTACCCTCAAACACATCCGCGAGGGATTGGCGAGAATCCTGGACACGCTGATCGCGCTCCAGGAATCGCCCAGGTGCCCGCATTGCGGCGCCGCCATCGTGACCATGCACTTGATCGACCAGTTTGTCGCCACCTGCCAGTGCCGACTGGGGCCGATCTGCGGGGCCTTCATCTACGGGAGATCCGAAAGTGGCGAAGTTTGAGGACGCCATCGAACACGTCCTCCGGCACGAAGGCGGATACGCCGAGACGCCAGGGGGAGAAATCGTCAACCGCGGCATCACTCAGCACACCCTGCGTCGCCTGCGCATCGACATCCACCCGCGGGACCTGAGCGAGGACCAGATCAGGGCGATCTACCGAGAGCACTACTGGTATCTCCGGGCTCCGCACATCCCCACCGCGCTCGATGAGCTCGAAAGCCAAGCGGTCGCTAATAAGATCTTCGACCTGTTCGTTCCGTGTGCCGGGCACCAGGCCGTGATCAAAATGCTGCAAACTGCCGTGGGCACGAGGCGGGACGGAATTTTCCGCGCAACTACAGTGCGGTTTGCCAATATTCGTTCGAGCCTGTACGTGGTCAAGGCCATCAGCGGGTTAGCCTACGATTACCTCGAAGAGATGGCAGAAAACGAGTTCGCCCTCGCCCAAAACGCAACCGCGAGAGAGTACTGGCGCCAGAAGCGGATCGGCTGGCAAGCGCGGGCGAACTGGGACGGAGTTTCCCTGTGAACCTCGCCGCAGGAACCCACGTCACTTGCCACGGATACCTCCGCATCCACCGAATGCCAAATCGGGGTCAGTACGAGCACCGACAGGTCATGATCGAACTGCTGCGCATCAGAAATCCGTGGGGCTTCGACCGGATCCCAGCCGGCTGGACGGTCCATCACATCGACCACGACAAGCGGAACAACGACCCGCAGAATCTGGTGTTGTGCGGTCCCGGGTTGCACTTCCGCGCCCATCACAACGGGAAGCGAGCGCTCGAATCCGACGAGATGGCTTACCTCCAAGAACTGGCGAAAGGCAATGGCCGAGCATCCGCGTGACGATCCCGAGGCCCGCGAGGCCCACCGGAAGGACGAGCGGGCACGTTTCCACTCAAAGCGCGCGCTGGCTCTCTCAACGCAGGCCCCTGGTGAAGGTGGGCTGGCCTACGCCTCGCGTGCGCTGGCTGGAGGACGCGCCGCGTTGATCGAACTGGCGCGCCTGTCGGGGCATGACCGCGTGCGCGCGGTGGTCGCTGAGTGGGATGGCCTCGGGATAAACAAGCGGGCGCACACAAGGCTGGAAGCACTCTGCGAAGCCTGCGAACTCACGCCGGCTGAGTTCCTGGGGGCGGTGGTCGAAGCCGCTTTCGCCCATAACACGGACGTTTCAAAACTCCTGCTGGCCGTCTCGACGCCCCGGATCGTGCAGAAGTCGGTCCGGCACGCCCTTACCAATGCCGGGTTCCGCGACCGCCAGATGCTCCTGGAAGCCGCCCACATCGTGCCCAAGGGCGGCGGCATCAACGTCAGCGCGCAGGCCGTAGCCGCAGCCAAATCCAGTGCGGCAACCCTCACCGCCGCACCTCCGACCGGGCTGCCGCGTTTCGAGGAGGACACCCGGATGATCGTGGACGCCGTGCGCGCCGAGGACTGACACCCGTGTACGACCGCCCCCTGACCGATGCCGCCATCGAACGGGCGGTGCGGGGCGTCAACGCCACGCGCCAGCAGGCCGGCCTTCCCGGAGATTTCCGCGTCGAGCGCCACACCGTCAGCCAGATCGAGCGCAACAATGCCCATTTCGCCGAACTCGTTGACCTCGAAAGCGGCCAACTGAGACGCGAACTCGCCCCGGACGAGATCGAATGGATCCGCAACGAGCGCCTGATTTCGGCCCTTGACTACTCGTACTGGGCAGAACGCTACGCCGTCATCCTGGATTTCACCGATCGACTCACGCGCTACACGCCGAACGTCGCCCAGCGAATGCTCACCGACATCGACGCCGAGTTGGAGCGCGAAGGCCGGGCAATCGAGCGCGCCAACCTCAAGGCCCGCCGCCTGGGAGTCTCGCTCGATGCGGAACTGAAACTAGCGCACCGGGTCCTGTTTCAGCCGAACGTCAACGCCCTGATCGCCAGTTCCAGACCCCAGAAGTCGGAAAAGATGTCGATCATGATGGAGCGCGCCTGGCGCGCGCAACCCTGGTTCCTCATGCCCTCGGCTACGCGGCCCAGCAAGGACTGGCCCTGGGGCCGCTACGTCGTCGGTGAACTGATCGAGTTCGAGGCGATGGACTCTGGGGTCTCCATCCAGCACGGCGCCCAGTTCTCCGGCGTGGCCCGGGGCGATACCCCAACCGTCTACCACTGCTCAGAGGTCGCCGAATGGCTGAACGCCAAAGAGGCCATTGACGCCTCGCTTATCCGCGCGGTCATCCCGACGCGATGGGTCTTCGGAGTGATCGAGGGCACCGGCGCCGGCAAAAGCGGGTGGTGGTACGAGACCTGGCTGCATTCGAAGGCGCACTGGCAGGACGGCACCGCCCGGCTGATGCCCGTCTTCTTGCCCTGGTACGTCGGAACCGACATCTACCCGACACGCGATGAACGCCGCCACATACCGCCCGACTGGCAACCCCAGCCCGAGACGATTCAACACGCCAACAAGGCCAAGGATTTCGTCAGCCAGTATGATCTTCTCCGCAAGCACCTCGGGTCTAACTGGGAGATGCCCCGCGAGCAAATGTGGTGGTGGGAAAAAACTCGCGCCGAGTACAAGGCTAAGCGGGAACTGGGCGTCTTTTATAGCGAAGTCGCCGCCGACGACTTGGAAGCTTTCAACAACCCGAATCCGTCAGTGTTTGACGCCGAGCTTATCATGATCTATAAGTCGAGCGTGCAGCGGCCAGCCGGCGTCTATGCCCTTGACGGGCCGAGCGGATTCATTGACCCGAAATTCAAGCCGGCCAAGCACCAGATCGATAGAAACCGCGAGCCGGTGCGCCTCGGCGATGACGTTGTTTTGCGACCGCTGCGGTTCAGCGTCGCCGTGAACGAAGAACCGGCTGGCAGGATTTTCGTCTGGCACCCACCCGAGGACGGGTACGAGTTCGGGCTGGGCGTCGATTGTTCGATGGGTATTGGGCTGGACAACACGGCGATCGAAGCTCTCCGCAAGGGTACGATGCACGCAAACGACGCGCAAGCAGCCGAGTTTGTGAGCTCACACCTCAACGCGCTTCAGTCTCTTCCGTGGTGTCATGCGCTGGCGCGGTGGTACTCAGTCAAGATCAATGGCGAACTAAGACAGCCGCTCTGGTGCATAGAGACAGCAGCCGGAGGCTATTTACTCCAACTAGAACTTAGAAAATTGCGCTGGACCCGCTTCCACAAGTGGCTGCGGGCCTACGACGCGAAGACCCTCGATAAGGCCAAGGCCAACCTCTTAGGATGGGCAACCACCGGTTGGTCGCGGGACGGCCTGATCTCGAAGCTGATGGAGTACATCGCCAACGGATGGATCGAATTGAACAGCCCTTGGTTCGTCGATGAGATGGAGGACCTGGAAGCAGATGAGGAGCGCAGGAAGATTGCCGCCGCCCAGGGCAAGCGCGACGACCGGATCATGGGCCTGGCGATGATCCTGTTCAGCCTCCACGATCTGGAGACCCGCGCAAGCGCCGGTACGCCGGCTCGGCGACCGGTTCATTCCGGCGATGAGGAAGAGCCGGCGCCGGTTTGGCGGCCGGGGCTTCAACAGGTTTCCGTACCCATCGACTCACCGGAGCGCGCCGTGTGGGTTCCCGAGGACTACGAGCCGGCGGAGGAATTGTGGCCGAACTGAAAGAGAGGGAAATCATGACAGTGCAAGATGTAGCGAGGATCTGCCACGAGGCCAACCGAATCTACTGCCAGACCCTCGGAGACACAAGTCAACTTCCGTGGGAAGAGGCCCCGGAGTGGCAGAGAACAAGCGCCCTGAACGGGGTCCGGGATAGGTTTTTGAATCCCTCAGCACCTGCATCCCGCTCGCATAACACTTGGGTGGCTGAGAAGCTACTGGCGGGATGGAAATACGGACCAGTGAAAGACGCCGACAAGAAGGAACACCCGTGCTTGGTTCCGTTCGAGCATCTACCTTTGGAACAACAGGTCAAGGACCGGCTTTTCGTTTCCGTCGTGGATGCACTCGAACCCTTGGTTGTCGTGATCACGGACTGACTGATCCCATGCCGATGGTCGATTTCATCTGCGTGAGATGCGGCGCCGCCGTCGAGCACTTCTACCATCCGTCCGAGATGCCCGACGAAATTCTGTGCGAGGTCGAAGAGTGCGAGGGACGCGCGCCGAGGACGCTGATCCTCAAGAGGCGACGGGCGAATGCTCAACCCTTTGCCCCTGTGATCGTCTTTCGCAAGCCGGATGGCACCTACACCTTCCCCGGGGCAACCGACGCGGCGACGCCGGAGGGGTGCCAGCGCGTGGAACTGCGGACGGTAGACCAGGTACGGAAATTCGAACGGGAGATGAACCAACGGGAGGGCGAGCGCCACGATGCGGCGCAGTCGGCTGAGCAAGGGTACTATTCGGAGGTCCAACGCCGCAACCGCGCTGAACTGCGCGCGGCCATGCAGCACATGACTCCAGCCGGCCGGGAGTTTGCCCTTGAAGCCATGCGTCGGAACGATGAGCACCCGCGGTCGCGGTTTGATCCGGGGTTCCGCGTCGAGATTTTCAGCGAGGACGCCAGCAACCGGCAGGAGTACCGCGATGAGCGCACCGGCTGGCGGGCGAGGAAAGACTGATATGGCTACAAATTTCTCTGATTACCGATTGCCGCTGCCCTGGGACAAAGACGGCGGTCCCACGCCTGAGGACCGCAAGCTCGGCTGGCTCACCGAGGCCGTCCAGCAGGGAACGGATTTCCTGAAGTCTCACCGGGCGTACTCCAACATCGATCAGGCCATCGACTTGCTGTACGGTCCTGATGACGAGCGCCTGCCACGGACACTCTCGCGTGTCCACTCCAACCGGCTGAAGCGACAGATCCGGGAATGCGTCGCCACCATGAGCAACATTCGGCCGGTGTGGACCTATAGTTGCGACAACCGGGACTACGAGACAGGAACGTTCATCCTGAAAAAAATGCGCGATGCCTGGTGGCACTCGACCTTTGCTGATCGCAAGATCCGCGAGGCGATTCAGTACGCCTGTGTTGAGGGGACCGGCTACGTGTCCCCGATCTGGGAGAAGGACTACTGGGTTGCGGGGCGCGGGGACGTCGAACTGCACTCCTACGGCGCCCGCGACGTGTTACCCATCCAACTGCCGAAGAACCACGACCTTCAGAAAGCCTACGCCGTCATCATCCGCGTCGAGACGCCAATTGCGCTCGCCCATGCGATGTACCCGCTGCACGCCGACCGGATCTTCCCGGATCGGACGCAACCGGGCTGGCTACGACGCGGGATTAGGCGCGTTCAACGGTTCCTCTCTCCCGCTTTGAACATCGCTGACCAGGAACGCGATCGGGAGGTCAGTTGCCCGACCGTGGACATCTACAACGTCTACGTCCTGGACACGACCATCAACAACACGGGCAAGGTGCTCGCCATGGGCGAGCCTGGCACCAATTGGGCTTACACCGTTCCCTACGTCGGAATGGACATCGCGGCGGGATTCAACGACCCGCAGGGGCGACCGCTGCTGCGCAAGGCCACCTGGGAGGATTCCCTCATCTACCCGATGCGCCGGCTGTTCATCGCCACCAAGAACGTGGAACTGCGCGACGGGCCGTCACCGTGGTGGCACGGCATGGCGCCGATCGTCAAGGTCACCATGGACGACTGGGTTTTTGAGTACCTGGGTCTCTCGCTGGTGCGGGACGGAGCATCCATCCAAGCCAGCAGAAACCGGTTGATGCGCGTCATCGACGATTCGGCCAACGCCAGACTTCGGCCTCCGCTGGCCTACGATGAATCGGTCTCGAAGACCGCCATGGACCGCTTCGACACCCGACAGCCAAATCAACGCGTCCAGATGAACATGGCGCTCGGGGAAGTCATCAGGCCGGTCCTACCCCCGGACTACTACGACGTGTCGCCATGGATCGCCAACTGGATCGGCGCGCTCGCCGAAGAGCAGGACTACGTGCTCGCGCACCGGGACATGAGCGCCCTGGCGCGCGCCCGCCAACTCCCGGCCGCTGACACCATCGAGAAGCTGTGGGAGGTCCTGGGACCGATCCCACAAGATCAGTCACGCAACCAGGAGTTCGCCATCCGCGCTCTGGGCATGATGTGGAAATCCCTCGCCTTCCAGTTCTACACCACCGCGCGGCGCGTGCAGATCGCCGGGAAGCTCGGGGCGGCGCCCGAGGACTACGACTTCGATCCCGGGAACCTCATCCCTGCACGAACGCAAGATGAGGCGAATGAACCGTACTTCCGGCGCGTCCGCCGGCATTCCGACAACTTCATCTTCCAAGTGCAGCCTTACTCTGCCCACCAGATCACCCAACTTGGGCGCCAGATGGTGCTGATGCAGCTTTTCCGCGGCGGTTTCCCGATCGATCCCTGGACGATGGCCGAGAGCTTCGACCTGCCTGACTTTGGACCGGCGCCCGAAGGCACCAAGAACATGATCGAGCGCTGGGTCGCCTGGATGCGGATGCGCGGCGAGTTGCAAGCTGATCTCCAGCAGATCATCGCCAGCGCGATGCAAGGCGGCGGGCTCGCGGCCGCACTCGGCCTCAGTAAGCCGCCCGGCAGGCCGCCCACCGGCAACGCGCCGCCGGAAATCCAGATCAAGGAAGGCGGCACACGAAGCACGGTTGCCGAATCCCGGTGACACCCGCTTAATTTGTCCGCCCGGCACTGACATAAGATTTTTCTTGACAATAGCGTTCTACGTATGCGCGTAATACTTACGTAGGGCGAAAACGGTGTTTGCTCCATGAGGCGGCCCCGAGGCCATTGGGGTATGGGCTTCGGGGCCTCTCGGTAACAACATGGCAGGCAAGTGGATTGCAGGCGCGATAAAGCACCCAGGCGCCTTGCGGCGCAGTCTTGGGGTCAAGCCGGGTGAAAAGATTCCCGCCGGGAAACTGAGGCAAGCAAGCAGGTCGAAAAACCCTCGGACTCGCCGCAGAGCGGTCCTGGCGCAGACGCTCCGGCGCATAAACCGCCGACGGAGCTCTCGGTAAATGTGGACCGCACGCGACGCCGCCCGACACACCAAGAAGGCCCGGAGTCCCGGCGCGCGAAGCCAGTGGCGCGCAGTCGCTAACTCGGCACTTGCCCGGGGTGCCTCAGAAGGCAGCGCGATCAGACAAGCCAACAGCGTCATCCGCAGGCGGGCGATTCGCGCCCGGGCGAAAAGGAGTAGGTAACCATGGGGCCAATGGGTGGGGCAATGCCTCCGCTGCCAGGGGCTGAAACTCCGGCGCCGCCCGTCGACATCGGAAGGCTACTCGGCGCAGCGGCGCCGGCAGGGCCGGCCGATGCACAGGCGGCGGCCAGGGCCGTCATGAATCAGATCCGCGATCTACAGGCCGGCGTGGAGACGCTGGCCCGTCAATTCCCTGAGATCGCCGATCTGGCGAATCAAGCCAGAGAGGCGCTCACCCGGGCAATGACGAAGATCGTGGCGAAACTCGGGGCAACCGAAAGCCAGCCAGCGCCGCCGGTGGTCGGCTGAGCGGAATCGGAAGCTCCAAAAGGCCGGAACCCGGCGCAATCTCCAACGCAGGGAAGGCAGGTGAACTATGGCATTCGAACTACAGCAGTGGCTCAAGGACCTGAACGCGGAAGGGACCCTCAGCGATGAGGAACTGAAGCAGTTGCAGGCCGCCTTGGGCAAAGAACCAGTGCTGAAGCGTGTCCAAACCCTCCACGAGGGCAACCTGAGACAGGACGAATTCTCGAAGCGGATGAACGATTTGTCCGAGAAGGAGAAGGCGACCCTGAATCTCCGGGCCGAACTCGTCAAGTGGAAGGAGGAGGCCGAAGCACATGTCAAGCGCGCGAATCTAAGCGCGGAACAAGAACGCAAGGCCCGCGCCGACATCGACGCGAAACTGCGGCGCGCCGCGGAACTCTACCAGTTCGACCCGGAAGCCCTCGGAGTAACGAGCGGCGGAACCGGGACGGCTGGCGGAACCGGAGGCAGCGATGGGAAGCCGGAGTTCCTCACCAGGAAAGAGTACGAAGAGGCGGTGGAAGCGATGAAGCAGAACTATCCGCTTCTGCCGGCGCTGCTGCACGACATCAGTGTGCAGCACCAGCAACTCTTCGGCAAACCGCTGGAGAATTCCGCTGCACTTGTGCAGCAGGCGATCAAGAGCGGCAAGTCAATCCTGGAGGTCTGGGAAGCCGACAACAAAGTTGCCGAACGGCGGACGCAGATGGCCGAGGAGGCCGTGACGAAGAGGATCGCGGATGCGGTTGCCAAGCGCGAGGCGGAACTCCGGTCAGAACTGCAACTACCGGCCACGCCGCGCGCCGACGCCCGTTCGCCAGTCCTCGAACAGTTTAAGCCGCCGGCACAAACCGGCGCAGGGAATCAACCGGAGCCCAGTGGGGTTGACCGCGCGATAGCGGCGTGGAACGAGCACAAGTACGCGCCGGCCGAGAAGACGGCGTAAGCCGCCGGCTACGCATCACCTCACGGGTCTAAGTCGGCCGCGACCGTCGCGGCCAGTGAGGTGATTAATGCCCGATCCGAATTTGGACGAGCTAAATGCGACCACTCTGAAGGAGATCTATCCCGCTGTGATTCGGGATAACTTCTTCCGTAACGCGCCCTTCCTGGCGTACCTGAGGCATCACGCTCTGGTGCCCTTCAGGGGGGGCGCCGCGCAACAACACACATTCGCCTACGCGCCGCTGAACGGCGGATTCTACGCGCCCGGCGACAACTTCAACATCACGGTCAAGCAAGTGCTGGCCGCAACTCTCTTCGACATGCGGTACTGCTACGTCGATGTCTCGGAGTACAAGGAGAACGTCCAGGTCCTCAACAAGGGTCCTCGGGCGGTTTTCTCCATCATCGACGCGAAGCTCAAGATCGCCATGAACACGATCTCGGCCAAGGTCGCCGTGGCTCTGGCTCGCCACGGGCGCGCGGCGGCGGCCGGCGTCATCATCGGGGACCGGCCCAAGTGCATCAACGGGTGGGTCGAGGCGATCAACGACGGCGTAACTCCCGGATGGGAGGGCAGCCGGTTCACAGCCTACGGCCAGCAGACGCGGAACGCAGCTATCGGCTCAACACTGAACTCCATTCCGCTCTGGTGCGGCAACGCGAACGGCAGCGCGGCCCCGATCACCTACAACATCCTGGAAGAGTCCTACCAGGACTGCGTGATTACGGGGTTGGATCGGGCGGCCGAGGAACCCGACCTCGGGGTCTGCAACAAGGCCGCTTACGCCTACTGCAAGGAGCGGTTGATGCCGATGCAACGCTTCTCGCAGGAGAAGGACCCGATCTGGGGGCTGACAGGGTTCCGGTTCAACGGAGCCATGATCCTTAAGGACGACTACTTCCCCAGCCTGAAGTACGGCGTCAACGACGCGGACCTGGGCAACTGGCTGACGGGTACGGTGGACACCACCGGAATGTCGCCGGCCAGTGGCTCGAACTTCCCGGCAAACATGGTCTGCACAATCGCCGAGGTCTTCTTGTGGTTGAACACGAAGGTCTGGGCCCTGCGGATCACGGATGACGCGGAATTCGGCTTCGGGTGGAGCGGGTTCTTTCCGGCCCAAGACAACACCCGGGTGGCTGGGCAAGTCAAAGCCAGTCTGAATCTGGAGTGCGACGCCCCGAGGCTGAACAAGCAGTTGTTCGGGATCGGCGGCTGAGGAAGGGAGAACACAGAAATGCCAAGCAACACTCCCCATCAAATCGTGAACATCTCTGGCAAGGGCAAGTTGAACGCCGTCGATGACCAGTACGTCGGCGGGCCTGTCAACCAACTGACGGGTCTGCCGTTCTACCGCGGGCAACTCGGCGCAAAGCTCGCTGTTGACCACGAGCACGCTGCGGACCTGTCGGATACGTCCGTGGCAACGCTATACGGCGGAATCTACCGCTACGTCCAAACGAAAGCCGGGTCAACGGCGGCACCGGCGCGGGGCCTTGTGGCTTTCTACGCCACCGCCGCTGACGTTCAGGCCGACGTGGTGACGCCCGATGCGCCCGCAAACGACGGCTGCATCGCTGGAATCTACATCAGCGCTCCGACCAAGGGCCAGTACTGCTGGATTCAGGTGAGCGGCCTGGCGGGCGTGAAGTTCAGGGCTTCGATCACGCGCGCGACACCAGCGGCCCAGTGCATGGTGTACGTACAGAGCGGAACGAACGTCGCCGACCAGATCGAGGACAACACCAACATCACCGAGTCCGTGCTACGGCGTGTCCTCGGCGTTGCGGCCGAGACGCCGGTGGGTGCCGCGATCAAGTTGGTCGAGCTCTGGGAGCGGTTCGTCAACTACTGAGGAGGAAGTGAACCGTGGCCGGAATTATCGACGGATACCCCCAGCCGAGCGGGGCGAGGATGGAGTCGGTCATCTACAAGACCGGCCCGTCTTCGTACACGGTCGTTACAACTGGCAGCCCGCCAACGGGCGGCCAAGCCCTGAGTGCCACCGAGTTCGGGTTGAAGTACCTGGACCACGTGGAGGCCACGCTGTCCGACAACGGGCAGTACTTCGTCTACTGGACGCCAAAGGTCACCGGCAAGGTGCCGGTGAGCGCGGGCATCCTGATGTGGGTGACGGCTGCCACCGGTGCCGAGGTCGTGGGAACCACCGATCTGTCGGCCCGCCAAGTGCGCCTGCGGGCTGTCGGGTTGGCGTGACGAACGAGAGGACGAGAGCGAGGATGGACCCTGATCCCATCATCATCATTCCGCCTTGGCTCTGAGGCTCTGTGGCGAAAACCTTCACCAACTTCTGGAACGAACTGAAGGGGGACGTGCCCGCGCTGTCCCCCTTCAAGGCCCAGGATTTGGTGCAACGGGCGTGGCGCGAGGTCCGGGACTCCCGCCGGTGGTCTTTTTTGGTCGATTCGGGTGTCATCTACACCCCGGCCTCCGTCACAGCCGGGACGGTCGCCGTCAGCCAGTTCTCGGCATCGGTGGTGGGCAACGCCGCTGCGAAAGCCGTGTGGGATACGCTGATCCTGCACGCTTCCGGCATCGACATCACCAAGCGGCAGTTCCGGGTCTCCACCACGCCCATTTACAACATCAACGCCTACGATCCGGCGACGATCACCTTGACGCTCGACCGGATGTACATGGAGGCCAGCGCGCCCGCCAGTTCTTATGAGATGCTCCGTTGCTACGTCGAATCGCCGACGAGCGATTTCCTACGGTGGGAATCCCTGGTGGATCCGGTGAACCAATTCCGGTTCCGCAAGAAGAACCTGCACCGGTTCCGAACCGAACTTGACCGGATCGACCCGCGACGGAGCGCCAGTGGGACGCCGTACATGATGGCATCCTACAAGGCGAAATCGGACGGCACGCCGATGTGGGAGATGTATCCGGCACCGACGAGCGAAATTACCTATGTGGCGTCGTACTCGCGCAGGGGAACAGACCTAGCGGCCGGGGACACCCTCCCGGCTGTGATTCCGGACGAGCTTTTGATGTCGCGGGCGCGCTTCCTGCTCTACGTCTGGTGCGGAGCGAATGAGAGCAGATTTGCCGAACTCCAGGGCACTGACTGGCTCCGACTGCGGCGGGAGGAAGACGCGACATACAAAGCGTTGCTCACCAGAGCGAAGTCCAACGATGATGAACTCTGGCCCGCGAACTGGTCCGAGAGTGAGGAGGACGGCCAGTACCTCGGGGTCCTGGATGCGAATTGGCTTCAACAACATGATTTGGTTCTGACTTGACGAAAGGAGAGGGTATGAACACTCCGATGACAGAGATTTTTCCGACGCCGAGCGCGAGCTCGACGCCGGGCGGCACCTACGACCACAACCCGGCACCGGCTTTTGGAAAGCCGCGCTCAAAGGGCGGGTTGCCCGTGAAGATGGCCGAGACAATCGGCCCGCGACCCGGCAAACTGGACACCCCGTTCAACGACGCTATCGAGATGAACGGCGGCACGGGCGGGAGCCAAGCGAAGCCGGGCACGATCGAGACGCCATTCGAGGCCGCCGAAAAGTGAGCCGCACGCCGACCCGATGGCGTACACGCACACAAGGCGGTCGGAACTTCGCGCCGCCCTCAGATCGAGGCTCGGAGAGACCTCGGCGAGGTACTGGGCGGACGCCGAACTGAATCTCTGTACCGACGAAGCGCTTCGGACTTGGCAGGCCGCCTCGCGCTTCTATCGAGAACGCGGCGTCTTCCAGACCGAGGCCAACGTCCCGTTCTACGACCTCTCCAGCAAGCTCTCACCGCTGCTCGGCTACACCATCACGGACGCGAACGCCATCACGTTGATGGAGTACCACCTACTGGAGCCGCCGACACCGACCGTGTGGACAGGTACGGACATGTTCAGCTTGGCGGAGTTGACCGAGGCGGTCGAACGAAGGCGGAACCAATTCCTGCTGGAGACGGCCGCAACGCTGACGCGCTCGCTGGACCCGATTGCGCCACCGCCGTCCGGTCGCGTCGAACTGGCGGACACCGTGATCGACGTTCGAAGAGCGGCGTGGCGCTCGACCGGCGGCACCTACACGCATTTGTGGCGGGAGGACGAGCACAACCTGAACTCCTACAAGCGTGGATGGTCAGTTAACCCCGACACGCCAGCCGCCTTCAGCGTCATCCTGACGCCGCCTGTTCAACTCCAGCTTGCCCCGGTCCCGGCGGACGAGGGGCAACTTGATCTGGTGACCGTAAGGACGGGCGCGGCGCTCGATCCGGGCACCGGCGTGCTGCTGGGCGTCCCGGATGATTACGTCTGGGCCGTGAAGTGGGGTGCGCTGGCGGATCTGCTCGGGAAGGAAGGGCCGGCGAGAGACCCGACGCGGGCCGCCTACTGCGAGCGGCGCTGGCGCGAAGGCGTCGATCTCTGCCGCGGTAGCGGTCTAGTCCTCGAAGCCGAAATCGATGGGCTTCCCGTCCCGCCGGCGACGCTGGAGGAGCTGGATGCCTACGCGCCGACCTGGCAGAATTCAATCGGCACGCCTACAGCGGTGGCGACCGCCGGGGCCAACATACTGGCGGTCGGGAACGCCGTCCCGGACGGGATCTACTCGGTCACGCTGGACGTGGTGAGGCGCTTCCCCATTCCGAACGGAGACGGGGATTGGGTGCGGGTGGGGCGCGAGCACCTGGACGCCGTGATCGACTACGCCCTCCACATCGCCAGTTTCAAGATGGGCGGGGCGGAGTTCGAGGCGACCATGCCGCACTACGAGAGGCTGCTGCGGCTGGCCGCCGTCCACAACGACCGGCTCCGCGCCCAAGCACCGACGTTCCGGCGGGTTGAAGGTCACGGACTGAAAGAAGCGAAGCAGCGACCGCGCCGGAGATCCGACATTGAACTGGAGGCATTGGAGTATGCGACTCCGTGAAGCACTGATCGTTCTGATGCTGGCGGGCTCGATAGTGGGGGCGCCGCCGCGCACTCGAATCCAGGGCAACTGCGCCCAAGGCAACAACACCGTAAGCACGCAGGGTTACGCCTCGACGACAAAGGTTGAGCGCAGTTACCCCTCCTGCACGGTGACAGTCTACAACGCGGGCACAGCCGTCATCTCGACGATTTACTCGGATGACGCGGGCACAGCGAAGGCCAATCCGTTTACGGCCGCCTCCGACGGCTGGTGGTTCTTCTATGCCGACGACGGGACCTACGACGTGAGGTTGAGTGGCGGCGGAATCGGGGTACCCTTCACGCGCGGTGACTACGCGCTGTTTGATCGGCGCTACCAAAGGTCAGAAGGCGGCGGTGTTAACCGAAATGTGAAGGACCGCCTCAAGGAAATCATTTCAGTCAAGGATTTCGGCGCGGTCGGCAACGGGACCACCAACGACGCCGGGGCAATCCAAGCCGCCATCACCGCCGCCGAGTCATACGGGCGACCGGTGGAGGTGGTCATACCCAGCGGGCAGTACCGCCTGAGCGCTGGCCTCTCTGTCACCAAGAGTAACATCTATATCCGATGCTCGGGGCGGGCGGAACTGTTACTCGACGCCGGGGTAACGGGCATCACGATTTCCCCAACTGACTCCAGCACGCCATACGGAGAGGCTGTGGGAGGCGAGGTCCGAAACTGCTGGATCAAGAAGAACGGTTCTGCGGTGACGGGCAACGGAATCACCAT